>Ga0114129_10003887_pt1 | contig 21074 bp, 18 predicted proteins | sample RhiMetdeltSRZDD1_FD_80071 | JGI IMG/M metagenome (GOLD analysis project Ga0114129, IMG submission 80071) | Populus rhizosphere microbial communities from Tennessee, USA - Rhizosphere MetaG P. deltoides SRZDD1 (version 2) (version 2) | ecosystem: Host-associated > Plants > Roots > Rhizosphere >... | reverse complement strand
CCGATTCGCCAACGGCATGTTCGAGCCGCTCTGGAACCGCAACTACATCGACTACGTGCAGATCACGGCAGCCGAGGACATCGGCGTCGGCACGCGCGCCGGCTACTACGACAGCTCGGGCGCACTGCGGGACCTCGTCCAGAATCACATGCTGCAGCTGCTTGCGCTGCTCTGCATGGAACCGCCGGTCAACTTCTCCGCCGACGAGGTGCGCGACGAGAAGGTGAAGGTCCTGCACGCGATCGAGGCGCCCGATCCGGAGGGCGTGGACGACATCACGGTGCGCGGCCAGTACTCCGCCGGCATGGCCGGCGGAGAGGAGTCGCGCGCCTACGTCGACGAGGACGGTGTGCCGGAGGACTCGCGGACGGAGACCTACGTGGCACTCCGGCTGGAGGTGGACAACTGGCGCTGGGCGGGCGTGCCGATCTACCTGCGCACGGGCAAGCGGCTCGCGCGCAAGGTCACCGAGATCGCGGTCACGCTCAAGCCCGTGCCGCACCTCGCGTTCTCGCAGGAGGGGTCCCTGGGCGTGCAGCCCAACCAGCTCGTCCTCACGATGCAGCCGAACGAGGGCGTGTCGCTGTCCCTCGTGGCGAAGATCCCCGGCACGCGCATGAAGCTGCGGCCGGTGAACATGGAGTTCCTCTACGGCACGTCGTTCCTGTCGCAGTCTCCGGAGGCGTACGAGCGGCTCATCATGGACGCGATGCGCGGCGACGCCACGCTGTTCACCCGCGACGACGAGGTCGAGGCTCAGTGGCGGATCATCGACCCGATCCTCCAGGGCTGGAGCCAGAGCGACGGCGCCCTGGCGCAGTACGAGGCAGGCACCGACGGGCCCGACGAGGCAGACGCGCTGATGGCATCGGGCCAAAGGTGGCGCGCGATCTGAGCGCAGGCCTATGGCCGAGTTCGTCTGGTCAGAGCAGGACACGAGCCCGGGGCGCATCGAGGCCGCGATGCGCGACCTGCTCCAGCAGGCGTATGCCGCGGACGCCTTCGTGCCCGCGCGCGTCCTCAACCTGATCGCGGTCGTCGACCGCGAGTGGCGCGGCGAGATCGAGAACCGGCTCGAGCGCGTCGGCCGCTACCACGCGTCGCGCACGATCATCTGCTCGATCGACCCCGGCCGCACGACGCTCGACGCGGTCGCCGTCCTGTCCGGCCCTGATGCGAAGAAGAAGGGCGAGCTTGCGATCGGGTCGGAGACCGTGACGGTGAACTGCGGTCCCGAGCACGTCCCGCGCCTCGACGCGCTGGTCGACGCGCTCGTCGTGACCGACCTGCCGTCGGTCGTCTGGTCGCCTCACCGGCATCCCGAGGCCGTGGACGCGGTCCTCCCGCTCGTCCAGGTCGTCCTGATCGACTCGATCGAGGAGCCGACGCTGAGCGACGCGGTCGCGCGCGCGAACCGGCTGTCGGAGGAGGCATACGTCGTCGACCTCGCGTGGCTGCGCTCCACGCCGTGGCGCGAGCGGGTCGCGGCGACGTTCGATCCGCCGCTATGGCGGGGCGAGCTCGACAAGCTCGCGAAGATCACGGTCAGGCACCACCCCGACTCACCGATGGCGGGGCTGCTCCTCTTCGGCTGGCTCTGCTCGCGCCTCGGCTGGCAGCCGGGCTCCTTCGTCGAGCAGAACGGCGCGCTGCACGGCCGCGCGAGCTCGCGCCGCCAGGAGGTCATGCTGTGCCTCGAGCCCGAGCCGCGCCAGGCCGCGCCCGGCCTCGCCGGCCTCGCGATCGAGACGGCGTCCGGAATGCGCCTCTCGCTCGATCGCGGCCCCGGCGGGCTGTCGGCGACCCGCGCCGCGAGCGACGGGCGCCTCTCCGAGTGGACCGTGCTCGGCGCCTCGCGCGGGGAGTCCGGCATCCTCGGCGAGGGAATTCGTCAGGCGCTCCTTCGCGATCCGACATACCGGCCCGCGCTCGCCGCGGCGGACGCGATGGTGCAATGAGCGAGCCGGAGGTGATCGTCCTCGACGATCCCGCGGCCGAGGCCGCGGAGCGGCTGGCGGCGGCTGCCGACGCCGGGGGTCACATCGCGCTCTCCGGCGGCTCGACGCCACGCCGCGCCTACGAGCAGGCGGCCGAGCTCGACGCCGACTGGTCGCACGCGACGCTCTGGTTCGGCGACGAGCGATGCGTGCCGCCGGACCACGAGCACTCGAACTTCGGCATGGCGCGGCGCGCGCTCCTGAGCCGCCTCGGGACGGGCGCGGACGCGCCCGCCGTCCGGCGGATGGAGGGCGAGCGGGGCCCCGCCGAGGGCGCGGCCGCGTACGAGGAGGCGCTGCGCGAGGAGTTCGGCGACGCGGAGCCGCGGCTCGACCTCGTCCTGCTCGGCCTCGGCCCGGACATGCACACGGCGTCGCTATTCCCCGGCGACGACGCTCTGGGCGTCGAAGGTCGCTCAGCCGTCGGCGTCGAAACCCCAGGGATGGCTCCGCTCGTGCCGCGCATAACGCTCACGCTCGACGCGATCAACGCGGGCCACGAGATCGTGTTCCTGATCGCCGGCGAGGACAAGGCGGACGCCGTCGCTCGAGCGTTCAACGACGCCCCGGGTTCGCACGCGCCCGCCAGCCTCGTCCGGCCAAACGCAGGCAACCTCACGCTGCTGCTCGACCCGACCGCGGCGGCGCGGCTCTGAGATGGCCGACGTCCCGTTCTGGAAGCGCAGCCCGTTCCCGCCGATCGCGGACTACGGCTTCCTGTCGGACTGCGAGGCATGCGCGCTCGTCGCGCCGAACGGCGCGATCGAGTGGCTGTGCCTGCCGCGCATGGACTCGCCGTCGGTATTCGGCGCGATCCTCGACCGTGACGCGGGCTACTTCCGGCTTGGCCCGGCCGACGTGTCCGTGCCGGCCGCGCGCCGGTACCTGCCGGGAACGATGGTGCTGGAGACGAGCTGGGGAACGTCGAGCGGCTGGATCATCGTGCGCGACGTGCTTCTCATCGGGCCCTGGCACCACGAGACGGAGCGCTCGCATACGCACCGCCGCTCGCCCACGGACTACGACGCGGACCATGTGCTGCTCCGGATGATCCGCTGCGTCAACGGCGAGGTGCAGATCAACATGGACTGCGAGCCGGTGTTCGACTACGGACGGGTCCGGGGCGACTGGGAGTACACGGGGCCGGGGTACCACGAGGGCGTCTGTCGCGCGGAGGGCAGCGGGCACGATCTCGAGCTCAAGCTGACGACCGACATGAACCTCGGGTTCGAGGGGCCGCGCGCCACCGCGCGCACGCTGATCAAGGAGGGCCAGACGCTCTTCTGCGCGCTTGGGTGGTCCGAACACCCGGCGCCCCAGACCTACGACGAGGCCTACCGGCGGCTCGTCTGGACCGCTCACCACTGGCAGCACTGGCTCGACCGCGGCCAGTTCCCCGACCACCCGTGGCGCGCGCACCTGCAACGCGGCGCGCTGACGCTCAAGGGCCTCTCGTACGCGCCGACCGGCGCGCTGATCGCGGCCGCGACGACGTCGCTGCCCGAGAGCCCGGGCGGGGCGCGCAACTGGGATTACCGCTATTCGTGGATTCGCGACTCCACGTTCACCCTGTGGGGCCTCTATTCCCTCGGCTTCGACTGGGAGGCGAACGACTTCTTCTACTTCGTCGCCGACGTGGCGGAGGCGGAGGAGGGGCAGCTCCAGATCATGTACGGGATCGACGGCGAGGCGGAGCTGGTCGAGAAGACGCTCGACCACCTGTCCGGCTACGAGGGCGCGCGCCCGGTCCGGATCGGCAACGGGGCCTACGAGCAGGACCAGCACGACGTCTGGGGCGCGGTGCTCGACTCCGTGTACCTCCACACGAAGTCGCGCGACTCGCTGCCAGAGCGGGTGTGGCCGATCCTGAAGAAGCAGGTCGAGGCCGCGATCGACAACTGGCACGAACCCGACCGCGGCCTGTGGGAGGTCCGCGGCGAGCCCAGGCACTTCGTCTCCTCGAAGCTCATGTGCTGGGTCGCGCTCGATCGCGGCGCGCGCCTGGCCGAGATCCGCGAGGAGCTCGACCTCGCGGCCAAGTGGCAGCAGATCGCGGACGAGATCAAGGACGACATCTGCGAGAACGGGACCCGCGACGACGGCGTCTTCACGCAGCACTACGACACCGACGCGCTCGACGCTTCGGTGCTCCTCATGCCGCTCGTCCGGTTTCTCCCGGCCGACGACGAGCGCATCTGCGCGACCGTGCGTGCGGTCCAGGACGAGCTGACCCAGGACGGGCTGGTCCTGCGCTACCGCGTCGACGAGACCGACGACGGGCTGAGCGGGGAGGAGGGGACCTTCACGATCTGTTCCTTCTGGCTCGTCTCGGCGCTCTCCGAGATCGGCGACCACGAGCAGGCGCGCGACCTCTGCGAGAAGCTCCTCTCCTACGCGTCACCGCTCGGCCTGTACGCGGAGGAGATCGACCCCCGCACCGGCCGCCACCTCGGGAACTTCCCGCAGGCGTTCACCCATCTGGCGCTGATCAACGCAGTCATGCACGTGATCCGGTCGGAGCAGCACCTCGAGGAGGGCGCAGGCTTCTCGACGACGCGCGAGTTCGAGCAGACGCGCGAAAACGCCTAGGGCTTCGTACCGGGCTCGTTCACGCCCTCTTCGGTGACGAGCCCCTCGCCGGGCTCCGACACCCGCTCGCCCGCAGCACCGGCGTCGTCGGGCGTCTCGCCCTTCACCGGCTCCTGCTCCGGAGCCTCCATCGGCTCGTCGGGATCGGGGTTCTCGATCGAGCGGCCGTCGCCGGGTCCCTTGTCGTCCATGCTGGCCCCCTACCCGCCGCGCCCGGGGGGCGAAACCGCACACCGCGGCACTTGGTGCTCGTAATGCGAGCACCAAGTGCGACGACGGATGAAGTAATCGCTCGAATTGCCGCGCGCTCGCACGGGGTCGTGACCAGGACGCAGCTACGCGACGCCGGAGTGACGCGCGCAGAGATCGAGCATCGGCTGCGAAAGCGCAGTCTTTGGCGCGAGCACTTGGGCGTGTTTCGAGTCGGTCACCGCGCGCCCAGCCTCGAGGCGCGCTACATCGCGGCGGTGCGCGCGTGCGGCGACGGTGCGGTCTTGAGCGGCCGCGCGGCGGCCTACTTATACGGACTGGTCACGGGATCGCCGCCCGAACCTGAGGTCACGGCACCTCGCAAACGGCGGGTGAGGGGAGTACGGACGCGCGGGGCATCCCTCATCGATGCGACCACATACCGCGGGATCCCGGTTACGACCGTGCCGCGCACTCTCGTCGATCTCGCTGACGTTCTCGGTCCCGACGCGCTCGGCCGCGCCTGTCATGAGGCCGGCGTCAAGTACCGGACCACGCCGGGCGACGTGCAATCAATCCTCGAAAGGCGTCCGAATCGCTCGGGCGCGGCAAAGCTCCGACGGATCCTGGCCGGGGACGAGCCGATAACCATCAGCAAGCTCGAGCGAGGCTTCATCGCACTGCTGAGGACGGCGGGGCTTCCGCTGCCGCTGACGAACCGAGTGGCGGGCGGTCGCCGAGTCGATTGCCGCTGGCCCGACGTCGGGCTCACGGTTGAGCTCGACGGATACATCTACCACCGCTCGCGCCATGCCTGGGAGAGCGACCGCTTACGTGAGCGTGAGGCGCGGGCGCGCGGCGACGAATTGCGCCGTTACACATGGGACGACGTGTACGTCGAGCCCGCGGCGACCGTGGCAGAACTGCGCCGATTCCTTGGCCGCTGAGTCACTTCGTGCTCGCACTGCGAGCATCAGGTGTCGCGGCGCCTAGAGGCGGGCGTCCACGACCATGACCGCGAAAAGCGCTGCCAGGTACGCGAGCGAGTAGAGGTAGAGGCGCAGGGCCGAGCGCCGGTCGGCGCGTCGGCAGAGCACGACCGCGCCCGCGATGAAGACGCCACCGAGGACCATCGAGATGGCCAGGTAGGTGAGGCCGAACGCGCCCGCGCAGAACGGCAGCTGCGTCACCGCGTAGAGGAGGATCGTGTAGAGGAGGATCTGGCGGCGGGTCTCCTCCTCGCCGCGCACGACGGGCAGCATCGGCACGCCTGCCTTCGCGTACTCGTCCTTCATCAGGAGCGAGAGCGCCCAGAAGTGCGGCGGCGTCCAGAAGAAGACGATCGCGAACAAATACAGCGCCGTCCCGGACAGCCCGCCGGTAACCGCGGCCCATGCCACGAGTGGCGGCACGGCGCCGGCGGCGCCACCGATGACGATGTTCTGCGGCGTCGAACGCTTCAGCCAGACGGTGTAGACGAAGACGTAGCCGAGGAAACCCGACGCGGACAGACCAGCGGCAAGCGGGTTGACGGTCGTGGCGAGCAGGACGACGGATGCGATCCCGAGCGCGCAGCCGAACGCGAGCGCCGCGCGCGGCGAGACACGGCCGGAAGCGACCGGGCGGTCGGCGGTGCGCGTCATCACGGCGTCTAGGTCGCGGTCGAACCAGTGGTTCACGGCGCCGGCGCCGCCCGCCGACAGCGCGCCCCCGAGGCAGGTGAGGAGGACGAGCCCGAGCGACGGGTCGCCGGCCACGTACATCGTCGTGACGGTCGTGAACAGGAGCAGCGATTGCACCTTCGGCTTCGTCATCTCGAAGTAGTCCGAGACGACGGTGCGGATGCCGGACGGCGCTGCTGCCGCTGCGCGAACCGCTTCCATCAGGCGGCGACCGGTTTTGCGACCCGGCCGCCGGCGAGCACCGGCGACGGGACGCGGTAGAGCGACAGCGTCATGGAGATGACAGTCCACCACAGCAGCGTGCCGAGCGCGAGATGGAGGACGATCAGCGTCTCGTATTCCTCGAGCCAGACGTTCAACGCGCCAACCAGGACCTGCACGAAGAGGATGCCGAGCGCGATCCACGCGCCTCTGACAAGGCCTGGATCCGGCCGCCTCCGCAAGGTCACGACCACGAGCGCGAGCACGAGCGCGACCGCGATGTACATGAAGAGGCGGTGCGTCAGGTGGATGTCGACGAGACGCGCCTCCCCGAATGGCATGAACTCCCCGTTGCAGGTGGGGAACTCCTTTCCGCAGGCGTGGTGCGCGCCGTCGCCGAGCTGGTAGTCGGCCCGGCCGTAGTTCTGCGTGCCCGCCATATAGCCGCCCGCGACGATCGTGCAGAGGACCGCGACCGACGCGGCCCATGCGAGCGGGCGATAGCGGCGGCCGCCGTCGGGCGGGTCGGACCCGATCGCCTCGGGCCTCGTCGAGCGCCAGATCCAGAACAGGACTGCGAGCAGCAGCATCGCGAGGCACAGGTGGGCGGCTACGAGCTCCTCCTCGAGGTTCTCCTCGACGACGGCGCCGCCGAGCAGGCCCTGCGCCGCCACCAGCGCGAAGCCGGCAATCGCGACCTTCACGAGCGTGCGGTGCTCGCGGTGGTTTCGCCAAGCGAGGACGGCCAGCGCCAGCATCATCAGGCCGACGACCGACGCAACCACCCTGTGCGTGTACTCGACGATCGAGTTGAGGTCGACGCCGGGTGCGACGTCGCCGTTGCAGAACGGCCAGCCGTGAAAGCCCGACCCACCCGGACCGCAGCCGAGCCCGGAGTCGGACACGCGCACGATCCCGCCGATCACGATCAGCAGGAAGGTCATGAGCAGCGTCGCGAGAGCGAGCTGCCGGTACCGGGGCGACGGTGCCGTCATCGCGAGGCGGACAGGCTAGTGAACCGCGCTAGGCGACGGGTTGGGCGACGGAGCCCGCCTGTTGCCCGGCGCCCTTGGCCACCTCGCGCCGGATGTCCTTCATCGGCTCGACCGACCGGACGGCGGGGATGACGTCGAAGTTGTTGGGCGGCGGGGGCGACTGCGTGAACCATTCGAGCGTGTTGCCCTGCCACGGGTCGTTGCCCGCGATCTTGCCGTTCCGGATCGAGCGGACGATGTTCACGAGCGTCACGAGGACGCCGATGCCGAGCACGAAGGAGCCGATCGTCGACAGTAGGTTGTAGAGCTCCAGGTCGCCGGTGTCCGGGTACTGGTACACGCGCCGAGGCATGCCCGACAGGCCGGCGGAGTGCTGGATCAGGAACGTGAGGTTGAAGCCGACGAACATGAGCCAGAACGAGATCTTGCCGAGGCCCTCGCCGAGCATCCGGCCGCTCATCTTCGGGAACCAGTAGTAGATCCCGGCGAAGATCCCGAAGACCGAGCCGCCGAAGAGCACGTAATGCAGATGCGCGACGACGAAGTAGGAGTCGTGCAGCTGCCAGTCGGCCGGGAAGACCGCGAGCTGGACGCCGGTGATCCCGCCGATCGTGAACAGCCCGACCATGCCGGCACCGAAGTAGAGGGGCGTCTTGAAGACGATCGATCCGCGCCACAGCGTCGCGAGCCAGTTGAAGATCTTGATGCCCGTGGGCACCGCGATCACCATCGAGCTGATCATGAAGAAGGCGAGCACGACGGTCGCGGTGGGCGTGGCGAACATGTGGTGCGCCCAAACGAGCATCGACAGGAATGCGATCGCCGCGGTTGACGCCGCGACCGCCTTGTAGCCGAAGATCGGCTTGCGCGCGAACACCGGCAGGACCTCCGAGATGATCCCGAATGCGGGCAGGATCATGATGTAGACCTCGGGGTGGCCGAAGAACCAGAACAGGTGCTGCCACAGCATCGGGTCGCCGCCGCCGATCGGGTCGAAGAACGCGGTGTCGAAGTGGCGGTCGGTCAGCAGCATGGTCACGGCTGCCGCGATCGCGGGGTACGCCAGAACGATCAGGTAGCTGAAGACGAGCACGGTCCAGACGAACAGCGGCATGCGGCCCCAGCCCATCCCGCGCGTGCGCATGTTGTGGATCGTGGCGATCAGGTTGATCGCCCCGATGACCGTGCTCGCGCCCGTGAGGTGGATCAGGAGGATCCAGGCGTCGACGCCGCCTTCAGGCAGGTACGCGTTGTCCGAGAGCGGCGCGTACATCGTCCAGCCGGCGGTCGGTGGCTCGAAGAACAGGGAGGTGTAGAAGACGATCCCGCCCGTGACGAGCAGCCAGAACGACAGCGCGTTCAGGCGCGGGAACGCCATGTCGCGCGCGCCGATCATGAGCGGGACCATGTAGTTCGCGAACCCCGCCAGGATCGGGATGACGAACAGGAAGACCATCGTGGTCCCGTGCATCGTCACGAGCCCGTTGTAGGTCTGGGCGTCGATCAGCGTGCTCTCGGACTGCGCGAGCTGGAGCCGTATCAGGAGCGCCTCGGCACCGCCGACCACGAAGAAGACGAGCGCGGCCGCGAAGTACATGATCCCGATCCGCTTGTGGTCGGTCGTCGAGAGCCAGCCGAGCCAGCCCTTGGGCGGCTCGCGGTAGCCGCGCATCACGATCTCGGGACGCGGGCGTGTGACGGTCGTGGCTTCCATCAGGGGGCTGCCTCCTCACCGGGCGGGGGAGGCGGGTGCTTCTCCTCCTTGGTCGTCTTCTTCTCCTCGGTGGGGGTCACCTCGCCGGCGTCCTCATCGGCCGCCTCGCGTTCCTTGCGCTGCTCGGCCAGGCCCTGCTGGGCCGCCTTGATGTCGGCCGTCTGCTGTTCCGCCCACGCCTCGTACTCGTCGGCCGGCAGCACCACGACACGTGTGCGCATGTCAGCGTGGCCTTCGCCGCACAGCTCGGCGCATGCGCCGTCGAAGGTTCCCTCCTCGTCCGCCCGGAACCAGGTCTCGTTCGTGTGCCCGGGAATGGCGTCCGCCTTCCCGCCAAGTTTCGGCACCCACCAGGAGTGAGCGACGTCCGATGAGTAGATCTTCAGGGTGACGGTGGTGTTCACCGGTACGTAGAGGGTGTGGAAGCTGAAGAGCTGGTCCTTCGAGTCGTCGTAGTCGTAGCGCCAGATGTACTGCTGCGAGTTGACGCTGATGTGGAGCGCGCTCCCGCCCGGCGGCTCCTTCTGGTTGATCGTGGCGTAGTCCGACCCCTCGGCGGTCTCGATCGCGCTCGCCTTGGACGCGGGCGGGTCCTTGATTCCCGGCAGGTAGATGAAGGTGACCGTGGCCAACATGACCAGGATGAGCGCGGCGCCGATCGTCCAGGAGATCTCGAGCGGCGTGTTGCCGCGGATCTGAGCCGCCTCAGGCCCGCCCCTGCGCGCGCGGAACTTGATCAGCGAGTAGATCAGCGTCGTCTCGACGAGCAGGAAGATCACAAGCCCGATGTAGAGCGTGATCTTGTAGAGCGTGTCGATGTCGTTCGCGTTCTGCGACGGCCCCGACTCGGGCGAGATCAGGTCCGCCGACGCCTCCGGCGCCAGGGCCAGGAGAGCGGCGATGACTACAAGGAGGATCAGGCGCAGTCGCAAGCCGCGCATTTATACCGGCTAGGACCCGGTGAACTGCGGTTCGCGCTTCTGGATGAACGCGCCCACGCCCTCCTGGAAGTCCTTCGATCGCGCCAACGCGTGTTGGAGCTCCGCCTCGAGGTCGAGCTGGCCCGACATGTCGGGGTAGAGCATCTTGTTGAGCGCCTTCTTCGTCCCCGCGTAGGAGCGCGTGGGGCCCGCCGCCAGCTGCTCGACGAGGGCGTTCGCCTCGTCCATCAGGCGGTCGTCGGCGTGGACGGCGTTGATCAGCCCCCAGTCGAGCGCCCGCTGGGGATCGATCCGCTCCCCGAGCATCGCCATCTGGAAGGCGCGCGCCTTGCCGACCGCTGCCGGCACGAACAGCGTCGAGCCGCCGTCCGGCATCAGCCCGATGTTCACGAACGCGAGCCCGAAGAACGCGGACTCGGCGGCGAGGATCAGGTCACATGCGAGCGCCAGTGAGAGGCCGATGCCCACGGCCGGGCCGTTCACTGCCGCCACGACCGGCTTCTCGAGCTCGCGGATGCCCACGATGATCGGGTGGTAGACCTCGTGGAGGGTCTGCGCCACGTTCGGCATGTTGTCGTCGGGATGCGGCTCGAAGCCGGCCTTCAGGTCGGCGCCTGACGAGAACCCGCGCCCGGCGCCCGTGATCAGCACCGCCCGCACCGACGGGTCGGCGGCGTCCTCGTTCACCGCCTGCCTCAGCTCGGCGCCGAATTCGGCGGTCCAGGCATTCAGTGTCTCGGGGCGGTTCAGGGTGATCCGGCCGATGCCGCCAGATTGTTGCCACTGGATCGTTGTGTAGGTCATGACCGGCATCCTCTCGGATTCATACGTGGCATGATCTTTCCCGTGCGCAGGGGCCTTGGCAGGGCGCTCGTCGTAGCCGTTCTCGCGTCGCTTCTCGGCGCCGCTATTGCGTGGGGCGGCACGATCACGGCGCGCCCGGTGAACATGTTCGGCTCGGCGGTGACCACGATCGACCAGGGCGAGAAGGTCACCTTCCAGAACGCGGACATCTCCGGGCACGACGTCACGGCGAACCAGACCGGCGACGACGGTGCCCCGCTCTTCAGGTCGCAGCTGGTCAGCCCCGGATCCTCCGGGCCGGTCGAGGGCACCGAGTACCTGACGACGGGCAGCTACGACTTCTTCTGCAGCATCCACCCCGGGATGGAGGCGACGCTCGAGGTCACTTCGGCGGGCACGCCCGTGTCGCGGCCGCAGCCGGAGGGCGTCGCGGTGAAGATCGTCTCGAGGAGCCTCGACGGCGTACTCGAGACCGGCAAGCTCAAGCTGAAGGTCAAGTCGCGGAGGGGCGAGGTCCTCGTCGGGGCGCGGGCCACCTCGCGCAAGACGTCGATCGCGCTCGGCAGCAAGAAGCTGCAGTTCGACAAGGCAGAGGAGCGGAAGGTCGCACTCAAGCTGTCCAGGTCGGCGCGAAAGGCGCTCCGCAAGAAGAACAGCGCCACCCTGATCGCGACGGCGACGGCCAGCCACGGGGGCGGCCACACCGAGCGCGCGACGGCTCGACGTAAGCTGGACTAGATGCTCATCGACTCGGTGGAGTGGCTCGGCCACTCCGGATTCCGGGTCAGGGCCGCCCGCACGACGATCTACATCGATCCCTACCGCGTCGCCACGGACGCCGCGCCGGCGGATCTGATCCTCGTCACGCATGGTCACTACGACCACTTCTCGCCGCGCGACATCGAGGCGATCTGGCACAAGGGCACGTGGCTGGTCGCGCCGGCTGCGGTCGCCGAGCAGGTGGGTGGCCGTGTCCTGTCGATCGCGCCGGGCGAGGTGATCGACCCCGAGTTCGCCCACGGCGTCTCGGTCCGGGCCGTGGCTGCGTACAACACCTCCAAGCGCGATGCGGACGGCAAGGTGTTCCACGCGCGCGAGGCGGGCTGGGTCGGCTACGACCTGAACATCCGAGGCGAACGCCTCTACCACGCGGGCGACACCGACGTGATCCCCGAAATGGACCAGGTGACCGGCGTGGACGTGGCGCTCCTGCCCGTCAGCGGGACCTATGTGATGACCGCCGAGGAGGCCGCGGAGGCGGCGCGCCGCATCCAGCCGCGCCTGGCGGTGCCCATGCACTGGGGCGAGCACATCGGGACCAGGGAGGACGCCGAGCGCTTCGCGGAGTTGACGCCCGTGCCTGTCGCAATAATGGAAGCAGTGAGCTGATGGCGGATCGCACGCGTCAAGCCGTGGCGGAGATGGCCCGGGAGGATCCGGCGCTCGCTGCCCGGCTCGTCCTCCAGACGCTTCCGGCGGCGGCCGCGAAGGTGCCCGGCAAGCTGACCTACGGACTCGTCGTCGAGGGGCTGGGCGAGTACACGGTCGTGATCGACTCCGGCCGCGCCGAGGTCGTCGACGGGCTGAACGGCGCGACCGACTTCAACCTCTCCACGAGCATCAGCGGGCTCGCCGAGCTGGCGGCGGGCACGAGCCCGCTGCGGATGATCGTCTCCGGCCGGGTCCGGATCCGCGGCAACCGCCTGCGCGCACGGAAGCTGCGCGCGATGTCGAATGGTCCGGTCGACCTCGCCGACGTCATCTCGAACGGGGGCAGCGTGGATCCGGACCTTCTGTACCGCTCGCTGCCGTACCTGATCGACCCCGAGTGGACGCGCGGGCACGCGTACCTGCTGCGCTACGCGATCGGCGACCAGTCGTGGGACATCGAGGTGCGCGACGGCGAGCCGATCCGGGTCTCGGAGCCGTCGAACGGCCGCGAGCCCGACTCGGTCGTCGCGGTGTCGCCGGACACGTTCCGCAAGCTGGTCAGCCGCGAGCTGTCGCCCACCGACGCGATGCGGCTGCAGCTCACCTCGGTCGAGGGCCAGATCTACCCGGTGACGCTGCTCGGCCGCTGGATCGACCGCTCGCAGGGCCGGGACGACGCGGAGTTGGAGCGCGAGCGCCGGCAGCGCCAGCTCCAGGCCTCGCGCGCGGGCAGCTGGGGCTCGACCGTGAACGGCGCATCGGCCTCACCCGGCCAGGGCGACCCGGCGCACGAGTCGGAGGGCAAGCGGCGCGCCGGCGGGACCCTGCTCAGCTACGGCCAGCTCTACGCGCTGTGGGAGAAGCAGAACTGGAAGGCCCACGAGCTCGACTTCACAGTCGACCAGGAACAGTGGGTGACGACGCCGGAGGAGTCACAGGCGCACACCGCATGGAGCCTCGGCTCGTTCTACATCGGCGAGGAGCGCGTCACCGCGGACCTCGCCCCGTTCCTGCTCGCCGCCCCCAGCGGAGAGGTCGAGATGTTCCTGGCCACGCAGCTCGTGGACGAGGCTCGGCACACCGCTTTCTTCGACCGCTTCGGCGCAGAGGTGATGGCGCTCTCGGCCGACGACCTGCGCGGGCGGATGCGGGAGCTCGAGCAGACGATGATCCCGGCCTGGCACGAGACGTTCGACGACGGCCTCCGCGAGACCGCAAACCGCATCAAGGCACAGCCGGACGACCTCGACCTCTTCGTCGAGGGCATCTGCACCTACCACCTGATCATCGAGGGCGTGCTCGCGATGACGGGCCAGCGGCTGATCCTCAAGTACATGGAGGACCACAGCCTCTACCCGGGGTTCCAGCAGGGGTTCTCCCTGGTGGAGCGCGACGAGCACCGCCACATCGCCTTCGGCGTGCGCTTCCTTCAGGACGTGATGGAGCAGGACGCCGCCCGCTTCCGGCCGATCATCGAGGAGCGCGTGCGCGAGCTGGTGCCGAAGGCCGTGCGAGTGTTCGTGCCTCCCTACGCGGACAGCGCCGAAAGCTTCGTCTCCTACGGCTACGACTCGACCCAGATCTACGGCTACGCGTACCGGGCGCTCAAGCGGAGGCTGGCGGTAATCGGGCTCGATTGCCCGCCGCCTGAGGAGCTGATGCCGGGTCCGATCGCCGAGGGCGAGGCGGTTCAGGCAGTCGGCGCCGCGACGTGACGCGACGCACTCCACGCAAACGCCGGCAGGTGGGCCCTACAGCTCTCCGCGTTGCCCGGGTCTGCGGCTTCCGCTACGACGAAGGCCGCGACGCGTATGTGCTGAGGCTCGTAGGCAACCGATTCGGGCCCGTGCTGCGCAGCCACCCGCCCGTCGACAGCGCCCAGGCAGAGATCGAATGGTCGGAGTCGATGGACGAGCTCGCTGAACGCCAGACCAGGCCGCCTGTCAAGAAGTAGCGCGGGATATCCTCGGGGCGCTTTGCGCCGCGCGATCAGAACCCTGGCCGCCGGCGCCGTCGTGGCTGGTGTTGCGGCGCCGCTCCTGCGACATCGGCTCAAGCTCCCGCGTCCCCTCGTGAGCGCGCTCGCCTGGCAGGCGCCCTACGCGCTCACGCTGGCGTTGCCGCGCACTCGCCTGCGCGATGCGGGTGTATACGCACTGCAGATGCACGCGTACGTCGCGCATTACGAGATGCCGAACGACGACCCCGAAGCCCTGCTGCGCCGGCTCAGGGTCGACTACCCGATCAAGGTCGATCGGGCGCTGGGCGGAGGTGTCGCGCCGACGGTACGGCTGCAGCGAACCCTGGGCGGCGGCGAGGGAGTCGTCCGCCGGCACGACCTGTGGCTCTCGTGGGTTCACTGGAGCTGGTTCTTCTTCCCGCACTCGACGGCCGCGTACGTGCTCTGGAAGCATCCCGAGCGCTTCCCGCGTGCGGCGGGCCAGCTGGCGGCCACGTTCGACCTCGGCTGCATCGTCTACTGGGCGCTGCCCACGGCGCCGCCGTGGTGGGCGGGGAAGAACGGCAACCTCGAGCCGGTGCGGCGGATCATGGTCGACGCCGGCGAGCACTATTGGGGGAGGCTCTGGCGCCCGCTTTACGATTCATTGGCCGGGAATCCCCTAGCCGCGATGCCATCTCTTCACTTCGGGACCTCCGTGATGGCGGCACACGTCCTGTCGGACGTCGGCCGCGGGCACGGCGCGCTCGGATGGGCGTACACAGGCGCGCTCGGGTTTGCGCTCGTGTACCTGGGTGAGCATTACGTCGTGGACCTGCTCGCGGGGCTGGCGCTTGCGGAGGCGGTTCGGCTGGGGGCGCAAAGGCTGTGACGACGGAACCCGAGGCCACCAAGCTGAACGAGGAGGAGCGCGACCTCGAGGAGGACGCGCGTGTGGAGGAGGGCGCGAACCTCCTGCGCGATCGGAAGCGCCTGCTGTCGTTCGGCCTGATCCTCGTGCTGGGGATCGTCGCGATCTACGTCGTCTTCCCGAAGATCGCAGGCTTCGAGGACTCGCTCGAGAAGATGGACGAGGCCACGTGGTACTGGATCGTCGTCGCGATCGGGTTCAACCTCGCGGCGTTCGGCGCCTACGTGCTGCTGTTCAAGGGCGTCCTCGGCGGGAGCATCGCCGAGAAGGTCTACGAACGGCTCGACACGCGCGCGAGCTACCAGATCACGATGGCCGGCCTGGCCGCGACTCGGATCTTCTCCGCGGCCGGAGTGGGGGGCATCGTCGTCACCTACTGGGCCCTGAGGAAGGCCGGGATGGAGCGCAGGCGCGCGGCCTGCCGGATGGTGGCGTTCCTGGCGCTGACCTACGTCTTCTACCTCGGGGCGCTGATCGTCTTCGGCATCCTGCTGCGCACCGGCGTCCTGCCTGGCGCCAATCCGTCGGGCGGGACGATCGTTCCCGCGGCGATCGCAGGCGTCGTGCTCGTGGTGCTCGGGCTCGTCGCGCTGATCCCGGGCGACGTCGAGCGCAGGCTGGCCGAGTTCTCAGAGGGCTACCGCGGGCACCGTTTCGCCAAGCGCATGGCAACCGGCCCGGCAACCCTCGCCACAGGCATCCGGACCGCGATCGCCTACGTCCGCCATCCGACGCGCGGGTTCGCGGCGGTTGCCGGTGCCCTCGGCTTCTGGGCGGCGAACATCGGGATCCTCTGGGCGAGCTTCGAGGCCTACGGGGGTGACGTGCCCTTCGGCGTGCTGGTCCAGGGCTTCTTCGTCGGGATGGCCGCGAACCTGATCCCGTCGCCGGCCGGCGGGGTGGGCTCCGTGGACGCCGGGATGATCGCGGCGTTCGTGCTGTTCGACATCCCGACCGCGACGGTCTTCGCTGCCGTCCTCACCTACCGCGTGATCGCGTTCTGGATGCCGATTCCGCTGGGCATCATCGCCTACATCCAGCTGCGGACTACTGTTGCCGGGTGGGAGGCCGAGGATCGCCAGACGGCCTATACTTCAGAAAGTAAAGTAACGGCGGAGGCCACCACTTGAGCGACACAAACGGCACAGTCGAGAACGTCATCATCATCGGCAGCGGCCCTGCCGGATATACCGCCGCGCTCTACACCGCCCGCGCCGACCTCGAGCCGCTCGTCTTCGAGGGCTTCGCCTGGGGCGGCCTGCTCCAGCAGACGACCGAGGTCGAGAACTACCCCGGCTACCGGGACGGAGTGATGGGCCCGGAGATGATGCAGGAGTTCCGCGACCAGGCCGAGCGCTTCGGCGCGCGGCTCATGACCGAGGACGTCGACCGGGTCGAGCTCGCCAAGGACGGCGGCATCCACAAGGTCTTCGTGGGCGACCAGGAGTACCGCGCGAAGTCGGTCGTGCTGGCGATGGGTGCCGAGCCGAAGAAGCTGGGCGTGCCGGGCGAGGACGAGCTCGCCGCGCGCGGCGTCTCGTACTGCGCCACCTGCGACGCAGCGTTCTTCCGTGACAAGCCGACGATCGTCGTCGGCGGCGGCGACACCGCGATGGAGGACGCGCTGTTCCTCGCGAAGTTCGCGAAGGACGTGAAGATCGTGCACCGCCGCGACGAGTTCCGCGCCTCGGCGATCATGCTCGACCGCGCGAAGGAGACGGGCAACATCGAGTTGCTGACGCCGTACGTGGTCGAGACGTTCGAAGCCGGCGACGACGGCGCGCTCGGGGCGGCCGTCCTGAAGAACACGCAGGACGGCGACGACCAGACGCTCGCGATCGACGGCGCATTCATCGCGATCGGGCATCAGCCGAACTCGCAGCTCGTCGACGGCCAGGTCGAGCTCGACGACGAGGGCTACGTCATCACCCAGGGCAAGTCGACGCGCACGAACCTCACCGGCGTCTTTGCCGCAGGCGACCTCGTCGACCACACCTACCGCCAGGCCGTGACGGCCGCGGGCAGCGGCTGCCAGGCCGCGCTCGACGCCGAGTGGTATCTGCGCGACCGGCCGCCGGACCCCGAGGCCCATTGGGCCTCGAAGGACGAGGCCACCGCCCCGGCGGCGCCGCGCTAGCCGAATAGGCTCGGGCCATGCCCGACCAGTGGCGCAACTGGTCAGGCGAGCAACGTTGCGCGCCTGAGCGGATCGAGCGGCCCGAGTCCGAGGACGCGGTCGCCGACGCCGTCCGGCGCGCGGTGTCCGAAGGCCGGCGGGTACGAGTATCGGCGTCGGGGCACTCGTTTACCGACATCGCCTGCACCGACGACGTCATGTTGCGTCTCGACGCGCTCGACGACGTGACCTCCGCCGATGGCCAACTCGTCGAGGTCGGCGCCGGCATCACGCTTCACCGCTTGGGCGCCGAGCTCGCGGCGCGCGGGCTCGCGATGGAGAACCAGGGTGACATCGACCGCCAGCAGCTCGCCGGCGCGATCTCTACCGCCACGCACGGCACGGGGGTCAAGTTCCCGAACCTCTCGGCCCAGGTCGTCGCGCTGCGGCTTGTGACCGCGGACGGCGAGGTGCGCGAGGTGTCGGAGGCATCGGACAGCGATGCGTGGCGCGCGGCACGGGTGGGGCTCGGCGCGCTCGGTGTGATCACGCGCGTGACGCTCCGGTGCGTCCCGCTGTTCACGCTCGAGCGGCTCGACCTGCCGCGCGACCTCGACGAGACGCTCGCCCAGCTCGACGAGCTCGTCGAGTCGAACGACCATTTCGAGTTCTACGGCTTCCCGTACACAGGGCGTGTCATGACGCGCGAGAGCGAGCGCAACGACCGCGAGGCCGAGCCGACCGAACCGTGGAAGCGGTGGCTGAACGACGTCGTCGCGGAGAACGCGATCCCGGCGGCGCTCTTCCGGGTTGGTCGGGTGATCCCCGGCGCGATCCCCGCGCTGAACCGGCGGGTCGTGCCGCTGATGCAGCCCTCGAAGGTGATCGACTACGCCTACCGCGTATACGCGAGCCGGCGGAACATCCCGTTCACGGAGATGGAGTACGGAATCCCGCGCGAGGCCGCGGGCGAGGCGGTGCGTCGCGTCGTCGATCTGATCGAGCGCCGCCGGCTGCCGGTCGCGATGCCGTACGAGGTCCGCTTCACGAAGGGCGACGATGCATATCTGAGCACCGCCGCCGGCCGCGACACGTGCTACATCGCGGTGCACCAGTACCGCGGGATGGACTTCGACGCGTACTTCCGCGGCGTCGAGCGGATCATGGACGACTACGGCGGCCGTCCGCATTGGGGCAAGCGCCACTTCCAGACGGCCGCGACGCTCGCGCCGCGATACCCGGACTGGGACGCCTTCGCCGCCGTGCGGCATAGGCTCGATCCCGATGGCGTGTTCGCGAACGAATACGTGGCGCGCGTACTTGGGCAGCAATAGAGGCCGCCAGCTCGTCCTGATACTCGTGGTCGCGCTCGGACTGCGCGTCGGCCTCGTAGTGGCAACCGGCGAGCACGTCCCATGGGGCGATCCCGTCGACTACCACCGGCACGCCGCATGGCTTGCGGAATCCGGCACCTACCCGCCGAGCACCCAGGCCGCTCCAGGTTCGCCCGCAGCGTTCCGCCCGCCCGGGTGGCCGTACCTGCTGGCGGGCATCTATGAGGTCACCGGCACGAGCCTGACCGCCGGCCGCCTGGCGGCGGCGGCGCTCGGCACGGTGGCGGTGCTGCTCGTTTACCTGATCGCCGGTGCCGTCTTCGGCCAGGCGACCGCGCGCTGGGCCGGGTGGCTGGCCGCGGTGTACCCGCCGATGATCTTCCTCTCCGGCTCGCTCGTCGTCGAGAGCCTGTTCGTGCCGCTGGTGCTGACGGCGGTGTGGGCGACGCTGCGCGCTCGCGCCAGCCCGCACACGCTCAGATGGGCGGCGGTTGCGGGGGTGGCGTGCGGCCTGGCCGCGCTGACGCGCACGAACGGGCTAGTCCTGCTGGCGCCGGTGGCGATCGGGCTCGCGGCAGCGGGAGGGCTTCGCTTCCGGCGACCGGCGGTGCGGCCGCTAGTTGCGCCCGCGCTGGCCCTCGTCCTGGCGGCCGTCACGATCGCGCCGTGGACGATCCGGAATGCCGCTGCGTTCGGCGAGTTCGTCCCGGTCTCGACGCAGGGCGGCTACTCGATGGCTCAGGTCTGGAACGCGGAGTCCGATTCCTCCGGCCCGATGCGCGGCGCGCCGCAGTTCGCCCCCGTCCAGCCCTACCAGCACCAGGTTGGGATCGACGAGGTCGAGCTGGATCGGAAGCTGCGCGAGCGTGCGACCGACTACGCGCGCGAGCACCCGAGCTATGTGATCGAGCTGGCGGGATTGAACCTGCTGCGGATGTTCAAGCTCGACGGCGACGAGTCGTTCACCTTCTATTGGAACCGCGAGCGCGACATGACAGCCTGGCGGCGGGTGATCGACTCGATCGGGCTCGCGGTCGTCGTCTTGCTCGTGTTGGTTGCGTTGGTGAACCGCAGGAGCCGCCGGCTCCTTCGTGACGCACCCTGGTGGCTCTGGCTCTTCCCGGCATTGCTGGTCGCCAGCGTCATGTTCCTGTTCGGCAACCCGCGCCACCGCGCGGAGATCGATCCCTTCCTCGTGCTCGCGGCCGCGACCGCGCTCACGGTCGCGTACGAGCGCTACAGGAAGCAGCGGCCTTCGCCGCGGTACGTCGGCACCTGATCGACGATCCGTCCGTCTGAGACCAGGTAGAGCGACTCGAACCGCTCGCACAGCTCGCCCGCCTTGGCGTGCCGCATGTACACGTGCGAGCCGACCGTCAGCCGGTCCGCGGCCGCGCCCTGCACCGGCGTCTGGACCTCGCCCGCGCCCTCCATCGAGTCGAGCTCGAGGCCGAGCGGCAGGTACGGCGACGGCAGGCGGTAGTCGTCGGCGGGCCCGGAGGCCAGGTATCCGCCGCCCAGCAGCGTGACGCAGCCGGCGGCGGGGCGTCGGACCACCGGCAGCGCGAACATCGCGGCGGGCCGCAGCTTGAAGGACGAGTAGTAGTCGAAGAGGGTGGGGGCGTAGAAGCCGGATCCGGCGGCTAGCTCGGTCACGGCGTTCTCCGCGGCCGTGAGCTCGAGGCTGCCCGTGCCGCCGCCGTTCACGAAGCCGAGCGGCGTCACCTTCGAGACCGCTTCGACGATCGCCGCGCGCCGCTCGCGGATGTCGTTCACCGACGACTTGCGCATCCGGCGGATCACCTCCGCGCGCACGCGCTCGCGCGGGTTGTCGCCCACGCCGGCGATGTGACCCTCGTACCCCATCAGTCCCGCCAGCTCGAATCCCGCCCGGCGGTCGATCTCGCGCGCGAGCGCAACCGCCTGGTCCGGCGTGCGGATGGGCGAGCGCTTGGTGCCGATCTTCACGCGCCCACCGGCGGTCCAGTAGGACGTATCCATCTCGATGCATACGCGCGTCGGCACGCCGCCGCCCGTCGCGCTCTCGATCAGGTCGAGGTGCTCCGTGGAGTCGACCATCAACACGGGGCGCCCGGGCCCCTCGATGGCCGCGAGCCGCGCGAGCCCCTGCCGGTCCGCGGTCGGGTAGGCAACCAGCATGTCGTCGAAGCCCATCTCCCACAGCCACAGCGTCTCCGCGAGCGTGAAGGT
>Ga0114129_10003886_pt1 | contig 21079 bp, 17 predicted proteins | sample RhiMetdeltSRZDD1_FD_80071 | JGI IMG/M metagenome (GOLD analysis project Ga0114129, IMG submission 80071) | Populus rhizosphere microbial communities from Tennessee, USA - Rhizosphere MetaG P. deltoides SRZDD1 (version 2) (version 2) | ecosystem: Host-associated > Plants > Roots > Rhizosphere >... | reverse complement strand
GCCTCGACCACCGTGGAGGGCAATCCGCCCGGTGTCGGCCCGCAGTCGACAATCAACTCCACTTCGTCGCGCAACGTTTCCTGCACGACCTCCGGTGTCTGAGCCGGCGGTGCTCCTGTGCGGTTAGCGCTCGTGCCGGTCAGTGGGCCGACGCGCTCAAGTAACTCACATAATGGACGACAAGAGCTGAGCCGGACACCCACGTTCCCCGTTCCGGCAGTCAAACTCGTCGGCAAGGAGGGACGCGCGGGGAAGACGATGGTCAGGGGACCTGGCCAAAAGGCCTCGATGAGGCTCGAGGCGGCGGAAGGCACCTCTTGCACCAATGAAGACAACTGGTCCAGCGAGCCGATCAAGACGAGGATCGGTTTTCCAGCCTCTCGATCCTTGAGGGCGAGCAACCGGTCCACTGCCTTCGGATTAAAGGGATCCACCCCAAGACCATAATACGTCTCTGTGGGAATCGCGACCACTTCACCGCGCTGGGTCACAGCCTTCACGCGCCGTGCAAGACGTTCAAGTGTAGACGCAGAGTAGGAGGCGATCGCAGCCATTCTCGAGAAGGCGTAAACCTGCTAGACGCGGGCCGTCAGCGCACGATGCGCAATATCGTGACGATAATGGCAGCCGTTGAAGGAGATTTTCTCTGTCATGCCATAGGCCATCGCTTGCGCTTCTGCCAGAGTCTTTCCACGACCGGTGACGCCCAAGACACGCCCGCCAGCCGTGACAATTTCCTGATTCTTTTTCATGGTCCCCGCGTGAAAGACCGTCACGCCCTCTAAGGCGTGGCTCTCCAATCCATGAATCGGAAAGCCATTCTGGTAGGAGCCCGGATAGCCGCCGGAGGTCATCACCACGCAGACGGCATGATCGTCATGCCATTCAACGTGCAGTTGGTCGAGCCGATGTTCCACAACCGCCTCGATGACGTTGACCAAATCCGTCTTGAGTAACGGCAACACCACTTGGGTCTCCGGATCACCCATCCGGGCGTTGAATTCGAGTACGTACGGGACCTGTTTGACAATCATCAAGCCGGCGTACAACACTCCCTGAAACGGCGAACCTAATCGCGCCATCGTGTCCACAATGGGTTGCAGAATTTCCCGTGCGACCTGCTCGCGCAACGCCGGTGTCGCAAGCGGCGCCGGGCAATAGGCTCCCATGCCGCCGGTGTTCAATCCGGTATCCCCATCACCGATCCGCTTGTGATCCTGTGCAGGCAACATAGGTGCGACGGTCTGGCCATCGGTAAAGGCCATGATCGTCAACTCCTCTCCATCGAGAAACTGCTCGATCAGCACCTGCCTCCCCGCCTGGCCAAAGACCGCCTTTTCCATCGAATCGACGATCGCGTGACGCGCTTGCTCACGCGTCGTCGCAATAATGACGCCCTTGCCTTGAGCGAGTCCATCGGCCTTAATGACAACCGGTAGCTCATGCTGATCGGCATAGGCCAGGGCATCCGCTTGCTTATCAAACGACCTGGCCCGCGCCGTACGAATCTTGGCCTGAGCCATGATGTCTTTCGAGAAGATCTTGCTGGCTTCAAGCCGCGCCGCGATCTTCGTTGGCCCAAAGATTTTGAGCTTGGCCCTGCGAAACTCATCGACGATGCCCAATGCCAGGGGCGCTTCCGGTCCGACTACCGTCAGATCGATACGCTCGTTCTGCACGAAGGCTTTCAATCCAGCAACGTCATCAGCGGTAATCGGTACGCAGGTCGCGAGCGCCTCGATTCCCGCGTTCCCTGGCGCGCAAAACAGTTGCGGTCGGCGTGGACTCTGGGCGAGCTTCCAGACCATCGCATGCTCACGCCCGCCGCTTCCAATAACGACAATTTTCATAGCCAACTCATTCGAGCGGTAAGCATGGACCGATGACAAGTGAGGAACGAGATGCTATTGCAGGAGAACTTGGCAATGATGCTGTTCACCCTCATCCTGAACAGATGATAGGTCCCGCGTTGGGCGTCACGACCGGCTAATGTCTAAAGTGTCTCATCCCGGTCATGATCATCGCCATCCCATGTTCATCCGCAGCCTTGACGACTTCGGCGTCGCGGATGGAGCCACCGGGTTGAATGACTGCGGTGATTCCCGCTTGGGCCGCTGCGTCGAGACCATCACGGAAGGGAAAGAACGCATCGGACGCCATGACACAGCCCTTGACCGGCAATTGCGCCTTCATTGCTGCAAGCTTCACGCTATCGACACGACTCATTTGACCGGCGCCAATACCGACCGTTTGGCCCGGCTTGGCATAGATGATCGCATTGGACTTCACATGCTTGCAGACCTTCCACGCGAATGCACAGGCGGCATATTCCTCATCGGTCGGCTTGCGTATGGTCGGTACAGGCAGAGCACGTAAGTCCGGCAGCGTCCCCAAATCCCGATCCTGCACGATCAGCCCACCGACGAGTTTTTTCAAATCATAACCTTCTTGTTTCACCTTGGTCAGCGGTCCGACATCGAGCAGGCGAAGGTCTTTCTTCCGTTTCAGCTCGGTCAACGCATCTTCGGCAAATCCGGGCGCAATCACGACCTCGACGAATGTAGAGGTAATTTCTTTCGCGGCGGCTAAATCCACTGGACGGTTAAATGCGATCACCCCGCCAAACGCCGAGATTGGATCGGTTTCCCGCGCCTTCACATAGGCTTCAACTGGCGACGTGCCCAGGGCCACGCCACAAGGGTTGTTGTGTTTAATGATCGCCACCGCGGTCTCGTCATATTCCTTCGCCAATTCCAGGGCAGCATTCGCATCCAGGAAATTGTTGTACGACATGGCCTTGCCGTGCAGAATTTTCCCCCGGGAAACGGACGGTTCTTGCGCAAACCGTTCGCGATAGAACGCACCCTGCTGGTGGGGATTCTCTCCGTACCGCAAAATTTCGGCCAACTCGTACTGCAAGGATAGAATTTTGGGGAACTTTACCTCTCCGGCCTGTACCTGCCTCTCGAGATAGCCCGCGATCACACTGTCATAGCGCGCAGTATGTTGAAAGACCTTCATAGCCAATTCTCGGCGAAGGGCGTGCGTCACGGTGTTGTCTCTTACGGCATCGAGGACTCGCTGGTAGTCGGCCGGATCGACCACCACCAACACATCTTCATGGTTCTTTGCGGCAGAACGAAGCATCGATGGTCCGCCGATATCGATATTTTCAATGGCCTCATCAAAGTGGCAATTTGGTTTGGAGATGGTGGCTTCAAAGGGGTAGAGATTCACGACGACTACATCGATCGGGCCAATATCATGCTGTTTCATCTGCTCGACATGGGCAGAAACCGATCGACGTCCCAGCAGCCCGCCATGGATCTTCGGATGCAACGTCTTCACGCGGCCATCGAGAATTTCCGGTGAGCCCGTATAGGCCGCGACATCCGTGACTTTGACACCGGCCTCGCGCAACGTTTTCGCAGTGCCGCCGGTGGACAAAATTTCCGCTCCAAGGGCCTCCAGCCCTTTGGCCATCTCGACTACACCCGTTTTGTCTGAAACGCTGATCAGCGCCCGCTTGATGCTGGCCATGCGACAACTCCTTGGGTCAGACCCGATAGAATGGTTGGCGTCCTGGAAGAGAGAGCGGAGAATAGCAAAGAGGGAACCCAACTTCAAGGACGCCGGCTGATAGAGTTCCGGGGTTCATGCGCAACCGCGTTGCTGCTTTCCATAGTGGCTTGCCTCCCCGCGTTTATGGTACCGTTCGACCATCTAATCCTTGAGGGAAGAGGTGGAACACAGGACCATTCTCGGCGGCGGGATCTTCGCACTAACAGTCCTGGCACTTGTGTGCATTCCCCGCCACCTGCCCTCAACAGCATCACCTGTTTCGCTCGTCCCTGCAAACTTTCACGCTCACCTTGAACAGGGTGTGCTCACGCTGCGCGGTTCCCTTCCGGATACGGCCACTCGCGACCGGATTCTGCAACAGGCGCACAGTGCGTATGACCACATACATGTCCGCATCGTCGATCAACTCGCAGTTGATGGCCGGATTGCCTCAGCCGCATGGCTCAACCAACTTCCCGCGGTGCTTCCCACATTGGGAGAAATGGAGGGGCTGGGCTCCGTCATCATCGATGGTCATTTTCTCGTCCTGAGCGGTCGCGTGCCGTCGGAGCAGACAAAAGGACGCATTTTGAAAACCGCGGCACCGCTGAAATCGCTCGGACTTGAACTGGAAGACCATATGTCCATCGGAGCTACGGCCCCCGCCCCTGCCTCGTTGCAATCGAAGTTGGATGAAGTTCTTTCCCAGAATCGGATTGAATTCGATTCGAATCAAGCGACATTGACCGCGAGAGGCCGCGCAGTGCTGGACCGGCTCATTCCTATCTTAAAGCGGTTCGAGCCGACCTCGATCGAGATCGGCGGGCATACTGACGGGTTTGGCGCACCGGATTATAATAAGGAGTTGAGCCGGAAACGCGCCGAAGCGGTCAAACAATACTTGGCCGACCACGGCGTCACACACCGGATGACTACCGTCGGGTATGGCGCGAGCGTCCCGCGTGCGTCCGGCATTTCTAGAGCGGCGCTCCAAAGCAACCGAAGGATCGAACTGCGCGTGATGGACAAACTATGACGGGCTTAGTTGCGCAAATGTTAGGCTGCTTGCTTGTGGCCGCCGGAATCGGCGCCGTGGTCGGTTGGCTTCTCCGGCACCGTTCGGCCTCCTCCAACGACCGTCAACTGACCGACCTCGAGACGGAGCTGCGCATTAAGGGGCAGGCATTGGACACGGCCCTCTATGAATTGAAAGTAAAAACTTCGTCGCTCATGACGTTGGAATCGAAAGTCTCCTCGCTGGAAAGCCTCAGTCGATCCACTCAAGAGGAGCTCACCTTCCGGCAGGAGCGTATCGAGGACGTGCAAAAGGAGTTGGCGGACACGAAAACACGGGCGGTGGCCGCGGAGCGCGAGCATCAGGCGGAATTGCAACGGCGTGCCGATCAGGACACGACCGTGGCCGCCTATGCCAATGAAGCCAGACTGGCCAATGCCGCCCGGACGGAAGCGCAGCAGGAACTCGCACAGAAAGAGCAGGAAATTCTCGAGCTGAAACGGCATCTCGCCGAGATAGGCAACCACCTCGTTGGAGTGGATCGACTCCGCGAGCAAGTGGCGGAGCTGGAACCGGCGCAAGGACGGGTCCATTGGCTGGAAGTGCAGCTCAGCGAAAAGGAAGCTCAACACCGGCGTGTGGTTCACGATCTTGAGAACCAGCTTGCCGTACGGGATCGCCGTCTCGCGGAACTGGCGGAGCAGGGCCGGTTGCTCGAGGAACGAGACCACCGGATCGCCGCACTCGAACGGCAGATGATCGAACTGCAGGCGCTTCACTCGGAGATCGCAGGTCAGGCCAAGATGATGGGAGAACAGGAAGAAGAAATTTCGCGTCTCCGGAAGCGCCTGGTGGAAGTTCGCACCGCGCTTCGTGTCCGCGAGAGCGGTCACGTCGTAGCGCGACCGAACGGCCCGGCGAATCAGCTCAGCCTTCAGATCAGCCACCCCAAGAACACGAATGGCCCCCAGAGGGACGACCTCAAGAAAATTTACGGTATCGGCCCGGTTATTGAACGCGCATTGAACAAGATGGGTACCTACACCTACATCCAGATCGCCAGATGGACGCCCAGCGATATCGCGAGAGTCGCACGGAAATTGGAAACCCTGCCGGAACGCATCAAACGGGACAATTGGATCGCCAGCGCGAAGAAACAGCATCGCGAGAAATACGGCGAAAAACTGTGAGAGAGTTGCGTTGACTTAGCACTTCCCCCCTCCTAGAATCGCGCTCATGGCTTCTTCGTTCGTGCATCTACACCTGCATACGCAATTCAGCCTCCTCGACGGCGCCAATCAGATTCAACCGTTAGTTCAACAGATCAAGGCCTTCGGCCAGCCGGCGGTGGCCATGACCGATCATGGCAACATGTTCGGCGCGATCGAATTCTATCGAAAGGCGAAAGAAGCTGGGGTGAAACCCATCATCGGCTGCGAGGCCTACATGGCCCTCGGCAGTCGACATGCCAAGAAAGATAGTGGACTCGCGCACAACGATTACTACCATCTCATCCTGTTGGCCCGGAATCAGACCGGGTATCAAAATCTGATCAAACTCGTCAGTAAAGCGTATCTTGAGGGATTCTATTACAAGCCTCGAATGGATAAGGAAATTCTGAAAGAGCATCATGAGGGATTGATCGCACTTTCTGGCTGCTTGAGCGGCGAGATTCCCTATCTTATCGGCCAGAAGGACATGGCCGGTGCGATGGCTGTCGCAGGAGAATTTCAGGAGATCTTTGGCCCGGAGCATTTCTATCTGGAAGTGCAGGCCAACGGACTGGAGCATCAACGCATCGCCAATGCCGGATTGATCGAAATTCACAAGCGGCTTGGCATTCCCCTCGCCGGGACGAACGATTGCCACTATTTAAAGAAAGACGATGCCCGTCCTCACGAACTCATGTTGTGTCTACAAACCGGCAAGACCCTCAGCGATCCGGCTCGAATGAAGTTCGATACGGACCAGCTGTATGTGAAATCGACGGAGGAAATCGCACCGGCCTTTGCGGAATTCCCCGGCGCGGTCAGCAATACCTGCCGGATCGCGGACCATTGCGACCTGGAGCTGGCACTCAACAAGACACATCTGCCGCAATACAAGGCGCCGGATGGGTATTCGCGCGAATCCTACTTGGAACAACTCGCCATCGACGGCCTGCAATCCCGCCTGAAGGAACGACCGAGCACGATTCCTTCAACGGTCTATGAGCAACGCCTGCGAGAAGAGCTCATGGTGATTTGCTCGATGGGATTCGCGGGCTACTTCCTGATCGTCTGGGACATCATTCGGTTCGCGCGCTCACGGGGCATTCCAGTGGGACCGGGGCGCGGTTCGGCGGCAGGCAGCCTGGTGGCCTACGCCCTCCGCATCACGGATCTGGACCCGCTGGTGTACACGTTGCTCTTTGAGCGTTTTCTCAATCCCGAGCGCGTGTCCCTCCCCGATATCGACATGGACTTCTGCATGGATCGCCGGGGAGAGGTCATCAACTACGTTGTCGACAAGTATGGATCTGACCATGTCGCCCAGATCATCACCTTCGGGACGCTGGGTGCCAAGGCCGCGATCCGTGACGTGGGGCGAGTGCTTGAGATGCCCTATGCCGAAGCGGACAAAGTGGCCAAACTCGTCCCGAATCAGCTGAACATCACACTCCAACAGGCACTCGACACCGAGCCGCGCCTCCGCGAACTGGTGGAAACGGACGCAAAGGTCAAGGAATTGATGACGATCGCCCAGTCGTTGGAAGGTTTGGCTAGACATGCCTCGACCCATGCGGCCGGCGTCGTGATCTCGGAAGGTCCCTTGACGGATCATGTTCCGCTGTACAAAGGGGCCAACGACGAAATCGTGACGCAATACTCGATGGGAGACGTCGAAAAGATCGGACTCGTGAAGTTCGACTTTCTGGGTCTCAAGACGCTCACGATGATCCACCGGGCCGAAACGCTCATCAGTGCGGGACGTCAGGATCAGCCGCCGCTGGCCGTCGATCAGCTGCCGTTTGATGATCCACAAACCTTTGCCCTGCTGTCATCCGGAAAGACGACCGGGATTTTTCAACTGGAAAGTTCCGGCATGCGGGACTTGCTGACCGGTTTCAAGCCGGATCGCTTCGAAGACATCATCGCCATCATTGCGTTGTATCGTCCCGGCCCCATGGACCTGATTCCCGACTTCATCAAGCGAAAACAGGGCAAGGTGCCGATCGTCTACGAGCTGCCGGTCCTGGAACCGATCCTGAAGGATACCTACGGCGTCATCGTCTACCAGGAACAAGTCATGGCGATCGCCAACAAGGTCGCCGGATTTACTCTCGGGCAAGCCGACATCCTCCGCCGCGCCATGGGCAAGAAGAAACCCGAGGAAATGGAGAAGCTGCGCGTCAAATTTTTGGAAGGCGCCAAGCAGAACAAAATCGCGGATAAGAAAGCCGAAAAATTGTATGAGCTCATTCAGAAATTCGCCGGCTACGGATTCAACAAGTCACATGCGGCCGCCTACGCGGTCGTCTGCTATCAAACCGGCTATCTGAAAGCGCATTATCCGACCGAATTCATGGCGGCGCTCATGACCAGCGATATGGGCAACCAGGACAAGATCGTCGGCTACTTTACCGAATGTCGCGATCTCGGTATCAAGGTGTTAGGCCCTGACGTGAATAAAAGTCAGAAGGATTTCGCTGTCGTCGAGGGCGCCATCCGATTCGGGTTGGCGGCGATCAAGAATGTCGGTGAAGGCGCCGTCGAATCCGTTTTGGCCATTCGGACCGAGAGCGGACCTTTCAGCTCGTTCTTTGACTTCTGCCGCCGGGTCGATTTGCATAAGGTGAACAAACGGATGCTCGAAGGCTTGATCAAGGCCGGCGCCTTCGACTCGCTGGGTGCCAAACGCTCCCAATTGATGGCCATGCTCGATCAAGCTATCGAGGACGGCGCGGCAGCGCAACGGGAACGGGAGCTGGGTCAGACGAGCATTTTCGGCGACGAATTGAATGGTGGCGGGCACGACGTCTCCTGGACCCAACCGACCTTGCTCGATGTGCCGGAATGGGACCAAGCCCAGCGACTCAAGTACGAACGTGAGTTAACCGGTTTCTATATCACGGCCCATCCGCTCGCCCGGTACGAAGCGACGATCCAGGCCTTGTCGACGGCCACGACAGCCAGCCTGACCGAACTGTCTGATGGGAAGGAAGTGAAGTTGTGCGGCATCATCGCCACCGTGAAATCGATGCTCACCAAGAAGGGCGACCGAATGGCCTATGTCACCCTCGAAGATCTGCAAGGAACGGTGGAGGTCATCGTCTTTCCCGATCTCTTCAAGAACGTCGGAGAGCTACTTGCCCCGGAACGACTCGTCCGCCTCACCGGCACAATCGATCGCGGTGATAAGGGGACAAAGATCCGTGGCAGCAAGATCGAACCTCTCGTCGAGGTGCAGACACAGACCATCAAACGCGTAGCGATTCGGCTGTCCGACCGGCCTGAGGTGAAGGAGCAACTGACGCGGTTGCTGGATGTCTTCAAACGGCACCCGGGAGGAACTGCGATTTCACTGACGTTTCGAACCGATGGCGCCCTGGAAGCGGACACGGCGCCGCTGCCGAACCTGACCGTGTGCGCGAGCGAGCACTTTGTGGCGGATGTTGAAGAAGTGCTAGGCAAAGGGGCCCTTTCTCTGGTATCGTAGCGCCATTTAAAAGGGGTCCCCCCCCTCCCCTAGGAATCGTGGCAATGCGAGACTACCTGGAATTTGAGAAGCCGCTCCGCGAAGTCGAAGAAAAGATCGAAAAACTTGCGGCGGCCGGCAACGGGAAATCCAGCACCCAGGAGGAAATCCGCAAACTGCGGATGAAATTGGCCCAGCTTGAACACGAGCTCTACAGTAAGCTCACTCCCTGGCAACGGACCCAACTCGCCCGGCATCCTCAGCGGCCCAGCACTCTCGATTACATCGGGGAAATCTTCCGCGATTTTTTGGAGTTTCACGGTGACCGTTCATTCGGTGACGACCGCGCCATCGTGGGCGGATTCGCCAGTTTCAACGATCGCTCCGTCATGGTCATCGGCCATCAAAAGGGCAAGACCCTGAAAGAGCGGATGCAGCGGAACTTCGGCATGCCGAATCCAGAAGGATATCGGAAGGCCTTGCGTTTGATGAAGATGGCCGAAAAATTCGGCCGGCCAATCGTGACCTTCATCGACACACCGGGCGCCTATCCCGGCATCGGTGCAGAAGAACGCGGACAGGCGGAGGCCATTGCCAGAAACCTCTACGTGATGTCGCGCCTGACCGTTCCCATCGTCTCGATCGTCATTGGTGAAGGCGGCAGCGGAGGCGCGCTGGCACTCGGCGTATCGGATCGCATCTTGATGCTGGAACACGGCGTCTATTCGGTGATTTCGCCGGAAGGATGTGCCGCCATTCTGTGGGATGATCCAGCCAAGGTGCCCGATGCAGCCGCTGCGCTCAAGATGACGGCGCAGGACTTGGTGGACCTGCACATCGTCGACGAGGTCATTCCCGAACCGATGGGCGGCGCTCATCGTGAACCGCGAGCCGTCTCGGGGCGGCTGGCCAAAGCCCTGACAAACCAATTGTTCCAACTCAGTGACCTGCCCATCGACCAACTCTTGACTCAACGGGATCGCAAGTATCGCCGAATCGGCGCAGTCAGCGGTCTCGACTTGAGCACCAACTAGGTCTACAGCACTCTCGTCACATCATCCGTGCACGCAGGCTAGAGGCTGATAACCTCCGACTCAAAATTGCGATCTCGTTGACAGAGCATTCGCGACTGTTATGATCGCGGTAGGAGCAGGAAATCCCTCCAGCGCACGCTGCCGGAATCGAGAGGATCTTCCCGTGACATCGATCGAGCAACGGAAATTTCAGAGATTTTCCGACAACTCTCTGGTGGCGTTTTCGAGTGAAACCATCAAGGGAGAAGGCCGCTTAGAGAACCTCTCACTCGGCGGAGCGGCGGTTCTCAGCGATGTGGCCATTTCGCGCGGAGAGTACCTCACGTTAACGATCGCCCTCCCGACCCAGGCGCGGGCAATTGAGGTCGAACTGGCGCCTGTTCGCTGGGTCAAGGAGGGCAGCTTCGGGGTGGAATTTATCCGTATTGCCCCAGGATCACAGCAGCGGCTCAAGCAGTATCTGGATACCTTGGAGAACACCTCAACCACCGCCGCTTAGCAGGCTAATCAAAACGCCTCTCTTTTCACCCGCCCAACCCCCGCGCGCGGGGCGCCCCCCCCAGCTTTGTTCTCGCGTCGCTGAGAGGCTCAACGTACCGACCCGGGAAAAAACTGCTCCACTGCCTCGGGGCGGGCGGGTGAGAATGCTTACGCTTCGCCTCAAGACACTGCCGGCTCACCGTCTCGCCGGCGCGCACAAACGTGGCGCTCCTTATTCGTCGCGCCGTGCGCCTCGCTGCGGCCGCACTGAACGGCCTTCTTGATCAGCCTGCCTGCGGCGTCCCAGCTTCGGCTGTTTTCCTGCCAGGAAGCAGCCGACTGTATGATCATTGACCATCCCGACCGCCTGCATAAACGCATAGATGATCGTGCTGCCCACGAACCGAAATCCTCGCTTCTTCAGATCTTTGGACAACGCATCGCTTTGAGGGGTGGTTGCTGGAACCTCAGTCATGTACCGCCATCGATTCACAATCGGTTTTCCTCCAACAAACTGCCAGACATAGTCATCAAACGACCCGAATTCTTTCTGGACGGCAAGGAACGCCTGTGCGTTGCTCACCGCCGAATCAATCTTCAAGCGGTTCCGAATAATACCCGCATCGTTCAACAAGGCGGTTTTTGTGCGTTGATCAAACCTGGCCACCTTCACTGGATCGAACCCTGCAAATGCCTTTCGATAACCCTCGCGCCGCCGCAAGATGGTATCCCAGGTCAGTCCTGCCTGAGCCCCCTCTAAGAGCAACATTTCAAAAAGCCGCTGGTCATCATGAACCGGCCTCCCCCATTCATGGTCATGATAGTGAACCATGTGGGGCTTCGAGCCAGCCCAACTGCAGCGGTTGTCGACCTTGGGTATCTTTCCGACGGTCATGAAAAAGTCCCCAGCGTTGCGCGCCACATTCTATGAAGGTGGCGTCCTCATCACAAGACGTGTAGGGCATTCGTCACACCGAGCCCTCCAGTCATCCCTAGAATCCAACGCGGGAAACCCCGAGGCGCTTTCTCTCTGCTGTGAGGACAGGTTGTCCTCTCACTGAAGTTTCAAAGACGAATGGTCTTTATCCATAACGGCAAAGCCGCACAATTTGACACGACTGCGCCCTTCTGTTTGACGGTACATGGCTTGCACCCTTCCTCAGTATCGACCATGCCACCAAAACGGGAAGGAGGATGTATGAAATCTCGAATGCCGCTTGTCTACATCGCCCTGCTCATCTTTGCCGGCTGTAGCCATACGATTCCCGAAACCGCCTCAAAGCCCCAGCCACCAGCTCAGTTGGGGAAAACTCCACCGGTGATCCAGCCGCTGAGTGCCAATCAGAAGCAGGCTCAGGCCCCGGAGTCGTTGTTGCCGGTGACTCTGACCGCCGATCTCACTCCCGTGCAGAAGAGCATTCAATCAGCATTGCCCGAACGGTTCACTGAGGAAGGTCACCCGTTGGCAACCGACTACCGCTGGCGATTTATTCGAGAAGGAGAGCCGCAGGTGTTTATCCAGGACGGACTGGTGAAATATAAAGCGATCTACCGCGGAGAGATCGAACCGACGGCTGCACGCGCGTGCCGGCTCGATCCGCTGTATCCCGTCATTGAAGGAACCGGCAAACTCGCTCTGCGCGAGCAGAACGAGGGACTCCTTGTGACCATGACCGATCCGCAGACGTTCATGAGCCTGAAATCAGAAAGTGACACCAAGTGCAACATGTTCAACATGCCGGTCAAAGACCAGCTGGCGGAACTCTTCAAGCATGAGGCGCTCAAACAGCAGATTGCTGAATCAGTAGAGCGCGGTGGGTACACAATCCCCCTCAATCTCGTGTGGAACCAGCTACAGGATCCGATACCGGTGGGATCGGCCAACAGCAAGCTCTGCTTGTACGGCAAAGCTAAGGATTTCACGGTGGGTTCAATGAAGGGCCCTATGCAGCAGACGACGATCACAGGATTTGTGCGTCAAACGCCGGTCGCGCTCTACCAAACCCCTTGTCAAAAGGGCACCGTGCCGCCGATGAAAGTCAACTTCGATAACACGGCGGCAGCCGTGCAAGAAGGGCAACCCTACAAGATTTTGTTGAGCGTGCCTGTGCCCTATGCCGTACTCAATCAACAGTTACGCGATCAGCTCTATCATCAAGAAGCCAGACTCCCGACCATGGTTAGCAGCACATTCACGATCGAACGCGTAGTGGCGTCCGACGTGACTGGCCGGACACTCCTGTCCGTGGAAACCAGCGGGAAAATCAACGGCACGTTGTACTATTGGGGAACCCCGCAACTGGAAGACAATGGCAATACCATCACGATTCCCGATCTCCAGATGGCAAACGAGAGCAAGACTGCTCTGGAACACATAAGCACCGGATACTGGAAGATGGTGGATGAGCAATTACGGCCTCGCTTGCGGCAAGCGACGACCATCGATCTGTCTCAGCGAATGAGCAATATGAAGAGCGCCTTGAGCGGATCGCACAAATCCGGCGGGTTGGATATGGATCTGCTTCTGACAAAGCAAGAAGCTGGTCAGGTGCTGTCCACCAAGGATGCACTCGTCGCCGATGTGTTATTGGAAGGCACCGCCAGTGCCGTCGGTCGGTTTCCTGTCAAACAGGCAGGAAGAGGCGATGTCATTGAACAGCCAAAACCTGCGAGGGAGACAACCCCAAGAGACCAACAGCCCCCAAAGGCTGCCCATGTCCCAGAGGAGGATAGGCGATAGAGAGCGTCATTCCGGTTGAGCTAAAGCCAGGGCCTTGTTGGCCGCCGTCTGCGTTGCTGTCGCTTGGCTGCGCAACTCGTTGCATTGGTTGCAACAGATGAATGGAACTTCGCACATGCTCGCCACCTGCTTCTGCAGGCCGCGTCAGCTCCTTTACGGCGGAAACACACGGCCCAACGGCCGCTCAACCGGACAGACGCTCTCACAGGAGAAAAGACCAAACAGACTCTATTAGTTACTCAACTACCAGGCGTAGGCTTCGGGAGCAGGTCCGCCGGGCCCGGGAAAAATTTCGTCCAAACGTTTCAGCGTGTCGTGACTCAAGGTCAGGCTCAACACGCGCGTTGTACCGTCCAATTGTTCCATCGTGCGCGGTCCGATAATGGGAGCCGTTACCACCTTCTGGTGAAGCAGCCAGGCAAGCGCGACATCGGCCGGACGTTCACCGAGCTCTTTACACAACTTGTCGTACGCCTCCAGCCTCGGACGATACTTCTCCACATCCTTTTGAAGATCCTTGTCGGCACGGCGACCGATGGTCGCGAGCTGTAAGGCCCCAGCCAACAACCCTCGCGCAAGGGGACTCCAGGGGATCAGACCGATCCCATAAGCTTCGCACGCGGGGATCACTTCCAACTCGATCGTGCGTTCATTTAAGTTGTAGAGACTTTGTTCAGAGACAAGACCCAGGAAATGACGACTCCGTGCCAGCTCCTGCGCCTGCGCCAACTGCCAGCCGGCAAAATTGCTGGTCCCGACGTAGAGAATCTTCCCCTCTCGAACCAATTGCTCCATCGCCTGCCAGATTTCTTCCCAGGGCGTCTCTCGGTCCACATGGTGCATTTGATACAAATCGATGCAGTCCGTCTGAAGACGCCGCAAGCTCGCTTCACAGGCTCGTTTGATATGCAGAGCCGACAAGCGCGCTTGATTCGGCCAATCCCCCATACGGCCGTATACTTTCGTCGCCAGCAGAACCTTGTCACGACGACCACCGCCCTGGGCAAACCAGCGACCGATGATCTGCTCGGTCCACCCCTCACCGACCTTCCAACCATAGACATTCGCCGTATCAAAGAAATTGATACCGAGTTCGAGTGCACGGTCCATGATCGCAAAACTATCCGCTTCAGTCGTTTCCGGCCCGAAGTTCATCGTGCCGAGGCAAAGCTGGCTGACTTTCACCCCAGATCGACCGAGATGGACAGATTGCATGGCTATAAGCCGATCGTTTCGATGTGGTCAAGTTCGTCAGGCGTGAGCGTGAACCGATCACAGCGCAGATCTTCCGTCATGTGTTGCACATTGGTCGTGCCAGTGAGCGGTAACATGCCGATCTGCATGGCAAACCGAAATATGATCTGGGCCACTCCGGTCTCGTATTTTTCGGCCAAGGCTCTGATGTTCGGATCGACAAACACTTCCCGATTCGCGGTCAGCAAGGAAAAGCCCTGATAGATGATCCGGTGTGTGCGGCAGAGGTCTCGCACCGCCTTATCCCACCCGAAGGCCGCGTAACAGCGGTTCTGTACCACCATTGGTTTATGCTTGGCCCGTTCGCACAGTAGCGCGAGCTGTCCCGCTGTGACGTTACTGATTCCGATCAGCTTCGTCCTGCCTGCGTCGTACAACGATTCTATCGCTGTCCACACTTCCCAGTCTTCCGGTCCCAAGCCACCGCGATAGTAGGGCCCATGCAACACGTAGGAATCGAGATGGTCCGTATGGAGGTGGGCCACTGAACTCTCGAAGGATTGGATGACTTGTGTGGTGATCGGGGCATGCACATCATAGGGAGTCCGGTGATCTTGACCGTTCACCGGCGTGAACTTGGTTTGTAGAAACAGCCGGTCTCGCGTCATCCCCTGCGTTGCCAATGTCACCAAGGCCTCTCCAACACGCGCCTCCTCGTAGTGAATGAGCTGGTTGGCGGTGTCAATTGCGGTGAAGCCGGCCTCGACAGCCTGCAGCACTAGCTTGGCCGTCGCGTCCTTCTTCCAGGCTGTCCCATACATGAAGGAAGGAACGGCGATTCCATTAGAGGCGGTCAGTGTCATCTGTTAGTCTCCGGTCACTTTCACCTACCATACACAGTTCTTTCTCGCAGTCTCAACGTCAGAATTGTTAGAGTGCCGTATGGAAACCGGGCAGGACAAGCAATTGGTGGAGCTCCGGCTCAGCTATCGGTATGTGAAAGAGCATCCCTGGGTCGTTCAAGCCATCAACGGATTCCTTTCCGCGTATTTCATGGAGCAGCCGAGTTTTCGTGTGCAGCGGCATTTCGACGAGTTGGAATCCGGTATGCACGTGTGGCTCTGCGAGGTTCCGGACACCATGAAAATGGAAAGGCTTTTGAAACGTTTGAAAGCCGATATCCCTCCCTTTCAGCACACTCATATTCCTTCAGGACCCAATGCGCGTCCGCAATACGTGATCGACTGTCTCTAGCGCCAGGAATTATTCGCTCAAATCCCTCGTGAATGTGTTCAAATTTCGAGAGAAGAGTATACTAAGAGCACGCGAGGTGTCGTGATGCATCGGGTTCTTGTGCTCGGAGCAGGCAAGATCGGTTCGTTGGTCACCTGCCTCCTTTCACTGCAAGGCCAGTACGAAGTCCATTTAGGCGACGTCACGCTCGATGCCCCCAAGCATCTGGTGGAGGATCTCGGACTGCCGCGGGTCACCCCCTGCATTCTCGACGTCCGGCATCCTGACGTCATCGGAACCTTTCTCTCGACGCATCCCACGGATGCCGTGATTTCCAGCCTGCCCTACTTTTGCAATCCGACGGTGGCAGGGCTGGCCCTGACGCATGGTGTCCATTATTTCGACCTGACGGAAGATGTTGAGGTGACGAATCAGGTTCGTATCCTGAGTGCCGGGGCAACCCACGCGTTCGTGCCGCAATGCGGATTGGCCCCCGGATTCATCAGCATCGTCACGCATGATCTGATGACCCACTTCGAGACGTTGGACCACGTGAAGATGCGCGTGGGCGCGTTACCGGTTCATCCGAGCAATGCGCTGAAGTATTCACTCACCTGGTCAACCGACGGGCTCATCAATGAATATGGCAACCTTTGTTATGGCATTGAAGAGGGTGAGAAGATCCCGCTCCAGCCCTTGGAGGGGTACGAAACCATTGAGCTGGATGGGCTGCTCTATGAAGCCTTCAATACCTCGGGAGGGCTCGGCACCCTCGCCGACAGTTACGTTGGCCGCGTGAAGACTATGAACTACAAGACCCTTCGGTACCCCGGTCACTGCGAAAAAATTCATCTGCTGATGAAAGATCTGAAGCTCAACGAAGATCGCGAGACGCTCAAGCGCGTGTTGGAGCATGCCATTCCCCAGACGCTCCAGGATGTCGTGCTGATCTACGCATCGGTGACCGGCACCAAGAATGGCGGGTTCTTCGAGGAAAACTACGTCAAAAAGATCTACCCGCAATGTATCAAGGGGAAACTGTGGTCGGCCATCCAGGTGACCACCGCCTCCAGCGTGTGCTGTGTCATGGATCTGATCCTTCACCATCCTGCCCGGTACCAGGGATTCATCACCCAGGAATCGATCCTCCTGAAAGATTTCCTGGGCAACGACTTTGGAGCCTGTTTCCGATGAGCACCGTTCAGGCCGCGCTCAGGAATCTGGGAATTCAAGCCGTGAATTCCGGCGGGAGCACCGGAAAGCACTGGTGGTCTGCCCATGCCACGGGCCCGATGATTCAGTCCATCAATCCGGCGACCGGTGAAATGATCGCTGCTGTACGACCTTGTTCGCCAGATGATTACGACCACATCGCGAAACAATCGCTTGAAGTCTTTGGGAGTTGGCGCATGGTCCCCGCGCCGAAACGCGGAGAGCTGGTCCGGTTGATCGGACAAGCCTTACGAGAGAAAAAGGATCACCTCGGCACGTTAGTTTCACTGGAAGTCGGCAAGATCAAAACCGAAGGCGATGGCGAAGTACAGGAAATGATCGATATGGCCGACTTCGCTGTCGGGCAATCGCGCATGCTGTATGGCGCGACGATGCAGTCCGAGCGTCCGGCTCACAGAATGAGCGAGCAGTGGCATCCGCTGGGACCGGTGGGTGTCATCACTGCCTTCAATTTTCCCGTCGCCGTCTGGGCCTGGAACGCTTTTTTGGCCGCTATTGCCGGCGACACGGTCATCTGGAAGCCCTCTCCAAAAGCACCACTCTGCGCCATCGCGGTCCAACAGATCTGCAACCAGGTGATGGAACAGCAGGGCTACCCGGGCATTTTTTCGCTTTTCATCACGGATCAGGCCGCGCTGGCGGAAGCCATGGTCCAGGACAGCAGACTGCCACTGATTTCATTTACGGGCTCCGTGCCGGTCGGCCGCCATGTCGCCTCCCTGGTTGGCCATCGGTTGGGGCGCACGCTGTTGGAACTCAGCGGAAACAATGCCGTGATTGTCGACGAAAATGCGGATATCGACATGGCAATGCGCGCAATCCTGTTTGGAGCCGTCGGTACCGCCGGGCAGCGTTGCACCACGACCAGGCGATTGATCGTCCATGAATCCCGCGCCGAGGAATTGCTCGCCAAACTGGTGAAGGCCTACAAGCAGGTGCGCATCGGCAATCCGCTGGACACCGACATCCTGCTGGGCCCGCTCATCGATCATGTCGCCGTGGAAACCTTTCGAGCGGCGATCGACGAAATCAAAAAGGAAGGCGGCGACATCCTCTACGGTGGCCATGTCCTCAACCGTCCGGGTTATTTTGTTGAACCGACAATCGTCCGCGCACAGCCGCATTGGCCGATCGTGCAACGAGAAACGTTCGCTCCCATTCTGTATGTGATGACCTTCCGCACCCTTGATGAGGCGATGGCGATGCAGAACGGCGTGCCGCAGGGTTTGTCCTCAGCGATGTTCACCAACGATCTCCGGCACAGCGAGCGATTTCTCTCGGCGGCGGGCAGTGATTGCGGCATTGCCAATATCAATATCGGCACGTCGGGAGCCGAGATCGGCGGGGCGTTCGGAGGAGAAAAGGAAACAGGCGGCGGACGCGAGGCTGGCTCGGACGCCTGGAAAGCCTATATGCGGCGGCAAACCAACACCGTCAATTGGGGGACTGACCTCCCGCTGGCTCAGGGGATCAAGTTCGGCTCATAACGTCGTCTGTGGAAAAGGAACTGTCGTATGGACATGAATCGTGAACTCGATGGATTAATTGAACGGATGGTGACGGAATATGTGGCGCGTAACCGTGCGGCGAAGATCCTGAGAGGCCTGCTTGACGATGCGGGAGTCGGTTTCTTCCCGGTCGTGGACCACCTCACATTACGCACACTCGATATCGACCGGCGCGCCGAACAATTTGTCGCGCTTGGGTATGCCTTTGACGAAACGCTCCAATATGATGATTGGTATGCGAAGGTCTATCGGAAAGTGGGTTACCCTGCCCTCTTTGTCGATCAGGCGTACGGCGACGAGCGGGGCAAGTCGAGTATCATTCCCGGCTGGGTCAAAACCTTCGGCGATCAGGTGTTCCACCACATCGCCGTACGTGTCGAAGACATCGACAAAGCGGTCGAGCGGCTGAAGAAGAACGGGGTCGTGTTCGCTGGAAAAATCGTCGGGGCATCGGGTGGGCAGCTCCGACAAATTTTTTCATCCCCCGAGATGGTCGATGGCCAGCCCTTCACCGTCTTGGAACTCGCAGAACGGCACCGGGGCTATCTCGGTTTCCTCCCGCCTCAGGCAGACAGCTTGATGAAATCCTCCGCACCGCAGCTATAGCATCGCTCGACTCGACGCTGCAGGCGCACGCCCTTCCAAGGGGTGCAGGAAGGCCGGACCGTCGATCGGCAAACGGATCTGAAACGTCGTCCCCTTCCCCAGCTCGCTTTGCACAGTAATCTTTCCGCCGTGCATCTCGACAACATCCCTGACGATCTTTGTGCCCAGCCCTGTACCACCGGTCTTTCGGCTGACCACACGATTCGTGAACAGGTTATCCCTCGTTTCAGGAGACATGCCGTTACCCGTATCTTTCACATAGATCTCGATGAAATCATCCCCGACTCGGGAGCCGCCAATAGCGACGGAGCCGTAAGGAGGCACTTCAGGAATCGCATTGTTCACCAGATTGTAGAGGAGCGAATGCAGTCGCGCGTCGTCTCCCTTGATCGCCGGAAAGCTCTGAAGACCCTCGATCTGCAGGGAGACGTGATGCTGCTCCGCCAGCGCGCGCAAGGATTTTACGACGCTCTCCGCAATCTTCTGAATCTGACAGGGCTCGAATTTTTGCGGGACACGCGTCAAGGCCGCGTAATCAGCAATGGCTTTCATCCGATCTTGAATCCGCCTCGAACTATTTTTGAGCAAGGCGATCACTTCGTCACAGGCGAGATGACTTTGCTCGGCCCGAGCCGACTCCATCTTCGGGAGGTTCTTGAAGAGGTCGTCGATTTCCACCGCGAGAAGATCGGTTCCGGCGACCAGCGGCATCAGTAGATTCTTGACGTCGTGAGTAATTTCTCCCATCAGTTGATTCATTTCGACTCGTCGCCCAATCCGCTCCACCATTGTCGCCACGATCAGATCGATCTGCCCCTGTTCAAACGGCTTGGTAATGAAGTCGACCGCGCCTTCCTTCATCGCCTCCACAGCCAGCCGGATCGTACCGTAGGCGGTCACCACGACCACCGGGAGATTCGGCCATCGCTTTCTCATGCACTTGAGCGCCTCGATTCCATTGAGCTGCGGCATCGACACATCGAGAATGGCGAGATCAAGGGCATGCGACTCTACCGCAGCCAATGCCGCTTGTCCGTCATAGGCGGTGACGACGTCGTGCCCGAGCCAGCGAAGCCGTTCGGATAGACCGAGAACGATGTCCGGATCGTCGTCTGCTACTAGAATGCGAATCCCCACAGTTCACCTCTCACGAAACGATGAGTAAACCCCCTATGCCCCTCGTTTGAAAAGTTCGCAAGAGATGTGCCTTTCTCGAGGCGTTGCATCTGCAGGGTTTATAGGGAGTTTTTGGTGGCGAAGGGAGGTAAACTGAATCCATTCGGATCGTGTAGGATCAATTCTGATTCGGCTGGGTTGTGAGTGGGCGATTCGGGAATTAACCCATGTCCCTCAACGTGTGACCGGGATTCCGGTCGCGTGCGATCGTCTTCATCAAATTATCCCCGAAGAGCACGACTACACGTCCCCGCTGATCCTTCACGATCATCGATGCGGAGGGCGCCTTGAACGTGGCGGGGTCGCCGTCCAGCCAGGCGCTGCACGTGAAGGGCAACGCATCGAGTATTGTCTCCACTCGATACTCATGACGCAACCGGTACTGCAGCACATCGAACTGTAGTCGGCCGACCGCGGCGACCAGCGACTCCAAGTCGTTGAGACTGCGCATGATCTGGACCGTACCCTCCTGCGCCATCTGCTCCATTCCCTTGTCGAACGCCTTCCGCTTGCCGACGTCGGTCGGTCGAAGGTGACTGCGCTCGCGGATCGCTTGCGCCGTATCAATCCCTGGTGTGAGGTGGTCGAGCGCCCGCATCGCCTCGGCCATATCAACGCTCCG
>Ga0114129_10003885_pt1 | contig 21079 bp, 20 predicted proteins | sample RhiMetdeltSRZDD1_FD_80071 | JGI IMG/M metagenome (GOLD analysis project Ga0114129, IMG submission 80071) | Populus rhizosphere microbial communities from Tennessee, USA - Rhizosphere MetaG P. deltoides SRZDD1 (version 2) (version 2) | ecosystem: Host-associated > Plants > Roots > Rhizosphere >... | reverse complement strand
TCTTCGCAGTTGAGCCATTCCCTGGCGCGGTCCGCTGATTCGAACTCAAGCACTACGATTCGCTTCGGTTTCCAGTCGCCTTCCAGCACCTCTGTTTTGCCGCCGCGTACGATGTATTTGCCGCCGTAATTTTCCACGGTTGCACCGGCGAGCTTTTTGTACTCTTCGTACCCAACAGGGTCGAGCACGTCGATTTCAACGATGATGTAAGCAGGCATGGTCAGCCGTCAGTAGTCCGTCGTCAAAAGCTAGCCACCGTTACGGAGTCTGTCTTTCGCGGCTAACTCCGGAATTTTTTTCCGGCGCCGCAGTCGCAGCCAGTTGTTCCAGGTTTTTCGAAGGCTGTCGCGCGGGGTCTGATATTTTTGAGTTAATTCGTTGCTCTTTACGATCTGCGCGAGAATTCCTTTCGCAGAAAAATCGTCGGTATTGACGATCGTGTAAGCGGTTCCAACAGCAGCCGCATGGTGCGCATCGCTGGCTGCAGTCATGGGCAGACCACGAACCTGAGCGTACTTGAAAGCGTAGCGGTTATAGCGGCGGAGTGTCGTCGCGGCGTTGAAAACCTCGATGGCGTCAATGGGCAATGTTTCCAGAATGGAAAAACGGATGCCCGCGCGAAACAAGTCGTAAGGGTGTGGAGGAATGGCTAGTCCGCCTCGCTGGTGGATCATGTCACACACCTCGCGCGCAGGTTTTCCTTTCAGATAAGGAAGCTCCGCGCCGATGCAGAGAAGATGCCCATCCGCAGTCGTCACTTCGACTCCTGGAAGAACGAGAAAATCGTCGACGGGCAATCCATCCAGCCGCATCAGGCCCTTCTGGAGAAGGTAATTGACCGCATCGCAAGTGTTGTGGTCCGTGATAGCGATCCCGTGCAAACCTTTGGCGCGCGCAGCTGCAATCAAGTCTTCTGGACTGGAGACACCGTCTCCGGAAAAAAATGAATGTGTATGCAGGTCGATGTTAAATGGCATGGCGCTAATCGAGCCGAGTCAAAATGTAAAAAAGTTACAAAGTTAGCCAAGTGTCGGCGGTCATAGACCGCCGCTACAGTTTAAACAAGCTCTTGAATAGCAAAAACTGACTCCGTAGCTGCTTCTTCCGGACGACGATTGAATTGGTGATCGTACAATCGCCGATAGTAGCCGGATTTCTCGAGAAGCTCGGCGTGCGTGCCAATCTCCTTAATACGGCCGCCGTCCATCACGATGATTTGATCGGCAGACAAAACAGTCGATAGCCGGTGGGCGATGGCGATTACGGTGCGGCCAGCTGCAAGCTCGGCCAGCGCTCTTTGAATCTGTAGTTCCGATTCGGAATCCAGCGATGAAGTGGCTTCATCCAGCAGAAGAATCGGCGCGTTCTTCAGCACGGCGCGCGCGATCGCAAGACGTTGCTGCTGGCCGCCGGAAAGCAGACAGCCTTTGTCGCCAATCACTGTTTGGTAACCCTTCGGTTGAGCCAAAATAAACTCGTGTGCGTAAGCCGCTCGCGCTGCGTTCTCAATTTCTTCTGGAGTCGCGTCGAGTCGACCGAACTGGATATTGTTAAAGATCGTATCGTGAAACAGGAACGTCTCCTGAGTCACCAGTCCGATCTGTTCGCGCAAGGATTTTTGAGTGAGAGAGCGCAGATCGCGACCATCAATTTTCACTGCTCCGGAAGTCGGATCATATAGACGCAGGATGAGCGAGAGAATCGTACTCTTTCCTGCGCCACTGGCGCCGACAAGAGCGTATGTTTTGCCGGGCTCGACACGGAGAGCCAGATTGCTGATGGCATCTGTGTGTGTGTTGGCATAACGGAATGTCACATCTTCAAAGTCAATCCGGCCCTGTGACGAAGTTAGCGCAACAGCATCTGGCGCGTCCTGGACGGTCGGCTCTGAATCAAGAATTGCGAAAATACCAGTTGTCGCGGCGACCGACCGTTGGATCACAATATGGATCCTGCTAAGCGTCTTGATTGGGTCGTATAGAATGAAAATTCCGGTCATCAGCCCCAAAAATCGACCGGCGCTGAGGTTTGCGACGTAAACGTAAAGCAACGCCATTCCCACACCAATCGCGGCGATGATCTCCACAAGCGGTCCGACAGCTTCCAACGACCGGATGATTCGCATCATCTGCGAGAACTGCAGTTGATTGCTGCGCTTGAACTCCTTCTCCTGGTACGGTTCGCGAGCAAACGACTTGATCACTCGAATACCCGAGAACGTTTCCTGCATGGTTACGACCATCTCGCCCATGCCTGCCGCTTCGTTTTGTACCGCCTTTCGCGCGCGGCGGCCGTAAATACGAAGTGGCAGCAAACAAAGTGGAAAAAGAATCAGCGTGACCAGAGTGAACTTCCAGTCCATCACAAGTAACGCGAAGATTGCGCCAACGATCGTGACTGGTTGTTTAAAAACATCGCTGCCGACGGTCGTCAAAGCCATCTGCATGACGCGCGTGTCGTTCGTGATGCGCGACATCAAAAACCCCGAGCGCGCCTTGTTAAAGAAATCCATGGATTGGCGGACCATCTTGCTGAAAAGCTGAACGCGGATATCGGAAACCACCTTGTTGCTGACCCACTGCGTGCAATAGGTGCTCCCAAAGGAACAGAGGCTGCGCACAGTCATGATCACCGGAATGGCAAGGCAGATCAGAATGACGGAATTGATCTTGGGTCCTGTATCCAACGCGTGAAGATTTGAGCGCAACGCCATCGGGCTGGGAGCAGCGCCGTGGAAAATCGAGCTTGCTACGCGGGCAGTCGCCCACGGCAAAAATGAAGTGACACCGCCGTAGGCAAGACCGAGCGCCAGGCCTAGTACAAAACGAACCTTGTATGGCTTAACGTAACCGTAGAGCCGCCGGTACACACCAGAGGCTGCATGTAACGTTTGCCAGAATGACTGTTTTTTCTTAGCCGCTTTTGCGCCGCTCATGACGTTCGGGCCGCCGCATGCTGCGACAGCAGAGAATCCATAGCACTGATCACTGCTTCAGTCGAGATTTGACTCATTGCAAGGCGCGGCTGCACCGGGGTAAAATCCGTCGCCGGATCAGGCGTTTTCCCGTGCAAAATGAGGGCGGGACTTTCCCTTGGTCGCCAGTGAAACGGATTGGTTGGACCGAACAGGATCACTTGTGGAGTGTGCGTCGCGGCTGCGAGATGCACCGGAGCGGAATCGACTGTCACCAAAAGCCGTGCCTCGCTAATTAATGCCGCCAGGGTGAGCAAATCTGTCTTCCCGGAAAGATCGATAATTTCAGTCTTGTTCTTTATCGCCGCGATGTGCGCTTGCTCGTGCTTCGATGCTCCGCTAGTCAGAATGAGATCCAGATCGCTATCTCGGCCAAACCGTTCGATCACTCGCTCCCATCGTTTTGGTTCCCAAAGCTTTTCGTGGCGAGCCGAACCGGGATGCAAAACCACATAGGGTTTGCTAACATTTCGATCGCGTCGGAGCGCGTCGGCTTTTTCATGCGCCGATTGGGGCACCTGCAACTGCAGCGAGGAGGAAACAGCCCCAATGCCGAGCGGTTCAAGTAAAGAGAGATTGTAATCGATCGTGTGCAGGTCGCGCATACGGACGTCGACAAAATCAGTGTAGAACCGAGCGCGGCTTTTCGACTGATCGCGCACCCGGTATGACACGATGCGTTTCCGCGCGTTGGACAGGAACGCCAGAAATGCGGAGCGATCGTTTCGTGTGAAATCGATGCAGTAATCAAATTTCTTGCTGGCGGCGGCGAGAAAAAGCGTGAGATCACTCAGATTACGTCGCGCCATCAAAATGCGGTCTACACCTGAAATTGCTGGAAGCAGCTCTGCGCATTCGCTTGAGACCGCCATGGTGATTTCAGCTTCTGGAAAGCGCTTGCGTAAGGTCGCAATCGCGGGCGTTGTGAGAACCAGGTCGCCGATTCGCTTGAGTTGTAGAAGAAGAATTTTCAAAGTTCGTTTACCTGTTTCGGCACCTGATCAGCGCCGAAATAAAACAGTCGGCGGTCATAGACCGCCGCTACAAATAATCATCGCGCCATTCGCATGGCCATTTCGTACGCGCCAAGTAACCGCGTCCGAAAATGGTCCCACGTGAAATTTTCGACTACTCGACGTCTCGCGGCGCTGCCCATTTGCTGCACGATTTCAGGATGTCGGTGCAGATGTTGGATCGCTGCTGCGATTGCGTCGACATTACCCGGCTTCACAATAATTCCTTCCACACCGTCGCGCACGACATCGCCCGCTTCACGCGTGGTGACTTGGGGCAGCCCACATGCCGCGGCTTCATACGTCACTTTGGCGCTGCCTTCCCATTGCGATGGAAAAACATGTATCGTGCCCTGGCTAAGGTAATTCTCCGGATCGCGCACAAATCCCACTACCCGGATGTTATCGCGCCAGAATTGTTTAAGAAAAGGTTTCGCTTCGTCATGCACGTGGCCAACCAGCCACAGTTCCGCATCAGACAGGTTGAGACGGTGCCATGCTTCAAGTACATGTTGGATGCCTTTGCGCTTGATCAGAGCTCCGGCAAAAACTGCGCGAAATTTTGTCAGGCGATCTCCAGGTTTAAATCGCTCCACATCCACGCCGCGAGGCAGGTAAAAGAGTTTTTCCTCCGGGAAACCGCGAACGCGAAACGTGTTAGCCGCCCTCTCCGACAAGACAAGCAGAAGGTCAGCGAGCTGGTATTCTTCTATGAAACGCTTTCGCTCAAGTAACAGTCTTGCTTTCCATTTTTCCAGGCTACCGGTTGTGTTTTCGGAATCGGCAGCTTTTGGACGATCGATTTTGCGTTTTCCGCCATCGCGATGCCAGGTCGGAATTTCGACAATCGAAGGGATACCGCGCTGCTTAGCGACTCGTAGCGATCGCAAACAGTCTCCCGACCAGCTATGAAACAAATCGTAACGACCGGTGGCGAGCTGTCGCGACGCGATCCAATCAAGGTACTTTTTTTTGGCGCCGTAGTAGTAGGGTCGATCGAAAAATGAGATAAGACGCACTGGATGCCAGCGCAACGAATGAATCAACGAGGCGGGGATCTCCTTCTGTCTGTTATCGTAAGCGATCGCTTTGCCGAGGAATCCTCCGCGATAAGATGCACGCAGGGTCTCAAATGCATCTGTGTCCAGACCGGAACCGCCGATGCGGGCGAAAATGGAATAGAGTAAATGCCTGGGCAAAGTACGCACGCCGGTCGAGTCGGAACGCAGCGGTGGGGGAGCGTTTAAGGTTTCACCCGGCATCGGCTTACAACTATTCTGGCGAACGCAAGGTGTGTAAAGAGGCGTGTTAGCCCGACCTCGCGCACATTAAAGTAGCGAGACGGACTCAAATAGCATGACGAAAACGCTCAACATCGTCTTTGCCCGACGGGGATATTCGCCCACGGGCGGTGCCGAGGCGTACTTGAAACGCCTCGCGCGTGGCGTAACCGAAGCGGGACACAAGGTGCAGCTCGTGACGACGAATGACTGGCCGGATTCCGAATGGCCATTTGGACCGATGACGCACCTGCGCGGCAAATCGCCGATCGAATTTGCCGACGAACTGGAACGAATGCGTAGCGAACTTCGATGCGATGTGCTGTTCAGTCTTGAGCGTGTCTGGAGCTGCGACGTTTATCGGGCCGGTGACGGAGTTCATCGCGCATGGCTGGATCGTAGACGAAAGTTCGAACTGCCTCTGCAGCGATTTGTTCGAAGCCTCGGTTCGAAGCATCAGGATTTGTTACGTCTGGAACGATCCCTTCTTGGCAATGGCAACGCCAGGCGCGTGATCGCCGCCTCACAAATGGTCAGAGATGAAATCATCAATTTTTACCAGTATTCCGAAGACAGGATCGACATTGTTCGCAATGGTGTGCCGCTTGAGAAATTCCGGTTCGATCAGCAACTCCGTGACAAGTCGCGCGAAGAATTGAATTTAAAACCAGGCCAAAACGCGCTGTTATTTGCGGGCTCTGGCTGGGAGCGAAAGGGACTGCTTTTTGCTATTGAGGCAGCGGCGCTTTGCAGAGACCTCAAAATGCGGTTGCTGGTTGCCGGTCGCGGAAACGCACGGCCCTACCAGACGAAACGCCTCGGCTTTTGGCGCGAAGAGCCTGTGCAATTTCTAGGCGAAGTTGCCGACATGCTGCGTATTTACGCCGCTGCGGACATTTTTATTTTGCCTACGATTTATGATCCATTTTCCAATGCCTGCCTGGAGGCGCTGGCCTGTGGTTTGCCTGTGATCACCACGCGTTCCAATGGTTTTAGCGAAATCATCGAGAACGGGGTCCACGGATCGATCGTCGATCAGCCAGGCGATCTCCTCGCTTTGCGCGATGCTATTCGCCTTTGGTCTGATCCTTCGCGCCGCGCCGCCGCGAGGTCGACAAACACCCAACTTGCGGCGCAGTTCGATATTTCTAGAAACATCGACAAGACGCTCGCGATCCTACGCAGCGTGGCTAAACGAGAAACGGAATGATGCGTTTCACTTTGCGCTGATAAGCGGCGTATTTGTCTGGGAAATGTTTTAGCATCAGGTCTTCCTCGCGTTTGAGTTTCAGCCAGAAACTTACGAACACGAGCAACAAACCCAGGAACCCGCCGAAATACCCAATTGCGATGGCGGTGCCGGCAAACATAGCAAGTATTCCTGTGTAAATAGGGTGACGCACAAAGCGATAGGGGCCGCGCACAATCAGTTCATGTCCTTCTTTAAGCGTAACCACACCGCTCCAGTTTCGTCCGAGTATCACTCTTGCCCAAATCGCAAACAAGAGGCCGCTCACGCACAGAAAGGCACCGATCGAAGCGCTGGAGCTTGTATGCGGAACGATGAGCCAGTCCAACGGGGATGGCAGGCTACTCGATTTGATCACCAAGAAATATCCGATCACGAGCACCAGCCAGTAGCGGGCTCTCTCCCCGCTGCTTTCCCGATAGATCGTGCGCTTGGTCGAGACGGCTCCCAGTAACCAGACTACTATGAAGATTATCCAGCAGACACGAATAGCGCTTAGGCCTAGCAAGTATGCGTGAACCCCCATCGTACAGCAGCCGGAGAAGTGTGATCCGGTCGGCCTTGCTCTAACCTTGGGGCCGATTCACGTGGCGGCCAGCGCGGAATCGGTGTCCGGGAAAATCTGGAAGACCTGATCGAGCCGCGAGATTTCGAAAATCGAGCGCACGGTTTCCTGTAAACCGGAGAGCAAAAATTTTCCTCCGTAGGCGTCCACCTTTTGCATCGCCTGAATAAGGGCCGCCAGGCCTGCGCTATCGATGTAAGTCACCTCCGAAAGGTCGATCACCACGCGTTCCGGTTTTTTATCGATCATTGCGGCAAGTGATGCCGTGACTACAGGAGAAACGTGCAGATCGATTTCGCCCTTGAGCGGCAAGACATTAGGCCGGTCTCGTTGGGGCTTTGGAGGAGACGGGGAGGCGTTCTTTTTTTTCATTCAACCCTTCATTCGTCAATCGATCACCATCCGAGCGTATGGATTACGCGTTCCACATTTGAAAGATCATCGATTAGAAAATCCGGTTGATGTTCGGCAAGTTGATCGCGACTCCAAGTTCCGGTTGCCACGGCGACCGTGCGAGCACCCAAAGCTCTGCCACAGGCAATATCGCGCGGTGTATCGCCAATCACGTCGATTTCCGAGGCGGAGAATTCGCGACCGTGTTTTTCCTTTGCGCGGGCGCGGGCAAACAGTCCGAGCCGGTTACGATCTCGATGATCATCGGCGAAGGCGCCAAATTCAAAAAAGTGCCAGACCCCGTAATGCTCGAGCTTTAATCGCGCTCCACGCGAGACATTGCCAGTGAGCAGCGCCAGCACGAGATGTGGGCGCGACTTGAGTCTTTCGAGAAGCTCGAGCACACCGGGGAGCAGTTTGCCTTTGCGACGTGGCAATTCCGACGAAAGAAAGTGCACATAACTGTCCAGAAACGCGCTTACGTTTTCGTTCGTCGCGGGAATTTTATGTTTGTTCAATATACTGACAACAATTCCAGAGTCGGTCATCCCGGCGATTTCGATATCGTGAAGATCGTCATCGATGCCGAAACGCTCCTTGAAAGCCGACTTGAGCGCATGCACACCCGCACCGCCTGAGCGGATGAGCGTGCCGTCGATATCGAAAAGGAGAAGGCGTTTTGTAACTGCGGACTGCGGATTGCGGATTGCGGATTGGGTCTGCATTTCTGTAGCGGTGCTCTATGAGAACCGCCGCAAATTGACGCAATTTTGAAACCCGCGCATTCCAAAAATCGAAAGCTACATTGCTGACGGTCATAGACCGCCGCTACAATTTATGAACGTGGCGCGTGCATCATAAGCACTGCGATCATGCTGCCCAGGAACACCAGCAGCACGATCGCCAACCCGATAAAAATTCCATTGCGAACTGGATCGGTTTCTTGTTTCTGGCGCCCGAACGGAGAGACGTTGGTAAAATCCGCGGGTGCGGCGCTCAATTCGGCCGGTCTCGCTTTGATCTCCTCGAGCTCGGGGAGCGGTCGCGATCCGCTTTTGTCTCCTTCGTAACGCGCTTCGGTCGCGCCAAATCGAATCCGATCGTCAAAGCTTAGCAAGGTTTCTGTGACCGGTTTCCCATTGACGTGTGTGCCATTGGTCGAGCCCAGATCTTTCAACCGATACGTTTCGCCGGCCAACTGCAACTGCGCGTGGCGGGCCGAGACCGAAGGATTATTAATGACGATCGCGTTGTCCGGACCGCGACCGATTGTGACCAAGTCATCAACAAGTTCATACGTCGTCCCGCTGATAATGAGCTTTGGCATGTTGATGTTAATTTAGCTTGAAACTCAGTATTTGGTCGAACGATTCATTTGGGAAAGACAATTTGTGCACATTCACATTTCCCACGCTTAGATAATTGCGATGGGTTTGACGCTTGGAGTCCGTATCCGTAGGCTCGACACTATCTCATTCGTCCAGAAAACCAATGTTAGGAATATGTAAAGGAGTAACATCATGCCGACATACATTAGTTTAGTGCAGTTCACGGATAAAGGTATCCAAGCCGCAAAAGAGACGACCCAGCGCGTAGCTGATTGGGCGTCCAAGGTGGAGTCGAGCGGAGTAACCATCAGGGAAATGTATTGGACACTCGGCCAATATGACCAGGTGTGCGTTTTTGACGCTCCGGACGATGAGACGGCCGCCAGCGTGTTACTGGCGGCGGACATGCTGGGTAACATTCGCACGCAAACATTGCGTGCGTTCACCGCCGCCGAGATGAAGAAAATCCTGGCTAAGATGCCTTGACCAGGCTGAGGTCGCCCTGGAGTTTACTGCGTTACGTACAGCCCGTCTTCGATCATCCCAGGAAGGAGGTTTGCGAGGTATTGATTTTCGATCACGAGCGCAGGACCAAACCACTGAGAATCATCCCGGGCGTGTCGCCTGATCCATTCACTTGCCCGTTGGGTAAGCGGCCTAACGAGCGCAAGCGTGCCTTGTGGCAGAATCCAGATGTCCATTTTGCGACTGGAGCGGCTCATGTTTAGCATCAGCGTGTCCTTTCATCATTCTTCTCCGGAAATCGCCGGTCAAAGTTCCTGGCGATCCCTCAAAGAGGGCCGTGGGCTTTGACGATGCTGCTACTCGCGACTTGAGCGCGAATTCAGGCTCACCAGTCGCCATGTTTCCATATCGGACAGTGCACACTCGTCCGGTTTACGGCGTCATCGGGGTATTCATGTCGCGCTGAATTTCAGCGACGGGAAGCGCCCGGTTGTAAATTCGTATCTCATCAATGACTCCTTGGAAATACTGTCCATAAACAGCGTCGCTGCCAATCTGCAGCGGATCTGTCGTAACCGCGATCGGGGTTGTCCGTGCTTGACTGGCGACTTGCACCCCGTTCGCGTAGAACCTCAACGTGCTTCCGTCGTACGTCCCAGCTACGTGCGTCCATACGTTTGCTGCCAACACCCCGGCGCCGAAAAGCGGCGTCGTGAATGTGCCGCCTGTGGCCGGCCTGCCTCCGTTGCTGCTGCAAGCCATCAGATAATAGTTATCGTCGCCCTTCTGAATTATATCTCGCCATGAGTTGCCAAGTAGAGTTGGAAAGACCCACGCTTCCAAAGTCATCGCGGATGTTAAATGAAGGGACGCTGAATCAGCCACGTTCACGCGCGTATTACTGCCGTTGAACGAAAGGCCGCTGCCATATTTCCCGAGTGTCCACTTCGCACTCGCTATCACTCCATTGTTACCATTGCCGGAAGCATCATGGACAGTCGTTCCGCCCCCCTCGCTAAATGCGTACGCCGCGACTAGACCGGGTCCTGGAGTCGGAGTGGCGGTAGGCGTGGGAGTGGGCGTAGGCGTAGGCGTAGGGCTAGGCCTGGGCGTCGACGTCGCTGTAGGAGTGGGAGTGGGAGTCGGAGTATGAATAGGAGTCGGCGTAGGTGTTGTCGTAGGTACTACGGTTGGTGTCGGAGTTGCTGCGGCAGCCGCCTTAAATTCTGCTGTCACCCCCGCCCATGGACCGATGTGGTAGTTTTGCGGATACCCGGGGATACCAGCAGCGGTGAAACTGAAACTAATCGGAGCAATCGCGCTGATGTAGGCATGGGCATAGCCGTTGTCCATGTCAAGCGTGGAGACATCCAGATTGTGCCCCAGATCGTTCGTAAAGGTATCAAAGAATCCTGATGAGGGGCTGGGCATTGTGTGGATAGCGTTGTAAACGATCGAATTAACATGCAGCACGGTGCTGCCTAATGTCTGTGGCGTGAGGCTTCCCATCACCACCGGACCGTTGTTCGGCTGATCGCCCCGCAGGGTATTGGTCGCACCAAGCGGGTTTGTGCTAGCTCCCACGATGTCATAGAGATTAAACATCATGTCCCCCGTCCCGGTTATGTTTGGAGTGACTGTAATGCCAGAAAGATCAGGGGAAGTGGTAGCATTTGCGGCATAAGCAATCTGTGCGCGCACCAGACCGTTTGTGTCAGCATAGTTAAGCGATGAGGGCAATGACCATGTATTGCCGGAATTGTCTCTAATTGAGTTCATCTGCGGGCCCGCAGAATTAAACAGTCCAACCAGTAAATTTCCGCTGGAAGGAAACTGCATGACGATAGGGTTTGGTCGATTTTGAGCACGAACCGCCTGTAGAAGGGTGTGCTGCAAGTGAATGGTTCGCATTCCCGGCGGTGGCGGTGTGCCCGCCGCTGCCGATTTAAGAGCTATAGCTACTGATCCCCAGATAGCAGATCCACTTGCTGAAAAAGTTGGTGTGATTGGTCCAGCAGTGGATTGAATCCGGTACTGATCACCTGAACCGACCTGAAGATCGGCACTCAGCAATGTAAATCCGGTCCCCGCACTAATGCTTGTTCCATTAAACGCGCCACCATTGATGTTTGAACTGGACAACGACGCGCCCCATTCATAAATCAAATCTCCCGGTGCGGTCGTAGTAATTACACCCGCGGTACGGGATGTGGCGCTAGCGGCGCTTCCGTCAAATGCATTTGCGGTGGCCACATTGTAAAACTCTGAGACAACTCCCTGTGGGTATGCATTTCTGTTAGATAATCCGCTAAAGTTAACCCTTATAGTTTTAGTTCCGGAAATAGCATTCAGCACATAATACAAGTTCATGCGTTTAGAGTACGAGACGTTCGTGGTCGTGGGACCGGCTATCCAGTTATTGCCTTTGTCATCCGTGACGCTAGTGATTGAACCTGCACTGTTAAATTGAATTCCAAGTATCAGGCAATTGCCTGCCCTTGTTGGGTTAGGTAATTGCATTGTCAAAGTGTTAATCGGGTAACGATCCATTCCGCTGGCTACATGCTGCACTAGAGTTGGAACAGCAGCCGGGACATCCGGCGCAGAGGCATCGAGGCCATCACCCGCAGACCAGCTGCGTGGAGCTGAGAGGAAAATCAAAAATAGCGCGAAAAAAGATGAAACGATGCGCGCACTCTTCAGATATGCGCATCGCACCGAGACCATCGCGACGTCGTCTGAAGGGAAGCTGGTAAAGTTGCTTGAGCATGTGGCAACGTCGCGGCGAGACCGGTGCGAAACGGTCGGAGGAAAAGTGTTCGTTTGTGTCGGGTTTGCTTCATATTTTGCGTTTGTCATCGTCAGATTGTTCCTTTCGTTGAGTTTTAATCGCGGGATGTCGCGTGTTTGGCTGGGCAAAATCTTCGTGAAGTGGAAGTTGTAAATTTCGCCGACGCTAGGGAGTTCGCGTCCGCCCTAGAGCGAAGCCAGGAAGAAGTGAGGCAAAGCTCTGTGAGTCGGGCTGAACAATCTATCGATTATTCAGGGCGGTCTCCCGTTCGCATTTAGCCAGCTCAAAGTCAAGGGGACCTTCCTGGATTTATGCGGAGCGTTGCTCCTTCAATTGACCATGTGCAGCCGCGCCCGCATAGTGCCCACTTCCATGGGAATTGAGTTTACGCGCAACTTCTGCATCATCGCGCACATCGATCACGGCAAAACCACGTTGTCGGACCGGTTACTCGAGCGCACGGGGACAATCCAGGAGCGGGAAAAGCAGGACCAGCTTCTTGACTCAATGGACTTGGAGCGGGAGCGCGGGATCACCATCAAGGCGCATCCGGTGACGATGCGTTACACGAGCAAATCCGGACAAAACTATCGGTTGAACCTGCTCGATACGCCGGGGCATGTCGATTTTAGCTATGAGGTTTCGCGGAGCCTCGCTGCCTGCGAGGGCGCCATTTTGGTTGTCGATGCGGCGCAAGGCGTCGAAGCGCAAACGGTGGCGAATGTTCATCTCGCTCACAAGCAGGGTCTCACCATTGTACCCGTCATCAACAAGATCGATCTGCCGAATGCCGATCTGGCCTCCGTACATCGCCAGTTGGAAGAAATTCTTGCCATTCCTGCCGAGGAAGCGATCGATGCGAGTGCGAAGATGGGAATCGGGATCGATGAAATTCTCGAGGCAATCGTGAAGCGCATTCCGCCCCCGCGGGCTCCGGCAGATCAGACGCTGCGTGCGTTGGTTTTTGATTCCGTTTTTGATGTTTATCGCGGAGTCGTTGGCTATGTGCGGGTCGTTTCCGGAACAATGGAAGCAAACCACGCGATCATGTTGATGAGCAACAACGCGCGTTATGAGATCAAGGAAGTGGGTGTCTTTACGCCGAAAATGCTGCCACAGGGAAAACTAAATCCGGGCGATGTCGGTTATTTCATCGCAAACATTAAATCGACTGCCGACATGAAGATCGGCGATACCATCACCGACCAGCGCCATCCCGCGCGCGTACCGCTTTTGGGCTTTCAGGAAATTCATCCAATGGTTTTCAGTGGTATTTATCCGATCAATACCGGCGACTTCGAACATTTGAAGACCGCAATCGCAAAGCTACGCCTGAACGATTCCGCCTTCATTTATCAACCGGAAAGCTCCGTCGCGCTCGGATTTGGCTTTCGCTGCGGATTTCTCGGGCTGCTTCACATGGAGATCATCCAGGAGCGGCTGCGGCGCGAGTACAACATGGACATCATTGCCACGAGTCCAAGTGTCGTCTACGAGGTGATCACTACGCGTGGAGAGAAATTGTCGATCGATAACCCTGCACATCTGCCGAATCCCAGCCTGATCCAGGAAATTCGTGAGCCGATCGTGAAGGCGTACGTACTTTGTCCGAATGAGAATATAGGTGACATCCTGCAATTGATTCTGGAGAAACGTGGACAAATGGATCGCACCGAATCGCTCGATACTCGCCGCGTGATGTTACATTGCGAATTGCCGCTGAACGAAATTCTCGTCGATTTCAATGACAAGATTAAGAGCATCACCCGTGGTTACGGATCGATGGACTATGAGCATTCCGGCTATCGCGCCGCGAGATTGGTAAAGCTGGACCTGCTCGTTAATGGCGAGCCGGTCGATGCATTTTCGACGATCGTGCACAAAGATCGCGCGGAGGCGAGGGGACGCCAACTGGCGGCCAAACTAAAGGAAGTGATCCCGCGACAACTGTATCAAGTGGCGATTCAGGCAGCTATTGGCGGGAAAATTATTGCGCGCGAGAGCGTTTCGGCGTTGCGAAAAAATGTAACCGCGAAATGCTACGGCGGCGATATTACGCGGAAGCGAAAACTTTTGGAGAAACAAAAAGAAGGAAAGAAACGGATGAAGAGCATTGGGAAGATCAATATTCCTCAGGAAGCGTTCATCGAGGTGTTAAAGGCACAATGATTTGTTCTTCCTCTTCCGCTTCTTCTTAATCTTAATCTGAGGATATCGAGCGAGAGGAAGAGGAAGATTGTAAGATCGCATGTTTACAACGCGCCAAGTGAAACACAGCCGCCTGCTCCTGCGGCATGCCCGGAAGTATTTACGCTACAAAGACGATCAGCTCAGCAGCGCGGATCGCGACCAAATCATTGCAGGCATGAAGGATCTCCGCGAGGCATTATCGCAGAGAGATCGCGAGAGAATTCACAGCACAGCCGACGCGCTGGATAAGACACTTCACAGGCTGACACCTGTGACATGGGAATCGCATTGGCGAGAGAATTGCGAGGTGATTCTGGTGGCGATCGTTGTGGCAGTAGGGATTCGCTCTTATTTCCTGCAACCGTTCAAAATTCCCACAGGCTCGATGCAGCCGACCCTGAACGGTATCATTGGCTATCCGAGCACAGCTCCCGCTCCGAACATTCTCCGACAGATTGCCGAGTTCATCGTCCAGGGCCGCAACTACATCAACGTTGTCTCCCGGGAGGATGATCAGCTTCTTGAAATCCAGCCCAAGAAAATGTTCTTCTTTCTTACTTTTTCGCAGCTGATTTGTCAGCGGCAAAGATATCTCGTCTACGCGTCGCCCGACACGCTGAGCCATGATTTCAATGTTTTTCCGGGTCGCATTTTTCGTCGCGGCGACATTATTGCCAGGGGCGCAATCGATACCGGCGACCAGGTGTTTGTCGACAAGTTTAGTTATAACTTCGTTAAGCCACATCGAGGGGACGTTTTCGTTTTCCGGACAAATCACATCCCAGGTATTCGCGAAGACCCCGAGGCAGGCTCGCCATTTTATATCAAAAGGCTGGCCGGATTGCCTGGCGACCGTTTGAGAATCGATCCGCCGTTTCTCTACGTGAATGGCAAGAAAGCTGAGGGTTACGGTTTTGCGCGGGTAATGTCAGCAAAAACTCCTTATCGGGGCTATGCCCTGGGCCACGAATATTTGTCGCAACCAGATCGAACATTCACCGTGCCACAGGATGGCTACTTTGCTTTGGGGGATAATAGCTACAACAGCTATGATAGTCGCTACTGGGGAGCAGTGCCTGAGGCAAACCTTGTTGGACGTGGTTTGTTAGTCTATTGGCCGTTCCATCCACACTGGGGACTCATCCGTTAGATGATCGTACAACTGGTAGGAACGGATCGCCGAGCCGTGTGTTCACGTTCGGCGCGCCCGGCGGTCGCGCCCTGCCAAAACATTGCTTGTTAACATGTGGCGACACTTGCCGCGCCTGTATCCGCTCCTTGGACTTTGCGGTGGTTACGCAATTGTGATGATGTTCAATCCGGTGCGGAATGCACTGGGGGACGGGTTTCGGTGCATCCGGCGCTATAAACGCATCTGGATTGCCTTTTCTCTCCTCGGGTTTGGCTATTTTCTTTTTCAGTTTGTTACTTTCACTCCGATTCGAAGCTGGGCCGATCTTGATTTAAACCAGATCATTTCGTTGCCGCGTTGGTATTGGCCGCGATTCGTGGACATATGGCGCGAAACGCCGTTGCCTGCCCTGGAGGGGGTTGCAGGCATTTTCGATAACGCTACGACAACTTATCCGCTCTCTGTCGTCGCCGCCTTGTTCATGCTGGTTAACTGGCGCGGACTGCACGGAGCTTTGCTTCGCGCACTGTGGAAACGTTATCGTTTCTGGGGTCATCTTACCTATTTGATTCTGTTACTCAGCGCGCTGGCGTCGCTCTTGAAGCCAATTGTGTTCTGGCGATTACCAGAGTGGAGTGGTTTAGTCTCGGCCGCGGGGCTTCTGCGAATCTCGGCAACGGTCGATGCCACGGCGTTCATCTTCGAATACCTCTTGGGAGTCTACATCCAGGTATATTTGATTACTGTCTCTCTGGCTTGGATCAAGGGTGTGAGCTTCGAAGAAGGAGAACTCTTTCGCTTCGCTATGCGCCGGTTCAGTTATGTCCTGGAATGGGCTGGAATTGTTGTTGGTGTAAGCATGGTGATTGTGCGGTTGCCCTTGCTGCTGGCCTATTTCATTAACATTCCCGGCGTCCTCGACTATCTGCCAATTGCCAGGGTGCTGATGAGCATCTTGATCATTGCCTTTTGTTCGGTCCAAATTTCCTTGGCTCTCCATAATGAGACGGTCATCGACGCGATGCGCGCCCACGCCCTGTTTATCCGGAAAAACGCCGTTCGCCTTGGATGGTTTTTGGTTATCTGCGGCATCCATTTTTTCTTAATTATGGTGTTCGATGCCATAATACGCGGTGCAATTGCAGATCGATTAGGCGCACTGTTCCTTTGGAAATTGAGTTTCGCCTTTCTTCGGGGAGTCATCACCGGCTGGCTGTTAGCATCATGGGTCTGTTTGTTTCGGCAATGCGAAACCGGTCGCATTAGCGACGAGAAATGGATTCAGTATTAGAAAACCGGCCTTCAGAAGGGGAACTGTGAACGCAGCCACGATTACGCGGCAGAGCAAATCGAATCTCGCGCTCGCGTTTGTTTCCCTGGGCCGCGAGCAAAAACGCGACATCACTGTTTTCTACGCGTTCTGTCGCGTCATCGACGATATCGCCGATTCCTCAGAACTCAGCGTGGTCGAAAAGCGGGTGCGTCTGGCGAAGTGGCGACAGATGATTCACGCCGCAACCCAGGACGAGCCATTTCTTGCTCGCAACGTAAGGCAGTTGGTCGCCAAATACTCGCTGCCAACCGGCATGCTGGAGGAAATCATCGCCGGCGTCGAAATGGACCTCAACACACTACGATATCCCAGTTTCGACGAGCTCAGGATTTATTGCTATCGAGTCGCCAGCGCGGTCGGCCTGGTAAGCATCGAGATTTTTGGCTACCGGAACCAGGGCTGTAAACAATACGCAATCGAGCTCGGGCTGGCTTTGCAGACGACAAACATCATTCGTGACGTTGCGAAGGACATGCAGAATGGCCGCATCTACATTCCACAGGAAGACCTGGCGCGATTCCATTATTCTGAGAGCGAGCTTATGCAGAGGCAGTATAACGAGCGCTTTGTTCAACTAATGGAGTTCCAGGCGCAGCGCGCGCGTCAATTTTTCGCTAACGCCGCCGCGGCTCTGCCCGCTGAAGACCGGAGATCCATGACACCGGCGGAAATTATGGGCTCGGTTTACCGCGGTTTGCTCCGACGAATTGAACTGGACAAATTTCGTGTCTTTGAAAAAGATTATAGATTAAGCAAAATTGAGAAGACAGGACGGATCGCCGCGGAACTTTTCAAATCTTTTTTGAATGCGCTGCAGGGACGTCCGTCTGACTTGTCGATTCCGAAACCTAACTGATCAAATATGAAAGCTAATTCTCTGAAAATTCTATCAGCTATTGTAACTGCGCTGTTTCTGCTCGGCACCAATTTGTACGCGCAAGGTGGAAGAGATGCAGTTGATAGCCGAACGAGTCACCCGGTTATGACCGCCACAGCGATCACGCAAGCAGATGCTGAGAAGAAATATCCGGCAAAGGGAGGCCACTATCCGACGGGGAACCGTAACCCGCATGATCCCTCGGGAGTTGTAACGAGTCCATATCCACCGTATCAACAGTATGACTGCTCGAAAGTCGTTGCCCACGGTGGATTGGTGCTGGATGTACGTGCAAAGAAAGTATTTGTGTATCCCTAGGAAGGGCTTGCTCGGACGAAGGCGGTCTTGAGGATTGCTCCCGCAAACTCCGACGGATTGCGCAGTTCAATTGCGCAGAAGGGATTCGTAGGATGAGGGGAAAAATTGTTGCCGTTACGTCGCGCATCGCTCTGAGTTTTTGTATTCTCACTTCATGTGACACACCGGTCGGCCAGAAGGTGCTGCCACCGGGGCGATTATCGGCGGCGAGGCGACCGGTCATGTTCGCGCTGCGTCAATTGGTGCAGCCGCGGGAGCTGCTGGCGCGTTGACCGGTGCGATTGTTCAGGAGAATCAAGCCGCCCGCTATGGCCCGCCCCCGCCGGGCGGCTTTCCGTACGCGCGCTGGGCCGGGACGCCAGGTTCTTATTACAGTCCTTACACAGGGCGCGTCTATGATCTTCGGGGAATTCCGCCCGGTGGACTTACTCGTGACGTAGATACAGTCCGGCTTTTCCGCAAACCGTAGCTGACCGTCAAAGATTGGATCCACGCGCCTGCGCTTGGAGTTTGTCCACCAGCGCTCGCGCTTCATCGGTCATCTTCAACAATTCCGGCCATGGGCGATGATAATTTTCACCGGACAATTTGCGCGTCGCGTCAAACCCCATGTGTGAGCCGATGTTTTGTTCGCTCGGAGCGTGATCGAGCGAATCGCTGGGATTTTTGATGACGGTAGTGTCGCGCGCGGGATCGGTGTTTGCGCACAACCGAAAGAGCACTTCGCTCGTATTGTGCACATCGCAATCTTCGTCCACGGCCACGATGTATTTGCTGAACATCATCTGGCCCATGCCCCACAGGCCGTGCATTACCTTGAATGCCTGGTAAGGATACTGCTTCCGGATGCTGACGAAGACCAGGTTGTGAAATACGCCTTCGGGCGGCAGCGTCATGTCCACAATTTCGGGGAAATTCATTTTGAAAACCGGCAGTAAAATGCGCACGCACGCGTCTCCGATGTAATAGTCCTCCATCGGCGGGACACCGACAATTGTTGTTGGATAAACGGCATCTCGCCGGTGCGTGATTGCCGTTAGGTGGAACACAGGGTAGTCCTCGATGGCAGTATAAAAACCTGTGTGATCGCCAAACGGCCCCTCGGGGCGCATCTCGCCGGGCTGGACATATCCTTCAAGAACAAAGTCGACGTCCGCGGGCACCTCGAGATCGATCGTCTTGCAGCGAACAAGCTCGATTGATTTTCTTCGCAGAAAACCCGCGAACAGAAGCTCATCCAACCCATCCGGCAGCGGCGCGGTTGCCGCGAACGTATACACAGGATCGCCACCCAAGGTGACCGCGACCGGCATCCGCTCACCGCGCTCGTAATAGCGTCTGCCGTGTCGCGCCCCAACCTTGTGGAGCTGCCAATGCATTCCGGTGGTGCATCTGTCGTAGATTTGCATCCGGTAGAGCCCGACGTTGCGTGCGCCGGTTTCGGGATCGCACGTGTGGATATTGCCCAGCGTGATAAAGCGGCCGCCATCTTTGGGCCAGCATTTGAGGATCGGCAAATCGTCGAGCGAAAAGTTGTCTCCACTTTCGACACGATGCTCCACTTCCTGGCATGGCGCATCACGTACGGATTTTGGGCGCGCGTGCAGCAGATGAATTCCTTGTTTGAGCAAATTCCAGCCTTCGCGCAAATCAGTGGGTGGTTTCGCTTTTAGAATGAGTTGAATTTCCCGGGCGACATCTTCGATGTCTGCGACCTGTAGTGCCGTCGCCATTCGGCGGCGCGATCCCATTGTGTTGATCGCGACCGGAAAAACTGATCTTTTTCCATCGACCGTCGGCTGTTCAAACAGAAGAGCTTTTCCACCGGCAGCCGATTTCATTTCACGATCGGCCCATTCTGCGATAAGCAGATTGGCATCGACGGGAATGGCGACGCGTTTCAGCTCGCCTGCTTTTTCAAGAGCGTCGAGGAAACTGCGGAATGAGCGGTAAGCCATTGCTGAGGCGTCACGTTTACACTGATTCTTCTCGCGCCAGAATGCGAATGAAATTGTTTACCAGCCCAGTGGCGGCGGCGCTGGTAAGTGGCGAAAGAAAACAACTTTGCCGTCGGCGAAAGTGACTCCTTTGGATGGATAGGGAAATTTTGGTGGGATGTATGACCAGTCGAATGGCCCGTAATAGTACGGCCCGCCGTAACTAGGAGGTGTGTCGTAACGCAGATAAACCCACGTTTCCGTAGGCCGGCGACGCCCATAACCCGGGATCTTTTGCTCCGGAGTACCCCAGGCCAACCATACCGCGTCCATGCCCATACCCTGGCGGATCTGGCCTTGACTCACCAGCGCTTGATCACGGGGAGAGAGACCCTGATAGATTGCCGGATTTTGCGAGATGCGGGTCCCGGGCGTTCCACAACTGGCCAAAAACAACGCGGCGAGGGTGATCCCGAATATCCGGCATTTCAGTTCGGCTTGTGCGAGAGCGCTGATGAAATTTTGATAACGTCGGTGAGCCATTGCTTAGAGGTACCTCGTTAACGTGGTTCCTTTGGTGACGGGTTGCGAATGAAATTGATGATCAGAATCATGATCCCGCCAGGTATTGAAACGACATAACCCTGCCATTGGAGAAAGTAACCACCTTATTCGGATAGGGGATGCTCGGAGGGATCAGGGAATAATAGAATGGGTCATAGAAAGGATCGCCAAAAAAGCCAACGCCGGGACCATACGGACCATAAAAAGGATAGTAGTAAGGGTAAGTTGCATAGTACACATAAACCCACGTCTCGGTAGAACGGCCGCGCATGTTGCCTATAACCTTCGAATCTGGCGAGCCCCAAGCGAGCCAGACTGCGTTTCGCGACATGCCGTAGCGAATGTGTCCCTGATTTACCAGCGCCTGGTCCCGCGAAGAAAGGCTTCGATAGACTTCGGGATGTTCAGAAATTCGACTCTCGATGGTTGAACAAGCGGTGAGAACCAATGCGCCCACCGCGATCGCAAACGTGAGCGCCCCCGGGAAGGATTGACGCTTCATGCGAGCGATCATATGCGCGCCTCCCGTTCCGAGTCAATCACTCGGTTTCTTGATTCGACACCCGCTGCCGGTAATGTTCCGCTGCATGCAAGATCGCTACGGCCATCGGATTTCTTATCTGCGCGTCTCGATCACTGATCGTTGCAATGAGCGTTGCACGTATTGCAT
>Ga0114129_10003884_pt1 | contig 21080 bp, 16 predicted proteins | sample RhiMetdeltSRZDD1_FD_80071 | JGI IMG/M metagenome (GOLD analysis project Ga0114129, IMG submission 80071) | Populus rhizosphere microbial communities from Tennessee, USA - Rhizosphere MetaG P. deltoides SRZDD1 (version 2) (version 2) | ecosystem: Host-associated > Plants > Roots > Rhizosphere >... | reverse complement strand
GTCCAGCGGATGTTCGGGTTGATCTGGCCGGTCCAGTTGAAGACGGCCATGTTGTCCCACTCATTGCCGGTGCCGTTGATGTTCGCCGGGTTCCAGCCGTTGCCGGCGATGGCGTACCAGGTCGGTTCCCAGTAGAAGACGCCGATCGCACCGCCGTTGCGGGCCGCGTTCTGCACCGCGGTGAACTCGTTCGCCTGCCCCTGCCACGACGCCGGGTACCCGGAGCAGGGTGCGGTGCCGTTGACGGCGTTCGGCTGCGAGTCGGCGTTCGCCGCGGTGAAGGCGTACGCCGTCTCCGCGATCACGACCGGCTTGCCGTACCGGGTGCGGACATCGGCGACGACCGACGTCATGTTGGACAGCGAGCCGTGCCAGAAGCAGTAGTAGGACAGCGCGGTGACGTCCCAGACGACGCCCTTGGCCCGGATGCCGTCGTAGAACCAGCGCGCGTTGGCCATGCTGTCGGCGTCGGCGGTGTGGATGATGACCTGGGTCCCGCTGTTGCACGCCTTGGTGGCGCTGTAACCGGCCTTGAGGAGCAGACTCAGGTTGGTGAAGTCGTTGTTGATCACCTTGCCGTCGTTCCACAGCATCCCGACGTTGATCTCGTTGCCGATCTGGACGCTGTCCGGCGTGGTTCCCTGCGCCTTGAGGCTGTTGCACAGCTGGAAGGTGTAGTTGTAGACGTCGGTCTGCAGCTGGCCGATCCCGTGCGTGGACCAGGCCGCCGGCTTGAACTGCTTGCCGGGGTCGGCCCAGGTGTCGGAGTAGTGGAAGTCCACCATCAGGCGCAGCCCCTTGGCCTTCACCGTCCGCGCGTACGCCAGGACTTTGGCGGCGTTGTTGTAGCCGCTGGCCGGGTTGTTCCACACTCGCAGGCGTACGTAGTTGACGCCGACGCCTTTGAGGATGTCGAGCGGGTCGCCCTGGGTGCCGTTGGCGGCGTAGTAGCGGGCGCCGAGGTCGAGGCTGCGCTGCACGGTGGACACGTCGGCACCCAGCATCGTCAGGGGTGCGGCCGACGCCGGCCCGGCACCGACCACTGTGGACACCAGAGCCAGTCCGACGGCGGCGATCCGGGCCAGGTGGCGCACCATGGGGCGGGAGGACGCCGCCGGGGTGGGGGAGTGAGCCATCCCGATCTCCTTCTGAGTCGGTCATTTCTCTGTGAACGTTCACAGGGTGAGGAGCAGGTATTTCCGCCATTTTGCGGGGCTTGGCTATGGCGGGGTCGGGGCCGTGGAGCCGATGTGGCCTGTGAACGTTCACAGATGAGTCGTGCCTTGAGAATAGGGCGCTGGGGCGCCCCGCGGAAGGGCTCGTCTAGGCTCGGTTCATGACCTTGGAATGGGAGCAGAACGTCGTGGTGTCCGCCGATCCGGAAGCCCTGGGCCGCTGGTGGCGCGAGGCGCTCGAGTGGGTCGTGGTCAACGACGACCCGGCCGAGTACGAGATCCGGCCGGAACCCGAGCGTCTGCCCGGCCTGCTCTTCGTGCGTACGCCGGAGCGCAAGACGATCAAGAACCGGCTGCACATGGACTTCCGCCCGGAGGACCGCGACGCCGAGGTGGCCCGCCTGCTGGCGCTGGGTGCGACCCGGATCGACATCGGACAGGGCGACGTCCCCTGGGAGGTGCTCGCCGACCCCGAGGGGAATGAGTTCTGCGTCCTGTCGTCCCGCAAGCCCGCATGAAGCCCGCAAGACTGGCGTTAAGCCCATAAAAGGGTTAAGCCCGCCCCTGACGTGGGGCGGGCTTGACGGTGTGAGGTCGTCAGCGGTTGGAGACGGCGTCCTCGCGCTCGTGGCGAGCGACGTGGTCGTCGCGTACGGCCGCGCGCTCGTCGCGGGTCGCGTTCGCATCGGCGAGCCGCGACTGCAGCTCCAACTCACGGTCGCGCAGCTCACGGTTGCGCAGTGCAGTACGCGACATGCGGCGACGCGTACCACCGATCGTCATCCAGAGGGCGAGCAAGGCGAGCGCGCCCGTCGCCGCACCAGCGAGGAACAGCTGGCCGACGTTGAGGCTGACCTGTTCGCCGAAGACGTTGAGGGTGGCGGTCGAGGCGTCGATCGCGCTCTGGTTCGCCCACGCGACCGCTACGGCCGCGCCGACGACACCGATCAACAGCAGTAATCCGAGAATGGCCATTTCCTGGCGCCTCCATCCATCCGGGGGACGTCTGCCTTACTGCCCGTAACTGCCGTTTCCGAAACACGAGATCTGGCCGCGCGGCTCGTAGGCTGTGCGGCATGCTGCACCACCGCCTCGACGGCCCGGCCGCCGGCCGTCCCCTGATCCTCGGACCGTCGCTGGGCACCTCCCTGCGGGTGTGGGAGAACCAGCTGCCGGCGCTGACCCGGCGCCACCGCGTACTGCGGTTCGACCTGCCGGGGCACGGCGAATCCCGGCCGGCTCCGCCGGTGACCACGGTGGACGATCTCGCCGATCTCGTCGAGGCCGTGGCCGCCGCCCAGGGCTGGGAGAGCTTCGACTATGCCGGGATCTCGCTCGGCGGTGCGATCGGGGCCACCATCGCGGCGCGCGGCGACCGCATCGAGCGGCTGGCGATGGTGTGCTCCTCGGCCCGGTTCGGCGAGCCTCCGATGTGGCACGAACGCGCAGCGACCGCGCGTACGCAGGGAATGGCGGTGCTGCGCGCGGCAACGGCCCAACGGTGGTTCGCCGGGCCGCCGGACGTGCGCCTCCTCGACGACCTGGAATCCGTCGACCCCGAAGGGTACGCGTCGTGCTGCGAAGCGCTGGCCGCGTACGACCTGAGGGAGCGGCTGGGTGCGATCCGGGCCGCGACTCTCATCGTCGGCGGGCGGGATGATCCGGCCGCACCGCCGCAGAAGAGCCGCGAACTGGCCGATGGCATTCCCGGTGCCACGCTGGTGGAGATCGCCGGAGCCGCCCATCTCGGCCCGATCGACCAGCCTGATGCGGTCACCGCCGCGTTGCTGGCCCACTTCGATCCCGATCCGCGGACCGCCGGCATGGCCGTACGCCGCGCCGTCCTCGGCGACCGGCACGTGAACACCGCCCGGGTCACCTCGTTCACCGCCGACTTCCAGGATCTGATCACCCGGTACGCCTGGGGCGAGATCTGGTCGCGGCCGGGTCTGGACCGGTTCACCCGCAGTTGTATGACACTCACTGCGCTGGTGGCGATGGGGCGCTGGGAAGAGCTGCCGCTGCACGTGCGAGGAGCGGTCGCCAACGGGCTGACCCAGGACGACATCAAGGAGGTTTTGCTGCAAACAGCCATATATTGCGGGGTTCCCGCCGCGAATTCCGCATTCGCGGTCGCACAGGGGGTCCTCGACGAGATGCCGGCGGTTTCGGGCGACGGGCCGCCGGGTAGCTGAACCCAAATGACCAGTCTCATCGCCACTGCGGAAACCGACATCCGGGCGACACCGGATCGGATCTGGGACGCTCTGACCGATCCCGCGCAGATCTCGGCGTACATGTTCGGCACCAAGGTCGAGACGACCTGGCAGCCGGGCAGCCGGATCACGTGGAGCGGCGAGTACCAGGGCCGGGCGTACGAGGACCACGGCCAGGTCGTCGAGGTCGTGCCGGCACGCCGCCTCAAGGTGACCCACTTCAGCCCGCTCAGCGGGCAACCGGACAAGCCCGAGAACTACCACACCGTGACCTACGACCTGCAGGAGCAGGGCGGGCTCACCCACGTGCGGCTGGAGCAGGACAACAACTCCGACGCCGAGGAGGCCGAGCACTCCACCAAGAACTGGGAGATGATGCTCGACGGCCTCAAGAAGCACGTCGAATCAGAGTAAGGTCAGCAGGTTGCGGGCCTTGATGGCCTTCAGGGCCAAGGTGCGGTAGCCGACCTCGTCGAACAGGACCGTGATGCGGTCGTCTTCTTCACGCATGACGATCCCCGGTCCCCACTGCGCATGCCGCACCTTGGCCTGTACGCCGTACCCCGTGTCGACGCCCGCGCGTACCTCGGCGGTTCCGGCGGCACAGGTGTCGCAGGAGTGGCATAGGCCGGAACCCTCCGACCCGTGGTACTCCTCGCCGAAGTAGCCGAGCAGGAATGACCGGCGGCAGTCCTCGGTCTCGGCGTACCCGCGCATCATTTCGACGCGGGTCAGCTCGATGGTGCGCATCTGCTCGGCTTCCTCGGCGGCGGCCGCTACCGCCTCGTCCACGGTGTGCTCGTCTGTCCACTCCAGACCATCCGCCGTCGTGAGGACGGCACCGGCCTGCTGCAACAAATTCGCCGACCGGGTCACCCGGGCCCGGCTGACGTCGAGCGCCTCGACCACGTCATCGATGCGGATCGCCGGCGCGTCCCGGACAGCCGTAGCGACCTGCCGCAGCAAATCCTCGTCGACCGAACCGGACGAGAAGAACCGGGGCAGCCGCAGGTCCTCCGGCCGGAAGTAGAGGACCGCCGTCGCGGACTGCCCATCGCGGCCGGCCCGGCCGATCTGCTGGTAGTAGGAGTCCAGCGACTCCGCCGGCGCGGCGTGGACGACGAAGCGTACGTCGGCCTTGTCGATGCCCATCCCGAAGGCCGAGGTCGCGACGACGACCACGCGATCGGACGCGAGGAACGCATCGTGGACCGCCGACCGCTCGGACGCTGACAGGCCCGCGTGGTAGGCGTACGCCTCCTCGCCGGCCTCGCGCAGCGCTTGGGCGTACTCCTCGGTGTCGTCACGAGTCTGTACGTAGACGAGGCCGGGCGGGTCGAGGGCGATGACGCGGTCGATGATCTCGCGGCGCTTCTCGCGCTCGGTGACCTCGCGCGAGACCTCCAGGCGGATGTTGGGCCGGTCGAAGCCCCTGACCACCTGCGCCGGATCGCGCATCTGGAGCCGCTCCACGATGTCGGCCCGCACGGGCGGTGATGCGGTGGCGGTCAGCGCGAGGACGGTGGGGTGGCCGAGACGCTCGACGACCTCGCCGAGGCGCAGGTAATCGGGGCGGAAGTCGTGGCCCCACGACGAGACGCAGTGGGCTTCGTCCACAACGAACAGCGAAGGGCGGGCCTCGGCCAGCTCGGCGACGACCTCCTCCTTCGCCAGCTGCTCGGGCGCGAGGAAGAGGAACTCGGCGCCGCCGGATTGGAGGGCGTCGAAGGCGGCGGTGTTGGCGCGGTCCGACCGCGACGAGTTGACCACGTGCGCTTCGGGCGCGTCCTTACCCAGCAACCCCTGCACCTGGTCACGCTGCAAGGCGATGAGCGGCGACACCACGATCGTCGGCCCGCCCACGAGCACCGCCGGGACCTGGTAGATCGCCGATTTGCCGGATCCGGTGGGAGAGACCACGAGGGTGTCGCGCCCGGCCATCACATGCTGCATCGCCTCGGCCTGCGCCGGGCGCAGCTCGTCCCAGCCGAACAGCTTCGCCGCCACGTCGCGCAAGCGCTCCAGATCGCCCATGCGCGACAGGCTACGTGACCGGATCGTCAGCAGCAGCACCATCCGTCGGTCAGCCACGACGCCGCCGACCCTCCACGGTGGCGGTGGTCACGGATTCGGGGGCTTCCCGTTCGCACGGGGAGCCCCCACCCGCAGCGGACCGGCCTGCTGGGGGATCCGCATGCGGGCACCGGGCCGCCAGGTCCGCCCGCTCGCGTACACGACCCGGAAGCCCAGGTACGCCGCGAGCGGCGCCCACTGCTGCGATCCGATGCGCAGCTCGGTGGCGTTGTGGCGCTGGCCGGTGGCCAGGACGTCGAGCAGCACGGTCTCGAACGCGGCCGACTCGACCCAGCCGACCGAGCGGGAGTAGCCGCACATCAGGGCCGCGCCGGTGGCTCGCAGAAAGGACTGGAGCTTGGCCTCCGAGGACTGCATCACCGAGCAACTGCCGAAGTAGAGGCGCTTGCCGTCGCACTTGCCGGCCAGCTGGTCGGCGATCTCCGCCAGCTCGACGCTGTGCCAGTCGGTCAGGCACAGCCGGTTGGGCTGGCCGTGCATCGCGAAGAAGCCGACGTTGTACTCGGAGTATTGGCGCAGCATCCACCGGTCGAGAAAGTAGGTCAGCTCGTCGGGCGCGGCCACGTCCTTGTGGATGAACCGGATGCCGCGATGGCGTTCGAGCAGCTCCAGCGTCGACCGTACCGAGCTGCGGTCACGCAGGTCACGGTGCCACTGCCCCTCGACACAGAAGATCCCACCCGTCGCCATGTCCGCGCCTCCCCTCCAGCCGCCTCTGACGCTACCGATCAGGTGCGACATTGTGGGGGCAGAACACAGGGGTGCGCGGTGGGCAGCACCGGCGTGGCGCCGCCCACGCCAGTGCTCGCCGGTGCTGCCCGGGATCAAGCCTCAGGGCGTCCAGGGCGGTGCGACGTGCCAGGTGACGTCGGCGGCGTAGCTCGCAGCGGCGTCGTACGGCGAGTTCGGCCCGCCCTCCGCGGCGATCCACACCTCCGAGTTGGAGTGGCGTACCGCCCGGGTTGCGATGTTGTACGAGGTCAGCGTGGTATCGGCGGCGTTGTTGCGGCCCGGAGCCGCGCAGAATGTCGCATCTTGGGCGAATACCGCGGTGGCGTCGCTGGCGTCGACGCGCGTACGGAACTGGCTGTGGCGCAGGTAGCGGCCGGGGAAATTGCGCGCCTCGAAGGAGTAGCACGAACTGTCGGCCAGGCCGTGCCGGACGTAGAACGTCGCGTCCGCCTTCAGCGCCGCCGTGCTGGTCGCCGTGACGATCTCGGTGAAGCCCAGGCCGTTGGCGTGCCGCAGGTACCGGTTCGTGCAACAGGCCGTAGTGACCTGCAATGACACGGCGGTGTTGAAGGCGAGACCGGCTCCGCTGCGCCACCATGGCGAGGCCACCTGCCACGTGGTGTCGGCCGCCCACGAGGTGGTGGAGTCCCAGGTGTTGGGACCGCCGTTGGCGGCGATGTAGACCTGGGCGTTGATGTGGCGCAGGAACCGGCCGGGGAAGTTCTTCGACTCGAACGACACTCCCTGCACTGTGCGTCCCGTACGCGCACAGAACGTGGCGTCGTTGGCGAACAGCGGCGAGCCGTCGTTGGCGTCGCGGCGGATCCGGTACCCGGAGTGCCGCAGGTACTGGCCGGGGAAGTTGCGCGCCTCGAACGAGAAGCACGCGCTGTCGGCCAGCCCGGTACGCAGCCAGAACGTCGAATCCTGCTTGGTGGCGTCGTCGCTGCCGGCGGACACCGGCGAGGTGACGCCCAGCGCCGACGAGTGCCGCAGATAACGGTCGGTGCAGCAGGACGTGGTGGCGCCCAGGGACACCAGGGTGTTCGGCCGCAGCCCGCCGGCCGCCGCCTGGATCGCCAGGTTGACCTGGCGTACCTGGGTCGCGTTCATCTTCAGGATCTGCCGGTCGTACGTGTAGAACCCGTTGCGTTCGTTCTCCACGTCGGTCGGCTCGGTGTAGATCGACGCCGACAGCCCGCGGGCGTGGATCAGCCCTTGCAGCGTCGCGGTGACCTCGGCGTACCGGCGGGTGAGGGTGGCCGAGTCGGGCGTCATCTCGTACCCGAAGCCCGCACCGGCCTGCCACTCGTGCCCGGGGACGATCAGGCCCAGGCCGCCGAACTCGCCCAGCTGCGCGATCCGGGTGGCGGTCGGCAGGTGGGTCTGGCCCGGCCCGACGTAGATGTGGTCGTCGATCACGTCGCCGTTGCCGCCGTCGAAGCCGCAGCAGTTGGAGCCGGAGTTGTTGTTCACCAGGCGCGTCGGATCCCAGCTCTTCACCAGATCGGCGAGGCGGGCCGGGTCGTACTCACCCCAGCCCTCGTTGAACGGTATCCACTGCACGATCGACGTGATGCCGCGGAGCTGGTCGACGACGCGGCGCAGCTCGGCCTCGAAATTGGTGCGATCGGCCGCCGACGGTGTGACGCCGGTACGCATCGCCGGCATGTCCTGCCAGACCATGAGCCCGAGGCGGTCGGCCCAGTAGAACCAGCGCGCCGGCTCGACCTTGATGTGCTTGCGTACGGTATTGAAGCCCAGAGCCTTTTGCTGCTCCAGGTCGAAGCGCAGGGCGGCGTCGGTCGGCGCGGTGTAGATGCCGTCGGGCCAGTAACCCTGGTCGAGCGTGCCGATCTGGAACACGAAGCGGCCGTTGAGGACCGGACGCAGCCAGCCGTTGACGACGGCCTTGGCGATCGAGCGCATGCCGAAGTAGCCGCCGGTGACGTCGCCACCGCCGGTCCCGGTCAAGGTCACGCGCAAGTCGTAGAGGAACGGATCATCGGGGCTCCACAGCCGGGCGTTCGGGACGGTCACGCGGATGTGGGAGTTGGGCGTACCGGTCGCGCTGCCGACCAGGGAGCCGCTGCTGAGCACCTCGACGAGGACGCCTTGAGCGGTTCCACCGGAAACGTTGGCGACCACGTCGATCTGCCCGGCGATGATGTCGGGCGTGGTGTCCAGGCGGGTCACGTGCGCGGGCACGGTCGGCTCCAGCCAGACCGTCTGCCAGATGCCCGACGCAGCGGTGTAGAAGATGCCGCTGGGGTTGAGCCGCTGCTTGCCCAGCGGGATGCCGGCCGCGTCCACCGGCGAGTACACGCCGACGATGATCTCGTTGGTGCCGCCGTTGAGCCGGGGCGTGATGTCGAAGGTGAACCCGTCGTAGCCACCGGAGTGACCGCCGACCGACACGCCGTTGACGTAGACGGCCGCCTGCCAGGTCACCGCGCCGAAGTTCAGCTGGACGCGCCGGCCGGACCAGGCCGCGGGCACGGTGAAGGTCCGGCGGTACCACATGAAGTTCTCGTGGCGCATGATCCCCGACAGCGCCGACTCGGTGGGGTAGGGGACGAGGATGGTCTCGGCGAGGGTCTGGCCGAAGGGCGGGCTCGACAGCGAGGTAGCGCGGGCGAACTGCCACTGGCCGTTCAGGCTCTGCCAATCGGGCCGGGTCAGCTGCGGCCGGGGGTACTCGGGCAGCGGGTTGGTCAGCGACACCTGGCTGGTCCACGGCGTGCTGAGCGGCGGGGTCTTCGGAACGTACGCGCTCCAGGCGCTCGTCGGTCCGATGAGGACGGTCGCGGCGGCGACGGCGGCCGCGATCACGGTGACGCGTAGCCGATCCAGTCTCATGGGCTGCTCCCGGGGAGTGGGTGACTGCCGTGTGACCTGGGGGGCGACAGGTGACGACATACAAGCTTGTCGACATTCACGAGGATCTGTATAACGTTATAGACCCGAGCCCGGGTCCTGGCAATCCCCAAACCTCGCCGGCCGCGAGCAGAATGCAGCGATGGGAGGTAACCCACGCGTGGGTGTCAGTCTCAAGGACATCGCCAAGCGGGCGGGCGTGTCCCTGGCGACGGTGTCCAATGTGGTCAACGGGTACCGGCCGGTCGGCGAGGCTACACGCCTGCGAGTGCAGCAGGCCGTCGACGAGCTGGGGTACGCGCCCAACCTCAGCGCGCGTCACCTGCGCCGGGGGCGTACGGGCGTCATCGCGCTGGCGATACCGGAGCTGAACAACCCCTACTTCGCCGAGCTGGCCGGGGCCGCCATCCGCGAAGCCCGCATTCTCGGTTACACGCTGCTGATCGACTACACCGACGGCGACCGCGACGCCGAGCTGACCCTCGCCGAGGGGTTCCGTGAGCAGATCATCGACGGCCTCATCCTGAGCCCGGTCCAGCTGACCCGGGCCGACGTGCTCAACCGCCGCAGCAACACGCCGCTGGTGCTGGTCGGCGAGAGCGTGTTCGGCGTACCGCACGATCACATCGCGATCGACAATCTCGCCGCGTCCCATGCGGCCGTGCAGCATCTGGTGTCGCTGAACCGGCGGCGCATCGCATTCGCCGGCGCCCATCCGGACATCAACCGGCAGCCGGCGCACCTGCGGCTCAGCGGCTACCGCGAGGCCCTGGCGACCGCCGGGCTGCCCGTCGACGCGGCCCTCGTGGCGACCGCGTCCCAGTTCGGCCGCCATGACGGGCTCGCCGGTATGCGCGAACTTCTGCGGCTTCCCGAACCGCCCGATGCGGTGTTCGCGTACAACGATTTGATCGCGATCGGCGCCATGCGGGCGATCACCGAGGCCGGGCTGCGCATCCCGGAGGACATCGCGGTCATCGGGTTCGACGACGTCGAGGAGGGGCGGTTCAGCAACCCCACCCTGACCACGATCTCACCCGACAAGGATCAGATCGGCCGGCTGGCCGTACGCGCCCTCGTCGCCCGGGTCGAGGGCAAGGCCGTCGAGCCGCCGCGCGATGTGCAGCCCCCGTTCCGGCTCGTCACCCGGGAATCCACGCTCGGCCGCCCCGCCCCGCCGCGTTGATCATGAACTTGGGGTGACGTTGGCCGGCGTGTCGACCCTCCAAGTTCATGATCGAACGCGGCGTCGCGGGGTGTGGATCAGTACGGCGTCAGTCCGTAGCCGAGCGGGAACAGGGCCGGCTTGCCGTCACCGGCGTTGATCGGTTCGCTGCTGACCGCGGTCGGCCAGGTAACCGGGAGCTTGCCGGTGAACCCGCCGCCGAACAGCACGTCGGTGATGCCGGCCGCCTCGGTGCCGGGCAGCCAGGCGGCCACGAACGCCTCGGCCTTGGGCAGCTGGTCGGCGATGACGACCGGCCGTCCAGAGTAGAGGATCGCGATGCACGTGGTCACCCGCGAGCAGATGTCGTTCAGCTGCGTCGAGTTGTCGTTGCCGAACGCGAGGCTCGACGAGTCGCCCTGGCCCTCGGCGTACGGTGTCTCGCCGCCGATCCAGATGCCGACGTCGCCGGAGTAGCGGCCCTTCGTACGCGTACCGACGTTCTGCAGCGTGATGTTCGTGCCCGCGGTCGCCTGCTGGATCGCCTGCCAGAACGTCGTACCGCCGGTCGTCGTCGTCCCGCCGCCGCCCTGCCAGCTGATCGACCAGCCGCCCATCTGGTAGCCGAGGTTGTCGGCGCTCTTGCCGCCGACCACGATCTTGTAGGTGCCGGTCTTCGACAGCGGCAGCGCGCTGCCCGCGTTCTTCAACAGCACCAGCGATTCGCGTACGGCTTGACGGGCGACCGCGCGGTGGGCGGCCGAGCCGACCTGGGCGGTGTAGGCGCGATCGGTGAACGGGTGGTTGAACAGGTCGAGGGCGAACTTCGCGGCCAGGATGCGCAGAACCGCGTCGTCCACACGGGACTGGGGGATCGCACCGGACGTGACGCCGGAGACGATCGCGTTGATCGTCGCCACGTACGTGTCCGGAACCATGATCATGTCGATGCCCGCGTTGACCGCGTGCGCGACTTGCGCGGCGTAAGTCGCATCGGGCAGCTGCTTCACGCCGCCCCAGTCGCTGACGACGAAACCGGTGAAGCCCAGCTCTCCCTTGAGGACGGTGTTCAGCAGGTAGGCGTGGCCGTGCAGCTTGACGCCGTTCCAGCTGCTGTAGGAGGCCATCACCGAACCGACACCGGCACTGATGGCGCTGGCGTACCCGGGCAGGTGCACGCTGCGCAGCTCGGGCTCGGTGATGCGAGCGTCGCCCTGGTCGATCTGGTAGCCGCTGGAGCCGGTGCCCCAGGTCGTACCGCCGTCGGCCACGTAGTGCTTGGCGGTCGCCAGAACCGATGTGCTGCTCAGAGACGGGCCCTGGAATCCGCGTACGGCGGCTGCCGACAGTGGGCCGACGATGGCGGGATCCTCGCCGAACCCCTCATACGTGCGCCCCCACCGGTCGTCGCGCGGTACGCACACACACGGCGCGAACGACCATCGGATGCCGGTGCCCAGCACCTCCTGCCGGGTCACGTCTTGCTGCTGGGTCACCAGGGACGCGTTGCGGCTGGCGCCCATGCCGATGTTGTGCGGGAACAGCACCGCTCCCGAAACGTTGTTGTGGCCATGTACCGCGTCGACGCCGTACAGCAGCGGGATGCCGAGCCGGCTGCGCAGGGCGTACCCCTGGTAGTCGTCCACCATGTCGGCCCACTGCGTGGCGGTGCCACCCGCGCCGTTGGGCCCGCCGCCGCCGCCGCTGAGCACGGAGCCGAGGGCGTACGCGGTGATGTCGTTCTTGTTGTTGATGTAGCTGTTGGCCACCTGAGTCATCTGGCCGGCCTTCTCGGCCAGGGTCATCTTGGCCAGGCAGTCGGCCGGCGACGAGCAGGCCGCCGCGGCGGCGGCCGGCGGGTGGACCGTGACGACCAGGCCGACGCCCAGGGACAGCAGGGCGAGCCGGACCGCACGGTGGCGTCTGCGCATGAACATGTACGCCTCCCGAAGATGCGGGCGGTGCCCGTCCCGGACCGGACGGGCACCGCCGTTGTGGGTCTCTATCAGGACAGCGTCAGCGCGGTGTCATCGATAACGAATGACGTCTGCAACGACGAGTCCTCGGTGCCGGTAAACTTCAGTACCACCGCGCCGGCACCGGCGAACGACGAGACGTTGATGGTCCGCAGCTGGTAGCCGGCCGCCTTGTTCAGGTTGGAGAACGTACCGATCGTCGTCGTGCCGGCCGTGATCGTCAGCCGGTCGAACTGCGTCGTGGTCGTGGTCTCCGCCGAGTCGATGTGGAGCCAGAATGTCAGCGTCGCCGTGCAGCCCGCGGGGATGGTCACGGTCTGCTGCAGCGTGTCGGTGTGGGTGGTCCCGTAGCCGTCGAGCCACGCGAACCGGGTGCCGCCGTGCGCGGTCTGGCCGCTGAAGGCGCCGATCACACCGGAGGTCGCGGTCCACGGCGCGCTGCCGGACTCGAAGCCGGCGTTGCCGAGCAGCTGACCCGAGCAGCCGCCGCCGGGGTTGGTGATCGTCCACGTGAACGTCGCCGATCCACTGGCGTTGGTCGTGTCCCGCGCCGTCACCGTCACGGTGAAGGTGCCCGCTGCGGTCGGCGTACCGCTGATGAGGCCGGTGGAAGCGTTGATGCTCAAGCCCGTCGGCAGCCCGGTCGCGCTGTAGGTGAGAGTCTGGCCCGGCTGCGAGTCGGTGGCCTGGATCTGCAGGCTCGTCGCGGTGCCGACGACGCCGGAACGGCTGCCCGGGTTGGTGACCGTGACGGTGTTGCCGGGGGTGGTGGCGCCGGGCAGCAGGCAGCCGGCCTTGGTCAGGTCGATGCCGTTGGAGGCGTTGAGGCACGTGGTGAACCAGTACGTCTGCTGGCCGTAGCTCTGGCCCTGGAACACGTGGATCTGGCCGTTGGCGTCGACCTCGCACGGGTTGTTGAGCGTACAGCTCTGGCCGTCGTCGTTGCCGGTGTTGTTGATGCCGACCTGCAGGTTGCTGTTCAGGTCCACGATCGGCGAACCGGAGGTGCCGTGGATCGTGTCGCAGTCCGGGTCGTACTTGATCGAGTCCTTCCAGGTCCACTGATCCTCGCGCAGGGTCGGCACGAAGCTGTTGATCGTGCAGTTCCAGATGCGCTTGAAGAACCCGGACGCGATGAACATGCTGCTGCCCTGGACCGGGTGGCTGGACGACATGGTCAGCGGCGAGACGCCGGTGTTGGCGGTGATCGTGGCGAACGTCTGGTTCAGCCGGTAGAGCGTCACGTCGGTGCCGGTCATCGTGGCGTACAGCACCAGGTCGGCCCGGACGGTGCCGACGCTCGTGCCACTGCCGTTGATCAGCGTGCCCGAGCGGGTGCTCGACCGGTTGGTCAGCACCTGGCCGGCGGGGATGAAACCGCCCTCGTAGCAGTGCCCGTTGGTGAGCATCAGGCCGCGGTCGGTGCTCAGCGAGGACGGGAAGCGCACGAAGGATGCGGAGCAGTTGCTCAGCGAGATCGTCGCATTGAGGCTGGCCGCTTGGAGCGAGGCGTCGGCAGCGGCAGAGGCCGGTACGCCCACCAGGGCGGCACCGAGGACGGTCGCGCCAAGGGTCATGGCGAGTCGTCGGAACATCGGGGGCTCCATCCGGGGAAGGGATATCGCCGTGAGTCTATGGATTGTGGCGCCTTCCGGGAAGATGGTCTTCACTTGCGACCCAGCAGCGCTCACCTACAGAGCTCTACCTTCGGCCCTTGAGCCGCCGCCCGAGTTCGCGGGCGATCTCCTTGTTGGCGTCCCGCGTCGCCATGGCCTGCCGCTTGTCATAGGAGGTCTTGCCGCGCGCCAGGGCCAGCTCGACCTTCGCCCAGCCGTTCTCGAAGTACATCGACAGCGGTATGAGCGTGATGCCCGAGTCGTTCAGCTTCAGCAGGATCTTCGTGATCTCGGCGCGGTGCAGCAGGAGCTTGCGGATCCGCCGGGGCGGGTGATTCGTCCACGTGCCGAGGGCGTACTCGGCGATGTGCAGGCCGTGCAGGTACAGCTCGCCGTCGCGTTCCTGGGCGAACGAGTCCACCAGCGACACCCGGCCCGCGCGCAGCGACTTCACCTCGGTGCCGCGCAGCACCAGCCCGGCCTCGTAGGTCTTGAGAATCTCGTAGTCGTGACGCGCCTTGCGGTTCACCGCGATCTTCTTGCGTCCGGTTTCTCGCTCGCGCGCCATCGCGCCAGGGTACCGGCCGGGGCGGAATCCTCCGGGCGCGCCGGGAGGATCTTGGTCGAAAGATGCGTGGTGGTGGTCGTTTTCGCGATTCGACCACCACCACGCATCTCTCGGAAGATCCGCTCCAGCGCCGGGCCCGCAGCGAGATCCACGGCGCGCACGGGCCGGGATCCACGGCGAAGCGATCGAGTCGGAAACGGGGAAACGATCGTGTCGGAAAGATCACAACGGGTGAGCGGCAGGGTCGTGACCAGCGCTCGAACGGGTGGCGGTAAGAAAGCCGACACTCCCTCAGCAGGGCGTGAAGTAGATCGTCGTGTAGCCCGCCAGGGTTCCCCAGCTGCCGGACGGCTGGCCACAGCCGGACCACCGCTGTCCAATGAGGTTGGTTCGGGCCGGGTCGGAGAAGTACGCCACTACGAGCAGCGTGTCACCAGGGGGAATGGCCTGCGCCGGCGGGGTGCTCAGGCCCAGCATCGCGACGCTCAGGGCGAGGACGGCCATACCGCGTCGCAGCATGAGACATCTCCTCTCATCGATGAACAGAGCGTGGCCATCCTGGCAAGACACGGCCGCCCCAGTCAACGATTTTCGTCGATCTCACCGAGCGCGCCTGGTACTTTCATGTGCGTGATGCGGATGGAACTGGGTATGGGCGCGCCCATGTCCACGGACGCTGTGTTGCGCGACATGCCTCGCCCGGACCGGGTGACGACGCCCGCGCAGTTCGTCGCTGCGCTCCAGTCGCTGCGAGCCTGGGCGAAGCTCACCTACGGCGAGCTGGAGAGCAACGCGCAGGCGTTCGGCGACCGCCTCCCCCGCAGCACCATCGCCAGCGCACTGTCGCGCGGGCGCATTCCCCGCGAGCAGACCATCGCCGCCTTCGTACGCGCCTGCGGCTGCGACGAATCCACGGTTCGCCACTGGCTGGCTGTACGCCGGAAGATCGCGGCCGCCGATCAGGCCGTGGGCGACCTCGCCGGAGCCGTCGAGAAGTGGGTCACCACGAAGTGGCGCGTACGCGTCAAGGACGGCGCCGACCTCGCGACCGAGGTGGAGAGCTGGCTCGCCGGCCGGGGCCGCATCCCGATCCAGGTCCCGCGCCAGCGGCGGGCGGAGGAAGTTGCCCGCCAGCGCTGGGCTGACGATGCCGCGGCCCGCGCCCGCAGCATCGACGATCCGTTACCGGAGCCCACGTATGGGCAGGGCCGGTTGGCCGAGGCAGTCGCACAGTCCACTTCCAATCGCTGGGTCGGCTTGCACCGCAGACCCGCCCGGCGACGCCTGTTCTTCTCCCGCGGCTAGCAAGATCGGCCGCGATTTTTCGGGCCCGCTCGGCGACCGGCGGAAAGCCGGGGAGGCATCGAGCGTGACACGGTCTGCCACACTCGGCGTCGATGGCATCGACGGTGAAGCTCCTCGCGATCACGGTCGCCAGCCTCGTGATCTGGGCGGTGGCCGTACGCGTGCTGGCCCGCCTGACCCGGCCGCGAATGCCGAGGGCGGCACCGGCCACATCGGAGCTGCGCGACGACCCGCCGGCCGTGGTCAATCTGCTGGTGAACCGGGGCCGCCCGAACGAAGACGCCGCGCGGGCGACGCTGCTCGATCTGGCCGCTCGGCGCATCATCGAGATCTCGCAGCCCGGTGACGATCCGCTGCGACCGGTCGTGCAGATCCGGGAGCGGCAGCCGCAGGGGCTGACGGCGTACGAGAATCGCATCTTCGACCGGCTGCGCCGTACCGCTCCCGATGGGCGGCTCGTCCCGCTGGCCGCGCTGACCGACGCGTACGCCCAAGAGGGCTTCTGGTGGTGGGACAGCTTCCGGCGCGAGGTGCGCGCCGACGCGAAGAAGGCGGGCTACACCGACGACTCGTGGTTCAGCTGGAGCACGGTCCTGCTGATGCTGGGCGCGTTCTGGATCGCGATGCTGATCGGCACGCTGGCGCTGCTGCCGTTCTACGGCTCGCTCGAAGGGATGGAGGTCGACCCGGAGCGCGAACAGGCGGCACCCGGATTCCCGCTGATCGTCTCGGGCTGCGTGTGCGTGGTCGTCGTCACGCTTCTGGTCCTTTATCTGCTGGCGTACCACGATTTCGACGGCTTCACGCGCAAGGGCAACGCGGCGACGTCGCACTGGCTCGGGGTCGCGAACTACCTCAAGGCGCACGAGGACTACGACGACGTTCCGGCCGCGGGAGTCACCATCTGGGACCGCTACCTCGCCCAAGGCGTCGCGCTCGGCACCAACCCGGTCGCCGCCGAGGCGATCGACCTGCGTACCAAGCGCGAGGAGATCGCGTGGTCGCGGCACACCGGGCAATGGCGCCGCGTGGTGGTGCGCCATCCCCACTCCTTTTCACCATTTGGTGCGCCCGCCGGCCTGATGCTGATCTGGACGATGGTCGCGGTTCCGGCGTGGTCGGCGCTGGCCTGGTACGGCGTACAACTGGCTCGGGACACCCGAGCGGCGTGGGTGATCGTGGCGTTCGCCGGGTGGCGGTTGGCCCGCAACGTCTATCAGTCGACGCGGGCCGTCGCCGACCTCATCGCGCCGGTGTCGTTCACCGGTACGCTGCTTACCTTCCACGCCATCGGCCCCACCGCCGACGAGAAAGAGAAGATGCTGGCTCGTTACCCGGCCGGCGTGCAGGCATTGCAGCGGCGCTATGACAAGGTCTGGATGCGGGCGGTCGTCGACGACGGCCGGTCCGATCGGCTGCGGCCCTGGCAAGTGAGCCTGCGCTACGCCGACGGGATCGCGGTCGGCGACCTCGTGACCGTCACCGGCCAGCGTTTCGGCCGGTACGCGAAGCGGATCACTGCAGCCGCTGGGCCCAGTACGGGCGGCCCTGGGGGCCGATGAAGGTCAGCGTCACCAGCACCTCGGCCGGCATGACCGGTGGAACGGTGAGGACGCGGCGTTCCCAGTCGGCGCGCTGCGGCAACCGGAAACCGATGATGAGCGTGACCTGACCGGTCGCCGGGGACATGCTCGTCGTCACCGCGGTGCGGTACTGCGGGCCGTGCAGCCACGCGAGAGCGTCCGGTACGCGGTCGAACCCGGCGCCGTACACCAGCGGCGTACCAGCGGCGGCGTTGGCCCACACCCGCGGACCGGGCAGGTTGTTGCGGGCGCCCGCGACTAGGATCGAGAAGTAGCCCCGGGTCAGGGTGTAGTCGAAGCCCGGTGGTGGGCGCCAGGACAGGTCGGCCTTGAACGTCTGGTACCGGACGCGTGCGCTGCGCAAATCGGGGATGTCGAAGGGAAGCGGCTCGTTGCGGTCCATCACGCGCAGGTTCCAGACCGCCTGGACGGAGTCGGCCGTGAACGGCACGGCCTCGCCGGTGTCGCGCAGGCGCCACGTGATCAGCCCGGCCGTCAGCACGGTCAGCACTGCGATCAGTGCGACGGCCCGGTTCGTCCGCGGCGGCATGACCGAAGTGAAACACATCGGCCATGCCGCCGGACATAGTCAGGTTCCTATATGGCCCGCTACTGGACGAACTGGAACCAGTTCAGGTTGACCAGGTCGCCGGTCCCGCTGGTGGTGAAGGTGATGAAGACGGTGTGCGTACCGGTCGCGGTGCCGGTGAGGGTGGTGGTCGCCGTCGTCCAGCTCTGCCAGCCGCCGGTGTTGCTGACCGGTACGGTCGCGATGATCGGCCCGGTGGTGCTGTCGAGGCGGTACTGCACCGTGCCGCTGATCGACGATCCGGACGCGAGCCGCGTACGCACCGAAGTGGCGGCGGTCGTGCCGAAGTTGACCGAGCCGTAGGAGAGCCAGTCGCCACTGGTGATCCACCCGACGTTGAGCCCGCCGCCGGTGTCGCTCGTCGTCTCCGTCATCACCCCGGACTGCGCTGTCCAGTTTTCGGCTTGCCGTTGCTGGTACGCGTTGGGCGTACCACTGGATTGGGAGAACTGGAACCAGTTGAGATTGACCAGGTCCCCGGAGCCGGAGGTGGTGAAGGTGACGTAGAGCGCGTGTACGCCGGTGGCCGAGCCGGTGAGGTTCGTGGTCGCGGACGTCCAGGTCTGCCAGCCGCCGGTGTTGCTCACCGGGACGGAGGCGACGACCGGCCCGGTGGTGCTATCGAGGCGGTACTGGACCGTGCCGCTGACGGACGCGCCGGAGGCCAGGCGGGTGGTGACCGACGCGGCGCCGCTGCCGAAGTCGAGGTTGCCGTAGTGCAGCCAGTCCCCGGCGGTGATGAAGCCGACGTTCTGGCCGCCGCCGGTGTCCGATGTGGACTCGGTCTGGGTGCCCGACTGCGTCTGGAACGCCTCGGCCTGGATCTGCGTGTACGCGCTCGGCGTGCTCGCGGGTCCATAGCTGAGCCCGAAGCCGTAGGGGAAGAGTGCGGGCTTGCCGTCGCCGTCGTTGATCGGCTGCTGGCTCGCCGACTGCATCCAGGTGCTGGGCAGCTTGCCGGTCGGGTTGTAGTCGCCGAAGAGGACGTCGGAGACGCCGTTTCCTTCGGTGCCCGGCAGCCACGCGGCCAGCAGGGCGTTCCAGTTCGGCAGCTGGCTCGCGATGTCCATCGGCCGGCCGCTCACCAGGACCACCACGACGGGTACGCCGGCGTTGCGCAGGGTCGTGATCGTGTTGAGGTCGGTGGTGTCCAGACCCATGCCACCCGGACGATCCCCGGCGCCTTCGGCGTACGGTGTCTCGCCCACGACCGCGATGGCGACGCGGTAGGTGTTGTCGATGCCGGTGCCGTTGGCGTTGTAGGTGACCGTCGCTCCGGTGCCCACCGCGGCCCGGATGCCTTGCAGGATCGTCGTTCCCGGCGTCGTGTTGCCGCCGCCGCCCTGCCAGCTGATGGTCCAGCCGCCGGACTGGTTGCCGATGTTGTCGGCGTTCTTCCCGGCCACGAAGATCTTCCCGCCGCTCTTCGCCAGCGGCAGGATATTGCCGGAGTTCTTCAGCAGCACCATCGATTCGCGGACGGCCTGGCGCGCCAGGGACCGGTGCGCGGCGCTGCCCACGGTGCCGGTGAACGAGCGGTCGGTCAGCGGGCGCTCGAACAGGCCCAGTTCGAATTTCTTGGTGAGGATGCGGCGGTTGGCGTCGTCGATGCGCGACATCGGCACGCGCCCGGCGTTGACCTCGTTGCGCAGCGTCGAGATGAACTGCTGCCAGGCGTTGGGCACCATCACCATGTCGATGCCGGCGTTGATGGACTGCGTCACCTCGGCGGCCGTGAAGCCCGGCTGGCCGTCGATCTGGTCGATGCCGTTCCAGTCGGAGATCACGAAGCCGCTGAAGCCCAGCTCGCCCTTGAGCAGGGTGGTGATGAGGAACTGGTTGCCGTGGTCCTTCACGCCGTTCCAGCTGTTGAAGGAGATCATGATCGAGCCGACGCCCCGCTGCACCGCGGCCTGGAACGGCGGCAGGTGGATCGCGCGCAACTCGGCCTCGCTGATCTGGGTGTTGCCCTGGTCGGTGCCGTTGGTCGTACCGCCGTCGCCGATGTAGTGCTTGGCGCTCGCCAGGACGCTCCCGCTCTGGCTGAGGCTGCTGCCTTGCAGGCCGGTGATGTAGGTCGTCATCGACGACGCGATCTCCGGCTTTTCCCCGAAGGACTCATACGTACGCCCCCAGCGGTCGTTGCGGGCGACGCACAGGCACGGCGAGAAGTCCCAGTCGATACCGGTTCCGGAGACCTCCTCGGCGGTCGCGCGGCCGATCTGCTGGACGAGGGTGGGATTGCGCGTCGCGCCGAGCCCGATGTTGTGGGGGTAAATGGTCGCGCCCACCACGTTGTTGTGACCGTGTACGGCGTCCACGCCGTAGATCAGCGGGATGCCGACGCGGCTGTTGACGGCCGCGTTCTGGAACGCGTCGTACATGTTGGCCCAGCTGGTCGCGTTGTTCGGCGACGGTGCCGAACCGCCGCCGGACAGCAGCGACCCGAGCGCGAAGGTGGTGATGTCGGCGCTGCTGACCGCGCCGCGCTCGGCCTGGGTCATCTGGCCGATCTTCTCGTCCAGCGTCATGGTCGCCATGATCTGGCTGACGCGGGTGGCGACGGGGAGCGAGGGGTCGGGGTAGGGCAGGTGGGCGGCCTGCGCCGGGTGGGGATAGGTCAGCAGCCCGGCCCCGAGGGCCAGGGCCGCGATGGTGACGGGGACCTTGCGACGAGCCATGATCTCACCTCATCGTTGTGGGCGGGTGCCCCCTTTTTTCACGGCGCAATATAACTAGTTCACAGATCATCGTCAATATAGATCCACATTGCGGGCATGATGTAATACGGCTGGGTGTGTGCGGCGTATTTCGGGTGCCCGGCCCCGGTCCGTATGGCAGGGTCGACCGCATGATCGAACTGCGCGTCCTGAGCCCGGACGACTGGAAGGACTGGCGGTCGCTGCGGCTGGCCGCCCTGGCCGAGTCGCCGCACGCCTTCGGAGCCAAACTCGCCGATTGGCAGGGCGAGGGCGACCGGGAGGAGCGGTGGCGCGATCGCCTCGCCATCGCGGACTCACACAATCTCATTGCCGTGCTCGACGGTACGCCAGTCGGCATGGCGAGCGGCATCCCCGGACCGGCCGCCGGCATCGTCGAGGTGATCTCGGTCTGGGTGTCGCCGCCGGCCCGGGGCCACGGTGTGGGCGACGCCCTCATGACGTCCATTGAGGACTGGGCGCGT
>Ga0114129_10003883_pt1 | contig 21085 bp, 11 predicted proteins | sample RhiMetdeltSRZDD1_FD_80071 | JGI IMG/M metagenome (GOLD analysis project Ga0114129, IMG submission 80071) | Populus rhizosphere microbial communities from Tennessee, USA - Rhizosphere MetaG P. deltoides SRZDD1 (version 2) (version 2) | ecosystem: Host-associated > Plants > Roots > Rhizosphere >... | reverse complement strand
GGCGCCACGTTCATGCGGACGACCTGAAAGTCGTTGAAGTTGTTCTGCTGTGCGCGGCCTTCGCGGAACGTGATCTCGCCGTAGAGCGTGGAGCTCAGAGCCATGACCGCCGCGCCCTCGACCTGCGACCGGATGCGATCCGGAAACGCGACGAAGCCACAATCCACCGCCGTGTCGACGCGCGGCACCGACACGGTTCCGTCCTTCGCGACCGCCACCTCGACCACGGTGGCGACGTAGCTCACGAAACTGCGGTGCACGGCGATGCCGAGCCCGTGCCCGGCCGGCAGCGTGCGACCCCACTGCGCTTTCTCGGCGACGAGCTCGACCACGCGGCGGAGTCGACCCGTGTCGATCGGGTAGACGCTCAGATCATCGCCGTAGTTCTGGTAGCTCGGACCCGCGTCGACTCGCCGCGGTGGGCCCAGCAGCTCCAGCAGGTACTCCTTCGGATCACGCCCGGCCGCATGCGCGAGCTCGTCGGCAAACGAGCACACGGCGAACGCGTGCGGGATGTTGATGACCGAACGGAACCAGCCGATGCGCACGTGCGGGATGGCTTGGCCGTTCTCGCAGCGGATGTTCGGGATCGCGTACGGAACGTCGAGGCAGCCCTGGCTCAGCTCGTTGTCGCTGGCGTACCGGACGCCCGGCACGAAGGTCGACGGAATTGCCGGGAACACGGTGCGATGCAGCCACGCGGTGGCACGGCCTTGGGCGTCGAGACCCGCCTCGAGATGCTGCGCGTTGACGGTGTGGTAGTAGTCGTGATGAATCTCGTCCTCGCGCGTCCACGTCACCTTGACAGGCGCGTCGATGGCGCGCGACAGCACCGCAGCCTCGACCATGTAGTCGGGCTTGGACTTTCGTCCGAAGCCGCCACCCAGGAGCGTCACGTTGACCGTCACGCGATCGGTGGGGATCCTGAGCGCTTTGGCGATCTCGTTGCGCGCGCCCTGAGGATTTTGGCTGCCGCCCCACACCTCGCACCGTCCGTTCGTCACGCGCGCAACTGCCGCCGGCGGCTCCATCGGCGCATGCGCGAGGTGCGGGATATAGTAATCGGCCTTCACCACGCGCGACGCGGAGGCCAGCGCCAGCACGACGTCTCGGTCGTCACGTACGATCTTCCCGGGACGCCGCGCCGTCTTCTCGAGCTCGCGCCGGTACGCTACGGAGTCATACGAGCGATTCGCGCCATCGTTCCATTTGACGTTCAGCTTGTTCCGACCCTGAATGGCGGCCCACGTGTTGCGTGCGATGACGGCTACGCCGCCGAGCGGCTGAAAGCCCGAGGGCGGTGGAGTGCCATCGAGCTTCACCACGCGCTCGACGCCGGGGACCGTGCGAGCCGCAGCCTCGTCGAACGAGACGACGCGTCCGCCATAGACTGGCGGACGCGCGATCACGGCGTATTTCATGTTAGGGAGCCGAACATCGATACCGTAATGGGCCTTGCCGCTCGTCATGTCGGCGAGGTCCACGATCGTGACGCCCTTGCCGATGTAGCGGAGCGCGGTCGTCGGCTTGAGCTTGACTGTGTCGGCGCTCGGCACGGGCATGTCTCTCGCCGCATCGGCGAGGTCGCCGAAGCCGAGCGCCCGCCCCGTCGGCGTGTGGATCACCTCGTGATTGCGCGCACGCACGTCACCCGCGTCGACGCCCCAGGTCTTCGCGGCCGCCGCCTCGAGCATCTGACGCACGGCACCGCCCATCTGTCGCATCGGCAGCAGGAAGTGGCGTACGCTGCGCGAGCCGTCGGTGTTCTGCCCACCGTAGAGCGCTTCGTCGCCAGGCGCCTGGACGACGACCACGCGCGACCAGTCCGCTTCGAGCTCGTCCGCGACCGCCATCGGCAGCGCGGTGCGAACGCCCGTTCCCATCTCGGCGCGATGCGCGACGATCGTCACACGTCCCGCCCGGTCGATCGCCACGAAGGCCAGCGGGTTGTATTTCGGAACGTCGACGCCCAGCGGCGGCATGGTCGTCGCGGCGAACGTGCGCGGCAGTACGCGAAGGCCGACGACCAGCCCGCTGACGACGGCCGTACCGCCGACCAGGAATCCGCGTCGGCTGATGTTGTCGAGGATTGCCGTCATCGTCAGACTCCTTCGGCGGCCGTCTTGATCGCGGCCCGTATGCGCTGGTAGGTGCCGCAGCGGCAGATGTTGCCCGCCATGCTCTCGTCGATTTGCGCGTCCGTGGGCCTGGGAGTCTTTGCCAGGAGGCCGGCGGCCTGCATGATCTGTCCGCTCTGGCAGTAGCCGCACTGCGGGACGCTCAACGCGCGCCACGCGGCGATGACGCGCTGCCCGACGGGCGTGGCGCCGATCGCTTCGATGGTCGTGACCTTTTTACCAACCGCCGCCGAGATCGGGGTGACGCACGAACGAATCGGTGCCCCATCCAGGTGCACGGTGCAGGCGCCGCACAGCGCCATCCCGCAGCCGAATTTGGTCCCCGTCAGGCCGAGCTCGTCGCGCAGCGTCCACAAGAGCGGCGTGTCGGCCGGAACGTCGACGTCGATCCGCGTGCCGTTGATGTCGAGAGTTGTTGCCATGAGGGATCGTCCTCCAACACGTGGTCTGCCGTTGGGACGAAGCCGGACCATTCACCGTTACGAAGCGGCGGCCGAGCGCGCTTTCAGATTCTTGCTCAAACCGAGACCGATCCGTGCCCCGCCCGCGGGCACGACCCTCAAAAATTTCAACGATGTCTCCCGGCGTGCCCCCGACCGAGGCCCCAGCTGCGACATAGAGGATCCACCATGCGACATCGCACGATCACGTTGGCGTTGGCAGGAATTACCGGACTCGGGGTTGGGTTGTTTGTGTGGAACCTGGGGGCGGCCCAGGCGCCGTCGCCCGAGCCACCGCCGAAAGGGCCGACGTACATGCAGGTCGTTGAAGGCGACTTTGCCGCGGTGCGGTCGCGCGACATCGCCGACAAGCCCCAGGTGATGCAACGCCAGCGGACGCTTCTCGCCGATCGCTACGACCTGAGCAACCGGCCGGCGGCCGGCGTAATGATGTCGGGTGGCCGCAAGGCTGTCCAGCAGGGCGTCCGCGTGAAACTACCGGGGGGACTGAGCTGGGAACAGCTCGCAGCGATGTCTCCCGACGAGATTCGGGCGAAGGATGCATTTCCTCGCGGGTTCCTCCCGCTGCCGCACGTCAAGCACGCCACGGGCGGCATGGTATTTCCCGACTTCGAGATCAAAGAGATCGACAAACAGGAAGCGCGATCGCTCCAGCGCTTCGATGTGGACTTCGATTTGCCGGATCATCTGCTGCCGGAGTTTCCGCCGCCGATCTTCCTGACCACGCGGCCGGAATTGGGCGACGTCTCGAAGGGGCAGCTGCTGACGATCAAGAACTACTTCGGGATCATGGACGGCATCCTGACGCCGGTGCAGATGGAAGGCCTGCGCCTGCTGCTGACGCCGTTCCCCCAGCAGCAGTTCAACCAGACCGACGATCGCAAGGTCGACGCGCAGAGCCTCGGCGTCGCCTGCCTGGATTGTCACGCCAACGGCCACACCAACGGGACGTTCCACGAGAACCCGGACACCCGCCCGCAGGCCGCGCGCTTTCGCATCGACACCGTCAGCCTGCGCGGCTTGTTCAACCAGAGAATCCACGGCTCGAAGCGCTCGCTTCGGTCTGTGGAGGATTTCACCGAGTTCGAACAACGCACCGCATACTTCGATGGCGATCACGTGACCGCCGCGAAGAAGGGCGTCAATCTGCCGGATCGCGCCAGCCAGGTGGTGATGATGGGGCAGATGCAGAATATGTTCGACTTCCCGCCCGCACCGAAGCTGACGGTGCTCGGAACGCTGGATCCTGCGAAGGCGACCGAAGAGGAGCGCCTGGGGCAGGAGGTGTTCTTCGGGAAGGGCAAGTGCGGCAGCTGCCACCCGGCGCCGTTCTACCTCGACGACAAGATGCACGATTTGAGGGTCGAGCGCTTCTATACGCCGCGTACCATCAATGGCCAGTGGATTCACGCCGACGGGCCGATCAAGACGTTCACGCTGCGCGGCATCAAGGATTCGCCGCCGTACTTGCACGACGGGCGGCTGCTCACGCTCGAGGATACGGTCGAGTTCTTCAACCTCGTGCTGGGTGTGCAGCTGACACCGCGCGAGAAGGCGGCGCTGGTCGCGTTCATGCGCACGCTCTAGCGGCACGACGCCGTCGTGACGTGAGCGCGCAAGCGAACCGCGCCTACACGAGCCGATAGCTGGGAAGCGAGAAGGAAAAGACGGCTCCGTATGGCTCGCCGGGTGTCGCCCAGAGCCGGCCGCCGTGTGCCTCGATGATCGACCGGCTGATCGACAGACCGACGCCCATGCCGCCGAGCTTGGTGCTGAAGAACGCGGTGAACAACTGAGTCGTGTTCCTGCCACCGAGACCGACCCCCGCATCCTGCACGGCCACTAGCGCCTCGTCGTTGCCGTGCGGACGTGAGCGAATCACGAGCTCTCGCGCCCTGTCGGCGACGCCGGCCATCGCCTCGATGCCGTTCATCACGAGGTTGATCAGCACCTGCTGGAGCTGAACGCGGTCGCCGAGCACCTCTGGTGTGTCCGGCGCCAGGTCCAATCGGAGCGACACGTTATGGTCGCGGACCTCTCGACGCACGAGCGGCACAACCTCGTGGATGACGTCATTGAGCTGAAGCTGTGTCCGCTGGGGATCGCTCTTTGTCGCGAGCTGGCGGATCCGGTGGACGACCTCGCCCGCTCGAAGACTGTCGCTCACGACGCCCGTCAGCGCCGCGCGGGCCATGTCGAGGTCCGGCCGTGACTTGGTGAGCCAGTTGAGGCACGCACTGGCATCGGCGGCGATGGCCGCCAGCGGCTGGTTGATCTCATGGGCGATCGACGCGGCCAGCTCACCAAGAGTCGTCACGCGGGTGACATGCGCAAGCTCCGCCTGGGCCCGTTGCAAGGCTTCCACGGCCGCCATGTGGTCCGTGAGATCGCGACTGATCATCAGGGATGCGTCGACGCGTTCGGTCCCCGGCCGCAGCGGTGTGTACGTGATGGCGACGTAGCGGCGACCGAAACGGTATCGAATCCAGGCGGCGAAGCTCACATCTTCTCCGGCGAAGCATCGGTCGAGCTGCGGCTTGAACGTCTCCTCGAAGGCCTCCTGACCCACGATGTCGGCGACGGTCAGCATCACGGCGCGCGCAGCCGGCACCTCCCAGAACCGTTCGAACACGGGATTGACCCGTCGAAGCCGATAGTCGCGTCCGATGATGGCGACGCGGTCGGGTGAGCTCTCGAACACCTGCGCGGCGAGATATTCCGCGCGCTTTCGCTCGGTGATGTCCTGGACGGTGCCGAACATGTGCCGCGCCCTGAGATGCCCTTGCGCGTGGACGAATCGCACGTCGCCGCCTGGCTGGAGGACACGATATTCCAGATCGTAGGGAAGCCCGGCCCGAAGCGCAGTTGTGGCCGCCATGAACAGTGGCCGATCATCGGGATGAACGAGCTCATAGAGCTCGGTGAGGGGAACGCTCCGCTCTTGCGGAGGCAGCCCGAAGATCCGGTACGTTTCGTCGGACCACACGGCGACGTTGGTTTCGACGTCGCGCTCCCAGTGACCAACGTGCGCCAGACGCTGGGCGTCTTCCAGCCGGCGCTCGCTGTCGCGCAGACGACTCAGCATCAACAGACTCGTCAGGCCGTCGGTGAGCCGGCGACCGATCGCCTGGAACAGCTGCTTCTCCTGCGGGGTCCACACACGCGGATGGGAGCACTGGCCGAGCCCGAACATGTACGGCAGGTCGCCCTTGGGATGTACAGCCATGAGCAACCGCGACTGAACACCAAGCTGCTTCGCCATGCCGGCAGGCAGCGGATGATCGGAGCCCGGTCCGAAGGCGACGGGACCATCGGCCGCTCGTACGATCCGCAGCACCGCCGCGGTATCGGCGTCCATGGGCTGCTCGACCCCGACGCCGAAGCCAGTGGGAAATTCCGGGCGAGCGCGCTGCATCTTCAGGCTCTGCGTACGCGCCTCCGGATCACACGGATAGATCAACGAGGCCCGATCGCAGGCGAAGATCGAGCGTGCGACATCGAGCACGTCGCCGGTCATTTGTTCGAGATCATCGGTGCCCTGGATGGCGACGTTGACGCGGTCCATGCTTTCAGCCATCCAGTGCGGCGCGAGACGCTCGTCGATCATGGCCCCCATCACTATCACGCCATCGGCGAAAATGTAGGCGGCTAAGGGCCGCCTGGCGTCTCCACGAGACGGCCTGGCTCGCGCACGCTGGCCCGGTCGACATCGACGGGGAGCGAGAAATGGAAGATCGCGCCGTGCGGCGAGTTGGCGGTCGCCCACACTCGACCGCCGTGCGCTTCGAGGATCGAGCGGCTGATCGACAGCCCCATGCCCATGCCATCGGGCTTCGTGGTGAAGAACGCGTTGAAGAGCTTCTCGACATTGTCGGGGTCGACGCCAACGCCGGTGTCGTGAACCGCGACGGTGATCTGATCCTGGTCGCGCCGCTCCGACCGAATGCTCAGACGCCGCGGCCGCCCCGTCACGGCTGCCATCGCCTCGACGGCGTTGACCACGAGATTGAGAACGACCTGCTGCAGCTGCACGCGATCGCCGAAGACGAACGGCAGATCCGGTGTGAGCTCGGGCACCAAGGCGATGTCGTGACGTTGCAACTCGGCGCGCATGAGGCCGATCACATCGCGGACGACATCGTTGATGCTCAGCCGGGCGTGCCGCGGCTCGGTCTTCGTCGCGAGCTGGCGAATGCGCTGGATGATGTCCCCGGCCCGGTGGCCGTCCGTGACGATGGCGACCAGTACCTCGCGCACCCGGTCCAGGTCTGGCGTTGTCGCCCCGAGCCAGTTCAGGGATGCCGTGGCATCGGCGACGATGGCCGCCAACGGCTGGTTGACCTCGTGGGCGATCGACGCGGCCAGCTGGCCGAGCGTGATGACGCGGGTGACGTGGGCGAGCTCGGTCTGCGCGCGTTGCAGGGCTTCCTCCGCTCGCTTGCGCTCGGTGATGTCCTCGCAGACAACCAGGACGATCGGGGCGCGTCCCGTCCTCCGCATTGCCCTCGCGGTTTCCCTGACATAGATCATCCTGCCGTCCTTGTGAACCTTGCGCAGCTCCCAGCTCCTGGCGTGGCCGAGGTGCTCGAAGCACGCTGCGATGTGCTTGGAAACGGCCTCGCGATCGGCCACGTAGAACAGATCCAGGACCGAGCGGCCGACCAGCTCCTCGATGGTGTAGCCGAGCTGCTCGGCGCCACTCGGATTGACCGACACGACAGTCTCGGCCGCATCGACCACGAAAAACATGATGGGGTTGTTCTCGAAGACCGCGCGCCATTTGTCTTCGCTGTCCCGCAGCTTGTCCTCGTCGAGCTTCCGCTGGATGGCGATACCGGCCACGTGGCTGATCTGCTCGACGATGTCCTGCTCACTCCGGCTCGGGCTGCGAGGCTCGCGATAGTACATTGCAAACGTCGCGATCACGCTGCCGTCCGAAGAGAGGATCGGCGTCGCCCAGCAGGCGCGCAGTGAATGGGGCAAGGCGAGGTCGCGATACTCCGTCCACAACGGATCGGTGGCGATGTCCGAGACGATGACCTGTTGCGCGCGGTACGCCGCCGTTCCACACGAGCCGGCCGTCGGCCCGATCGCCGTGCCGTCGACGGCATCCGCGTAGGCTTTCGGCAGGCTCGGTGCGCCACCATGGCGCAAGCGATCGCCGTCAACCAAGAGGATCGTGGCCAGCACGTTGGGAGCCTGCTCTTCAACGAGCCGACACAGGCCATCGAGGACGTGACCCAGCGAGTCCCCTCGCGCGACCATCTCGAGAATCCGCTTCTCTCCGGCCAGCAACGCTTCGGTACGCTTGCGATGGTCGATGTCGGTGGAGACGCCATACCACTTCCGGATCGTTCCGTTCATATCGCGCAGCGGCACGGCGCGCACCACGAACCATCGATAGTCCCCGTCGGCTCGGCGGTAGCGGACCTCGTTCTCGAACGGCTCGCCGGTCGCCACGGAGGCGCGCCACTTCTCCAGGTGTTGGCCGAGGTCGTCGGGGTGAACTCCGGCCTGCCAGCGCGACCCCGATGAATCCTTTATTCCCGAGTAATCGGTCCAGCGGCGGTTCACGAACTCCATGGAGCCATCAGGCAGCGCGGCGCCGACGCCCGTCGGAATGGTGTCGATCGCATCGCGAAGCTCGTGGGAAGCATGATCGCGCTCGTGGATCACGGCGGCCAGGCACAGAAACGACAACGCCGTCACGCTGAGGAAGAGCTGCACCACGTGCATGCCACTCAGTGGTGGTAGATCGGCGGCGGAAAATGCGCCCCACTGACTCAGCGCGAACGAGACCGCGAGGGTGCTCGCCACGGCGAGCCCGCTCGAGACGCCGCGGAGGCCGAATCGCACGGCGCCCCACAGCAAGCATGGATACACCGCGAACTTCACCGCACGACCCGGCACCAGGCCGAAGACGACCGTGACGACCAACGCCGTCGTCACGACGAACAGACCCGCTTCGAGCATTCGCCAGCGCGATCGCCTGGCACGCGACACGTCCCGCGCGTCCATGAACGCCAGCACCAGCGGGGCGAAGACGAGGATGCCGACGGCGTCCGCGATCCACCAGGTCAGCCACGCCTCGATGAGGGCGTGACCGAACGCGATGCGAACGGTCAGCGCGCCCAGGATGGCTCCGGCCGGCGCGCTGAGCACGCCGCACACCACGGCCAGTCCAAGGGTATTTTTGAGTCGATCGAGCGCAAAAGGAATCGGAAACAATGACCGGAGCAGCGCGGCGCCGATCACGGCCTCCAACGTGCGGGACAGCCAGAAACTCGCGCTGACCCACATCGCATCGGCGTGAAGCCCGGCGGAAGCAAGATCGGCGAGCGCCGCGGCCGCGATCACTCGTGCCCATTGGCTGGACGGTGTGAACAGCAGCACCGCGAGGTACAGCCCGCTCGGGGGCCATATCGTGGCCAGGTGTCCCGGCTCGAAAGACAAGACGCGACCCAGCTCTGCGCCCGCGAAGTACGCGAGCGCAAAGCTCAGCGGAAACAGCCACCGAGATCTCGCGTTCATCTCGAAGCCGTCGTCTCAGCCCGAGCCCACCCGCCGCCCAGCGCCCTGATCAGTCGAATGCTGGCCGCCATCTGCAGATTGACCATCTGCGCGAGCGACACCTGATTGGCGAGGAGCGTCCGCTCGGCGTCGATGACCAGCAGGTAATCGGTCAGCCCTTGCTTGTACTGCACGTTGGCCAGGCGGACATATTCCCGCGATGCCGTGACCGCGCGGCGCAGATTCTGCACCTCGTCCGACGTCGCGCGCAGGTCGGTCAGAGCATCCTCGACGTCACCATAGGCGATCAGCACCTGATTCACGTACGTGGCGACGGTCTCGCGGTACACGGCCTTGGTGGCTTCGAGCTGCGCTTTGAGCCGCCCGCCCTCGAAGATCGGGATCGAGACGCTCGGCATGATCGACGCCGCGCGACTCTGCCACGTGAAGAGAGACGAGATCTCGAAGCTCTCCAACCCGGCCAAGGCGGTCAGCGTGAACCGCGGGAAGAAGCTCGCGGTGGCCACGCCGATCTGAGCGTTGGCGGCCACCACGTTCTGTTCGGCCTCGGCCACGTCGGGCCGGCGAGCCAGAAGCTCCGAGGGCAAGCCCGCTGGCACCTCGGGCGGCGAGGCTTCGTGCAACGGGTTCGGCGCGACGGCGAACGTCGGCGCGGCCTGGCCACACACGATTGCGAGCGCGTGCTCGAGGTTGGCGCGCGCCCGCTGCGCGTCTCGCAGCTGCGCCAAGGTCGTCTCGAGCTGCGCCTCGGCTTGCGACACGACGATCGGGCTTACGAGCCCGGCGCGGAGCTGGGCCGACATCACACGCAGCTGCTCGCGATAGGCGACGACGGTGTCGCTGAGGATCTGTACCTGGGCGTCCAGCGAGCGGAGGGAGTAATAGTACTGCGCGACCTCGGTCTCGATCGTCAGCCTGACCACGCCGAGGTCTGCGGCGCTCGCCGCCGTCTGCGCGCGGGCCGATTCCAACGTCCGGCGGACGCGGCCCCACACGTCGAGCTCGTAGCTGAGATTGAGCGGGATCAGAAAGTCGTTCAGCGTCACTCGGCTCGTGGCTTGCCTCCCTGAAATCGTACCTTTGCGGTTTTGGGAGTACGTGGTGTGCGAGAAGTGCGGATCGGCGGAGATGGTAGGGTAGAGATAGCTGCCGGCGACGCGCGCCAGCGCGCGGGCCTGGTCCACTCGCGCCACCGCCTGCTGCAGCGTCTGGTTCGACGCGTGAGCGGTGGCGATGAGCTGATCGAGATCCGGATCTCGGTAGAGCCGCCACCAGTCCGCTTCCACCGCCGGAGCCGTCCCTGCCGTGGTGTCCGACTTGAACAGGGCGGGCTCGGGAACCGGCGGCCGCTTGTAGTTCGGTCCCACCATGCAGCCGCCGACGAACAGGCCCGCGGTCGAGAGCGAGGCGAGGACGATGCCGAGCCGAGCCAATCGCACCGCGCTACCCTCGGGAGCCGGTGCGAGCCTGCATCGGCGTGACCGTCTGCCCCTCCTGCAGCGACACGCGCGGCTGCGCCACGACTGATTCGTCGCCGCGCAGTCCGGACTGGATGTCGATCGACTCGCCGAGATCGCGGCCGACCACGACCGGCTGGAAGTGCAGCTTGTTTCCCGGCCCGACGATCACGACCCGCGTGCCCTGCGCATCGAAGATCATGGCGGTGGCCGGAACGCGCCAGCGCGTGCCGGACGGACCGATCGAGAAATCCACGTAGACGAACATGCCGGGCAGCAGCCGATGCGACGCATTCGGGATATCGACCTGCGTCAGAAGCGTCCGTGTGCCGGGGTCCATCGCTGTCGCCGTGCGCGTCACCTTCGCCGAAACCGGCTCCTCAATGTGCCCCCGGACTCTGATCTGGACCGGAAGGGCGGCGCGCACGTTCGGTGCGTACGCCTGCGGCACGTTGACGAACACGCGGAGGGTATCGATCTGCGCGACTTCGAACAGACCGTTGGCCGCGCCCGTCACGGTGGAGGGCGCCACGGCGATGTTGTTGACAGGGCTGCCGGCCGTGATCAATGCACCGACGTCGACGTTGCGCTGGATCACGGTCCCGTCGAACGGTGCGACCACGTGCTGAAACCCGGTCATCGCCTGCAGCCGCTGGACGTTCGCTCGATTGGACTGGACGTTCGCGTCCGCCGCCGCCACGGCCGCCTTCGCGGTCTGGTGCGTGGCGACGCTCTGATCCACCGCTTGCTTGGCGACGGCCCCTTCGGCATCCGCCGCCTGGTAGCGCGCCATGGTGGTCCGCGCGAGCTCGAGGTTTGCCTTCTGCAATTCCAGGTTCTTTTCCGACTGCTGGAGATCCGCCTGGGCCTGCCGCAACGTCTGGTCGACCTCTGGCGACGCGATCTCGGCCAGCACTTGCCCCGCGCTCACGCGGTCGCCGATGTCCACGAGTCGTCTCGCGAGATACCCGCTGGTGCGCGCATAGATGATGGAGTCCTGCATGGCTTGCGTGGTACCGGGCAGCGACAGCGACGTCTCGGAGGCCCGCTGCGGCCGAACGACGTACACCTCGGGCACGCTGCTCTGCGTCCTCGCCGCCGCCGCCGCGAGCTCGCGTTGATTTCGCACGCGCGGAATCGCGCCGATCGCAAGCAGCACGCTGAACAGCACGACGAGTCCCAGCCCGATCAAGATCAGGCTTCGCGATCGTGGTCGCCGCGCACCGGCATCGCTCGCGTGCGGGTGCTGGTCGTCGTCCGGCGTCGGGCGTTCGTGGAGCGGTTGAGGTGTCGCGCTCATGTTTCGCTCTCCGCGCCGAGGTGCGTCGGCGGCGTGCGTCGCAGCAGACTGTAGGCGGTCGGAACGAAGAACAGCGTGTAGAACGTGGCGACGATCAGCCCGCCGATGACGGCTCGGCCAAGCGGCGCGTTTTGCTCGCCCCCTTCGCCGAGGCCGAGGCTCATCGGCAGCATCCCCAGCAGCATCGCGAGCGCGGTCATGAGCACCGGGCGAAGACGCGTGCGGCCGGCGGCCAGAGAAGCGTCGTGCGCGTTCTGGCTTCCGAACTGCGGCTGACGCTGCTCATTCGCGAAGGTGATCATCAGAATGCTGTTCGACGTCGCGACGCCGATCGCCATGATGCATCCCATCAGCGAGGGCACGCTCAGCGTCGTTCCCGTGACGAAGAGGGCCCACAAGATCCCAGCGAGCGCGCCCGGAAGGGCCGTCAAGATGATCATCGGGTCGAGCCATGACTGGAAGTTGACGACCATCAGGAAATAGACGAGCAGCACGGCGAACGCGATCCCCATCCCGATCTGAACGAACGACTGGTTCATGCTCTGCACTTGGCCGCGCACGACGATCGAGCTGGCCTTGCTGATCTTGTCTTTGTATTTGGCGACGATGCCGTCGACCTGCGCCGAGACGGAACCGAGATCCGTGGACTGGACGCCCGCATAGACGTCGAAGACCGGCTGGACGTTGTAATGGTTCAGTGACAGCGGTGTCGTCGTCCGCTGAAAGTCGGCCAGGTTGCTGAGGAACTGGGGTGACCCCTGCGCCGTCAGGGTCCCGGCGAGTGCGACCGGCGTCCGGTGCACTTCCTCGAGCGACGCCACCCGGTACTGCGGCGTCTGAACCACGACCTGATAGCTGACGCCATTCTTGGGGTTGAGCCAGAAGTTTGGCGCGGTCGAGCCGCTACCGGTCAGCGAGAGCAGCACGCTGCTGGCCACGTTCTGCTGGGTGAGGCCGACCTGTGCCGCCATCGAGCGATCGGCGTCGATCATGATGCGCGGGGCGTCGAGGATCTGCTGCACGTGCACGTCGACCGCGCCGGGAGCGTGTCGAAGCTCGGAGGCGATCTGCTGCGCGACGCGGAAGTTCGTCGCCGATTCCGCGAGCGGACCCGTCACCTGGATGTCGATCGGTGCAGGCAGGCCGAAATTGAGGATCTGGTTCACGATGTCTGCCGGCTGCGCAAAGAACTCGAAGTCCGGGAACCGGCGCGGCAGCTCGTCACGCAGGCGCTTGAGGTATGCCGCCGTCGGACCGTGGTTCGGCTTGAGGGCGACCAGGATCTCGCCATCGCCCGTGCCGACCGTGACGCTGTCGCTCAGGGCAATGTTGATCGGGTTCGGTATGCCGATGTTGTCGATGATCGCCGCCAGCTCGCTGGCGGGAATGACCTGGCGGATATAGTCCTCGACCTGCTGAAAGTATGCTTCGGTCTGCTCGATCCTCGTGCCCGGCGGCGTCCGGACGTGCAGCCGGAGCTGCCCCGCGTCGACCGAAGGGAAGAAGTCGCGACCGACGAACGGATAGAGTGTCAGCGACACGAGTGCGAACGCGACGAACACGGCGATCACGACCATCTTGTGCTCGAGCGCCCACGCCAGCGAGCCCTCGTAGACGGCGGTGAGTCGATGAAATCGCGTCTCGAAGCCGTTCGAGATCCGTCGGAACACTGACGGCGGCGCTCCGGCGCTGTCGTGCTTCGCCGCGTTGCCGGCGCCGTGCCGCGCGCGCGCCTCGGGCGCGATCAGGTAGAGGAACATGGTGGGCACGAGCGTCCGCGACAGCATATAGCTCGCGAGCATCGCGAAGACGACCGACATGGCCAGCGGCGCGAACAGCGCTCCCGCGACGCCCCCGAGGAACATGATCGGCACGAAGACGATGCAGATTGACAGCGTCGCGACGAACGCCGGCGTGGCGACCTCGGCCGCGCCATCCAGGATGGCTTGCCGGAGCGGCGTGCCGAGCTCCATGTGGCGGTGATTGTTTTCGATCTCCACCGTCGCATCGTCCACGAGGATGCCGACCGCGAGCGCCAGCCCGCCGAGCGTCATGACGTTCAGCGACTGATGGAGGATCTTGAGCACGATGATCGATGTCAGGATGGACAACGGGATCGACGTGACGACGATGAGCGTGCTTCGCCACGAGCCCAGGAACAGCAGGATCATGAGCGCGGTCAGCAACCCCGCGATGGCGCCCTCGTGCAGCACGCCGGTGATCGCGGCCCGGACGAAGAGACTCTGATCGAACAGGAAGTCCACCTTGAGGCTCGACGGCAGCCCCGCCAGAATCTTCGGCATCAGCGCGCGCGCGTTCGACACCACGGAGAGCGTCGAGGCGCTGCCGTTGCTGAGGATCGGCAGCAAGACGGAATGGTTGCCGTCCCGACGCACCAGGTTCGTCTGGGGATTGAAGCCGTCGTGAACGTAGGCGACATCCGAGACGTACACCGTCGCGCCGTTCACGTATCGGACGGGAATCCGGTTCAGGTCGCCGAGAATCTCCGGACTGCCGTTGAGCGCCACGTCGTACTCGCGCGGCCCGATCTTCGTCGTCCCGCCTGGCAGGATGACGTTTTGCGTGAGGATCGCGTTGCCGACGTCCTGAGGTGACAGACCGCGTGCGTACAGCGCGTCCGGATCGATGTCGACGTTGACGACCCGCACCTTGCCGCCGTACGGCGCAGGGATAGCGGCGCCGGGGATCGTGACGAGCTGCGTGCGAATGAAGTTGTTGGCGAAGTCGTTGACCTGCTGATCCGGCAGCACGTCGCTGCTGAGGCTCGCAAGCACCACCGGGACGCTGGCCGCGTTGTACTGGATGATCAGCGGCGGAAAGATGCCGGGCGGCAACTGCCGGACGATCTGCTGCGCCTGGGCGTTCACCTGAGCGATCGCCGACTCGATCGGGACATTGGGCTGAAAGAAGAGTCGCGTGACCGCGAGACCGCGCAGGGACACCGATTCGATGTGCTCGATCCCGCTGACGGTCGTGGTGAATGCCCGCTCGCTGATGGTGACGATCCGGTCCTGCACTTCGGTGGGGGACAGGCCGCCGTAGCTCCAGACCACGTTGACCACCGGAATGTCGATGGCCGGAAAGATGTCCACGGCCATCGTCGCGATCGACACGACGCCCAAGACCGCGATCAGCAGCGCCAGCACGACAAATGTGTATGGCCGGCGCAGCGCGAGTCGGACGATCCACATAAGCTACCAGTGCCTCATGTCGGCGCGGACTTTCGGATTCGTGCTCTTGGGAGGGCGGACGGAGGGTCGGGGTTACGGGCGAATCAGCGATCGAGGCTGTTGACCCTACGAAAGTAGGGTAGGCGCCGACCCGACGAACGTCGGGTAGATACGTTCGGCTTCGAACAGTACCTTCGCCGTATCGATCGAACATCCACGGTAGACGGCGAGGAGCTGACATGAATCTTCAAGCGACGTTCGTCCCGACGCGCATGGACCGTGATCAGGATCTCCTGGTGGCGCTTCGGCGCCGCGAGCCACTCGCCGCGGAGCGTCTGGTGAGCACGTACGGCGAGCGCGCCTATCGGCTTGCCGCCCGCATCACCGGCAACGGCGAGGACGCGCAAGAAGTCGTGCAGGATGCATTCTGGACCATCGTGCGAAAGATCGACATGTTCCGCGGCGATTCCGCCTTCGGGTCCTGGCTCTACCGCATCGTGGCGAACGCCGCCTATCAAAAGCTTCGCGGCCGGCAGAGTCGTCGACATGAGATCTCGCTCGACGACGTGCTCCCGCTGTTCGACGAGTGTGGTCGTCACACCGAACCCGTGGCCGACTGGTCGCAGGCCGCGAGCGATCCCGCCGTCCAGGCCGAGCTGCGGACGACGCTGAGCGCGGCGATCGACGAGTTGCCGGCTGCGTATCGGGCCGTGCTGGTGTTGCGCGACATCGAGGGACGATCGAACGCGGAGATCGCAGAAGCGCTCGGGCTCGGCATCGCGGTGGTGAAGACGCGCGCGCATCGCGCCCGGTTGTTCCTGCGGAAGAGACTCGACGAGTGCATGACCACGAGCGAGGCCGCCGTCGCCTAGCGGACCTCTGAAACCGCACCCCGTCGCTCGCCGTCCCAACGATGACATGGATCGGATGTCACACGGGACCACGCGATCGCTTCTCGCCACCCTGTCGCTCGAGCATTCCGAGTGGCGACCGCTGATCGCGCTTGTCGAGCACACGCTGAGCGAAATGGCGAGGACGCCGTGGACGCCGTGGGTGCCCACGCGCCCCGAGCGCGATGGCGACGAACCGCCACTGTTGGACGGCGCCACGATCACGGTGGCATCGGGTGTGATCGACCGCTGGATTCGGCGCATGCTGAACACTGCGTCCGAGGCCGGGACCGAAGTGGACCCCCTGATCATTGCGTTCGAGGCCCAACGACTCGACCCGATGCTCTTCTTCGAAACCGCGGTATCGCAGGACGTCGATCGCCTGGACGAGCTCGCGAGAGCGCACGACGACGACCGCGGCGTCATACGGGCGCTGGCGCCGCTGATCGCGATGCCGATGCTCCAGGCGTGCCGTAAGGCGTGGGCGGGTGGCGTCCCGAGCGACTGGGCGTGGGGCTATTGCCCGATTTGCGGTGGCTGGCCCGCGCTCGCGGAGAGCCGCGGTCTCGACGGCCATCGCTATCTTCGGTGCGGCGCCTGCGGCAGTGGCTGGCCGACCGACGTGCTGCGCTGCCACGTGTGTGGCGAAGACGCTGACGAAAAGCTCGGCTCGCTCGTATCGGCGCGGACTCTGGAACAGCAGAGGGTCGACGTGTGCGACGGGTGTCAACATTACATCAAGACCATCACGACCACCGCTCCGATACGGCCGCAGGATGTCGTGCTGCACGACATGGGCACGTTGGCGCTCGACATGGCCGCGCTCGAGCGCGACTACGTTCGGCCCGCGCCGGCCTGCCGCGTCGAGCTGAGAGTCGTCGCGAAGACATCGCGGCTCCGCGATCTCCTCGGTTTACGATCGTGACGACCGCCTCTGCCTGTAACGCCACGCTGTCGCGACGCCTTCTTCTTGCGGACGCGCCGGGCGACACCGAGGCGCCGCGCGATACCGAGGCGCCGCGCGATACCGAGGCGCCGGGCGTCATCGGCGCGCTGCCCGAAGGCCGACTTCGCCGAGTGGCGGCGCATATCGATCGCAATCTGGATCGCAATTTGCGGTTGGTCGACCTCGGGGCCGTCGTCCACATGAGTCCGTATCACTTCGCGCGGCTGTTCAAAAAGGCCACGGGCCAGTCGCCGCATCGTTTCATCCTGCTCCGCCGGATCGCCGTCGCGACGGCCCTGCTCGCGGACTCGACGTCCTCGATCGGATCGGTCGCACGCTCAGTGGGGTTCACGACGGCGAGCCACTTCACCACGACGTTTCGGCGCCTGACCGGCGTGACGCCGACCGCGTATCGACGCGGCCACGCGCTCGACGCCATCGCGGCCGACATGGCACCGGCCGCACCATCGACGGCGACGCTCCCCGCAATCCCGTCTTCGGAGGATCAGTCGCGAACCGCGAGCACCACCGGCAGCGCGAATTGAAACGTCGTACCTGGGCCATCATTCCGATCGGCCCAGAGCCTGCCGCCGTGATTCTCGATGATCGAGCGCGCGATCGACAGCCCCATGCCAATTCCCTGCGGCTTGGTGGTGTAGAACGCATCGAAGATTTTCTTCAGACTCTCCGGCTCGATGCCGATGCCGAAGTCTTGCAGAGCGACGAGCACATGATCCGATTCGTGTCGACGCGAACTGACCAGTAAGTGTCTCGGCCGACCGGCCACCGACGACATCGCTTCGATCCCGTTCATGGCCAGGTTCAGAATGACCTGCTGCAGCTGCACCCGGTCGCCGACGACGGGCGGGAGCTCCTCGCCCAACTCCGTCCGCAGCGCCACACTGTTTCGGCGCGCTTCTCCCTCGACGAGCGCGATGACCTCACGAATCGCTTCGTTGATGTTGAGCGGTGCCTTTTCGGTATCGGTTTTCTTGATCAGCGCTCGAATGCGCTTGATGATGTCAGCGGCTCGATTCGCATCGGTCACGATGAGGCCGACGGATTCTCGCGCCTGCTCGAGGTTCGGGGCGCCCCCCGCGAGCCAGCGCTGGCCGGCATCAGCGTTGGCCACGATGGCGCCGAGAGGCTGGCTGATTTCGTGAGCGATGGACGCCGCGAACTCTCCCATAGTCATGACGCGCGCAACATGTGCCAGTTCCGCCTGCGCCTTCCGCAAGGCTTCTTCTGCGTGCTTGCGCGCCGTGATATCCATGATCGCTCCGACGAACTCGACGCCGCTCGACTCGCTCGTCACGACACGAGCCGCAACCTGGACGTACTTGACGGCCCCATCGGGCATCAGTAAGCGATACTCGTACTCGTAGTCTTGGCCGTTCTGTGCGGCGCGCTCGATCGTCTGTTCGACTAACGCCAGGTCATCCGGGTGCACCCGCAGCAGACCAAGCTTCACGCTCGGCCTCGTCGTTCGGTCGTATCCGAAGATTCGAAAGGTCTCTTCTGACCAGACGAGCTCGTCCCTCGAGACCTTCCAGCCGAAACTGCCGGTCTGGCTCAATTGCTGCGCTCGAGCCAGAAGCGCTTCGCTCCGCCGCAATTCGGCGGTCTGCTCCAGCACCTTTTTTTCGAGCTCGTTACGAGCCGTGCGAAGCTCTCCTTCGGCCCGCGTCCGGAACGTGGTGCCCAGGCCTACGGCCAGTCCTGTGATCGCGAACGCCAGAAAGCGCGGCAGATCCAAGAACCCCGCCGTCAAGGGATAGTTCATCGCGATCAGGTAAGGCAGGACCAACGTGGCGAGCACCGCCGAAAGCAACCCCGGCCCCGCGCCGCCGAACCATGCGGCGGCAACGATGCTGATTTGAAACAGCCCCGTTGGATGGATGAACGGCGGTGACTGCGACCACTCGGGAACAGGGCCGCTGATCGACATTTGGACCAGCAGCGCCACAGCGATACAGACAGGAGCGAGCGCATACCGCAAGGCCGCGGATCGTTCCAGCTTCGCGCGGAAGCGATGGATGTAGTTCGGCACGGCCGCTGCCCCGATAGAACATACGCCTTCAACGTGTCGTCGGGTAGGGCAAATCCTCGAGTCGCGGTCACGGCCGGGGCAAGATTGCCTGCTGCAGGTAATCCTCGAACAGCGGTAGCAGCTCGACGATGCGACGCAGGTGCTCGATCTCGGCCACGACGGCTCCGCGCGTGGCAGGCGGCCACTCGGCCAGCTCGGTGTCACGCGCAGCATCCATCGTCCGCTCGAGCGCACTCAGCGGGCCGGACAGATCGGGGCGCGGCTGGGCCGCCACCGCCGCGGCTGCGGCATACGCCCTGCGATAACCGCGTGAGCCCGGACGTGCCATCGTGTGCCGCGCCTCAAGCATGCCCAGCGCGATTTCGAGCCACGTGCGCACCGCGGTTTCGGCGTTCTCGACGGCGGTCTGCATCGTATCCGACAACGGCGGTGGCCGGTGCGCCGCACGTTCGCGAGCGATGGCTGCGAGTCGGGAGCCGATGCGGACACCGCGTCCGGCGGCGACAATGGCGGATTGCGTATCGATTCCGCCTGTGAGCGTTTCGGCGCGCGCCTCTTCGGCGAGCCGGAGGATGTCCGGAAGTGCCGCGACGATTCGCTGGCGAACCGCCATGGCCTCGGCGGCCGTGAGCGGAGCCGACCCGGGACGCGCGAGCAAGGCAAGCATCTCACGCACGATGTCGGTGAAGCGGGCGACGAGCTGGCGCCCCGCATAGTCAGGCGCCACGAAGCGGAACGCGAGGAAGAGGGCGGCGGTGCCGAGCAGCGTCCCGTAGACACGCCACAGCGGCGGCTGGACATCTCCGTGCGCCTGCTCGGCGAGCGCGACGATCGCGAACGTGACGACGATCTGCACGCCGACGTACGAAACCCGGGGCCCGCCGAGCGCCACATACGCCGACGGCACCGTGACCGCGAACAGCACGAGCGCGAGCGCGGGCAGCTCAGAGAGATTCGGCAGCACCGCGATCGTCACGGCGATCGCGACCAGGCAGCCGATCGCCGTGCCGACGAATCGCGTACCCGCGCGGCGGATGGTCGCGCCGTAGCTCGACACGGCGAGGAACGCCGGATGCCACAGGACGTTGAAGAGCTCCACGGTGTCCGCGATCATCCCGATCAGATAGCTGATCGTCGTGCCGAGGCCGACCCGCGCCGCATAGCGCGCGACATAGGGATTGAAACGGCGCCGCGCAGCCGTCGGCTGAGCGCCGCTGACGCCGAGCTGCCGCAGGTCTGAAGGCGACGTGTGCAGACTCTCGGCGAGGTCGACGAGCGCTCGGACGAAGGCGTCGGTGTTGGCTTCCTCGGCGATGTCCACGTGCGCCAACGCGCCGGTGTGCCGCAGCGCCGACTGCCGCGCTTCCAGCGTGGCGAGGGCCGCACGATAGTCCGGCCACTGTGCACTCACCTGCGTGCCCAGGCTCGTCGCACGGGCACGAGCTTCGCGCGCCTCCTGCTCGAAGGCGCTCAGCCCCGCGTCGATGCGCGCGACGAGCCCGGTCAACTGCGGGGCAAGCAGGCGCCGATACGTCCGGCCGACGTCGTGCCGCGCCAGTGCGTCCATCGTGTTCGTGAGCGCAAGCGCGTGGTCGACGACGACGATGCCCAAGGTGAGGCCTGCGACGTCGTCGCCGTGCCCGCCTTCCTGGCGGACGCGCTCGAGCAGCTGCATGTCGCGACCGAACTGCGACGACATCGGTGGCTCGCCCGGGATTGGCTCGAACCGTTCAGCGGCGAAGCGCGCCGTGACCTCGGCGAGCCGCGAGCGTGCGTCCGCGAACGCAGCGGCGAGCGCGCCGGCCAGCGTGGCCCCTGCGTCCTCCGCAACAGCCAGCCGTGAGAATGCGGTCGCGGTCACGATGCCGACCCCGTACCCGACGCAGATGTAACCGACCTCCGTCGGCATGCTGCCGACGTCGAGGACTCCCATGAAGAACGCGGTACAGAACGGGTACAGCAGGGCGAGCAGCTCGAGGGCCCCGCTCATGACAGGGCAGAAATACGCGATCAGGGAAACGCCGGCGAAAAACGCCGGCAGCATCAGCCACGGAAGCTGCACGAGCACTCCGGCGAGCGTGATGCTGACGATCGCACCTGCGGTCGTCAGCGCGAGCCGCT
>Ga0114129_10003882_pt1 | contig 21092 bp, 17 predicted proteins | sample RhiMetdeltSRZDD1_FD_80071 | JGI IMG/M metagenome (GOLD analysis project Ga0114129, IMG submission 80071) | Populus rhizosphere microbial communities from Tennessee, USA - Rhizosphere MetaG P. deltoides SRZDD1 (version 2) (version 2) | ecosystem: Host-associated > Plants > Roots > Rhizosphere >... | reverse complement strand
GGTCGTTGACGGTCGTGACGATGTCGCGCTGGAGGGTGTTGGCCTGCTTGGCGGTGACGGTGCTCTTGGCGAGTTCGGTGGTGTGGTACTTGTGGCCGCCGGTCACCTTGTTGAGGGCGGCGGTGATGTCGTGGGCGCTGTTGGTGCCGGCTTCGGTGGTGCCCATGGTGCGGGCGAGGCTGGCCATGGTGATGTTGTGGCCGGTGGCGGTCAGCGCGTTGCGGGCGGCGGCGGGGCCGCACCAGTAGTAGTTGGGCTGCGCCTGGTACTTGACGCGCCGTTCCTTCGCCTTGGCGATCGCCCGTGGCGCCCGCGGCGACGCACCGGCCTTCTTGGCGGTCTTGGCGGTCTTGGCGGTCTTGGCCGTGGTCACCGGCTTGCCGGCCCGGTCCAGGCTGCGCGTGACGGTAGTGCCGTCAGCACGGTCGTTGAGGGTCTGTACCGAAGCGGCGGCGGTGGCACGCGGTGTCGCGTCGGCCGGTGCCGGGGCAGCAGAAAGCGCAAGGGCTCCGGTGCCTACCGCAGCAGCCGCCAAACCGGCGATCGCCGTACGGCGGGGGTTGGAAAGATGGGCACGGACGAAGTTGGCGACCTGCTCGCGGATCCCGCGGCGCTCGGTCTTGACGTCGTTGTCGTAGCGCATGATGCCGACAACGGTAGGGAGCCCGGCCAGCCGTTGCTACCCGCCGGTAATGAGCGGGCTCACTATGGCGCAGTCCGACTCCGGATGCGACGGGCCCGACCGGTACGCCCGGACGATTCGGTCGGACACCTCGTGAACCTCTCAATCGCCCGCTGTGTGCAGCACAGGGGCATAGTCCCGGCGGACAATCGGGCCGAAACCTAGCAATCACCACAGCCATGATCATCGCCGTGGGTGCTCGGTGCCACCGTGACCGGCCCAACATCCATAGCGGACACCTGGTTCTCGACAGCTGAGGTGCAGCGCGGGCGGACAAGGGCAGCGCACCCAACGCGTCGAGGTGCGACCATCAGCCGGTTCTATCAAGCCGACCTACCTCGGCGGCGGTAGTGGCGGGCGACCTTCACCGGGAGCGGTTCGCCGACGACGCGTAGCGACGTTTTCGCATGCTGGACCTGCGGGCCTACGATGATCCAAGTCATGCGCCGGCGCGCTGATCGATCTTGTGGATGTCCGTTGGCCCTGGACGATATACCGAAGATGGTATATCGTCGGTAGGTGCTGGATCGCTATCTGATCGAGTTGGAACCGGAAGTTCGAGAGTGGCTGGACACGCTCTCGCTTAAGGACTACGCAAAGGTCGAGGCGATGGCCGACATCCTCGCTGATCAAGCCGAGACCTCGGTGAGCCGTACTCCCGGCACCTGTCGGGCAAGACTCGCGAGCTGCGATTCCATCTCGAACGCAGTGCGGTACGCATCAGCTACTGGCTTGCTCCGGGCAGGCGGGTGGTGCTCCTGACAGTGTTTCGGAAGACCCGGCAGGTGGAACGGGCTGAAGTTGACCGGGCGGTCGCCGTGCAGCAGGCGTGCGTAGCGGGATATGGAGCGCATGCGCCGGCTGATGAGGTGTATGAGCGCAAGTGGCTGTGATATCGGGGAGAGGGAGACATCAGATGGCTACGCGACACGTCCGCTGGGAGCGCACCGGAGCTGACTCGCACGCCGCCGCTTACGAGGAGGCGCGTGCGTCGCTGATGCTCGGCCAGATGGTGCATGACCGGCGCGTCGAACTCGGCCTTACGCAGGCGGAGCTGGCGGAGCGCGCGGACATGACCCAGCCGCAGCTGTCGCGTCTGGAGTCGGGCGGGGCTACACCTACCGTGCCATTGCTGGCTCGGCTTGCGGCTGCGTTGAGCGCCGATCTCGACATCAGCTTCCGGCCGCACTCTCCGGTCGGGGCCTGACACCTAGCCGAGGCTGCAGAACGTGCGTCAAGCGGGTTGGATGGCGGTTCGGGCGCTGCGTGGCCAGGTGTTCGCCTGTCTCCGGCCGTCGATGTCAACGAATGCGACCGTCGCGAACGTCTTCGGTAGTGCCGCCTCCGCTTCGTGGTAGTTCATGACCAGTCGGCGGTTCCACAGGTGCTCGCGGTCGCCCGGAAGGACTGGAGCGGTGAGCCGGAGGTGCCCTCGTGGGTGGCTCCAAGGCACCTGATCGCCGCCGTCTAACGTCGCATTGGAAATGCCAGTCGACTTGCACGTCGTCCACCGGCATGCGGCCGGGATTGTGGACACGAATTTCGTAAAGCCAGGCGGCGGTACCGTCCTCTTCGGGTCCGCGCGGCGCTTCGACCGGTCGCCACGACACGACGACGCCTTCCAAGGCGATACGCCGGTCCATCGCCGCAGAGCGGTTCATGACTAGGAGCTGTGCGCCGGCGAACAGCAGGCCGATGCCGGCGATCAGAGTCGAAGCGACCGTGCCCATTCACCCATCCGCATAGGTTACTGGTCGGACTCGTCTGCTGCGTGCCCGAGCCGGTGGCACGGGCAGTGGTTGGCCGACAACGTGTATCGACGTTTTCGCATGCTGTGGCCCGGGGCCCACCGTTCGGATAGATCTTGTAAACCAATTGACCTAGCTTGCTGAGCTGGCCTTCTCTAGCTTCTATAACAGGTCGGTCCCACGACGCTGGCCGGCAGCTGGCTTGCGGTGTGAAACCCGGGACAGCCCGCCGCCAGCGAGTTGGCGATCTTGTCCAACTGCTGTTCCGTCACAAATTATGGCCAGAATCCAGACCGGTCTCTATTATGGTCGTCATGGAGACCATTCCGATCACGGAGGCCAAGGCTCGGATCGCCGAGCTCGCCGACCGGGTCGCCCGGGAGCACGACCATTTCACGATCACCCGCAACGGCCGTGCTGACGTGATGCTGATCTCGGTGGCTGAGTACGAGTCGATGCAAGAGACGCTCGATCTGCTGTCCGACGATGAAGCGTTGGCCGATTTGCGCCAGTCGCGGGAGGATTTCGCGGCCGGGGACACGTTCAGCGTGGACGAGGTCCGGGCTGAGCTGGAGCGACGTCGTACCCGGGCGGCCCGATGATGGCGGACAGCGAGCAGGACGACGGGGACGATACTGAAGAACATGCCCCTTACGCGGTCGTGGTATCCCGGCAAACTCGCCGGAACCTGAGCGAGAACCTGCCGCTGGAAGTGGCGATCGCGGCGATGGAGACCATCGAGCGTGCGATCGCGGTCAACCCCTCGCGGGTGGGAAAGCCGCTCGATGAACCCTTCGATGGATACTCCTCGGCCCGTCGCGGCACATACCGGATAATTTACCGGATCGACGAAGCGAAGCGTACCGTGGAGATTCACTCGATCCGCCACCGCCGCGACGTCTACCGCTCATAGAGCTGGCAGCACAATCCAAGGCGCGCAACCCATCCTCGATCGCAAAGGCGTAGCTCAGATCAGCCGACTGGCGGCATGTCGGTCGTGCGCAGGCCGTAGACATTCTGGGTAGCGCACCGTATTCGCCCGGCGACGAAGGTGTGGCCAAGCAGGCGAGGTCGCTTTGGTTGCACCGGCGTGTTTCTCGCTCACGCTCCGACTCTCCGTTCTGTAGATCGGCTGCGCTAGCCCACGTTCCCACCGCTGAGCAGGTCGGAATAGGCTTCGACATCCAGGGTGTCGTAGTTGCAGCGGCCGATGAGTGTGGTCACCCGTTCGGCGACCTCCGCGCGGTCCAGGCCGAGTTGCTCGCACAGTGTGCGGTGAGCTTCGGTCAGCGGATAGCCGACCTCTTCCGGGTCAATGCGGCGGTCATAATAGGCATCGTGCAGGTGGCCGGAAAGGTCGTCCCAGACGAGGATGGCTTTCTCGACCAGTTCGAGCGCAGCCACACTGGCTGGGTGAGCACACAGGATCTCGGCTTCGGTGGCGAGGCGCTGACCGGCGGTCTCTACGTCGGAGATCTGCCAGCGTCCGGTCGTCGCGTTCGACACTTCGCGTAGCACCAAACGGAAGTCTCCTAGGGCCGCCTCGCCGGAGGACTCCAACATGCCCGCCGCCCGGAGCACGGCTGCCGCGAAAAGCCGGTCCCGGACGGCGTGGGCGACGATCAAGTCGGCGACCTGTCGCGGCGCCAGCCGGGCGACGGCCTCTGCCAGCCGAGCCTGCTCGGCCGATACTGCGACGGCACTCGGCGGTGTCGCGATCCCCGACCAGGCCACACCCTGCTCGAATCCCGTCAAGGCGACCGCGACCGCGTGCGCACACAGATCACTAGCGTCACAGTCGCACTCCCCAATGAAGTCGCGGTCCGCGACGCCGATCCAGGGCATGTAGGCTCGCTTATCGTCGCGCACAAGGGCTTGAAACCCGCCACCGGCCGGCTCGATTGCGCTGACAGCACCCGAATGCAGTAGCCGGATGGCGACCTGCAAGACGACCGATGGCAGAGATGAGCGAAAAGCGTCGACGTCGATCCTGAGGGCCACGAACGCATACCTTACGTCGTCCACCCTCGGCGCATGTCGAGCCCACTTGCGCGACTGTCGCGTGGAGCGAATGCACGGTTGCGATGCGCCACTTCATCGCCGGGGGACCGTCTCGTACGCAGCGAAGGCAACTGGTAGAAGCCGGCTCCAATGTCAGCTGCCAATCTACGCACCGCTTCGCCGCTGGTTCCGAGAGACCTTGACGGGCAACGGTTCGTCGACAACAGGTATCGACGTTTCGCACGCTGCGGGCGCCGTGTCGGCGCACCCGTAATGGTGTTGAGATGCGAACACGAGGCGAGTTCCATCAAGTCGGACTGCCTTGATGACGCCGTCTACGCCGGGCGATCCTGACGGGAAGCGGCTGGCTGACGATGTGTGTCGTTGTTTTCGCATGCTGGACCTGCGGGCCCACTCCATCATGTTGAGCTGCTTGAACGCGCCTCGCTGTGTGTCAGCATGCGAACTTGATGACGGCATCCTCTGAACCGAGTTGCGAGATCTCGTGAGCGATCTCGCCGTGCCGCACCGGATAGGTAACTCTCCCGCGTCTGTGTACCAGCGTGAGGGAGGAACCTCCGCCGGCGATCTTCTCCGAATCTTGATCCGAGATCGTCCTGAGGGCCTTCAACGCGAGTTCGAGCGCGGCGGATTCCGCGACGACCTTGGTCCCGGGTCTTGTGTTGCGCGACCCGGGGGTGAGCTGTTAGACGACGACTCGACCGTGGGGTTGTCGGGATGCGAACGCCGCCGATTCGGTCAGGCCGGACCGCCTCTGCGGCAGCGGTGAGGACGAGCGACCTTCACCGGGAGCGGTTCGCCGACGATGCGTAGCGACGTTTTCGCATGCTGGACCTGCGGGCCTACTCATAGTCCATGATGGTCCATGTTGGAGATCTTCTTCCGGCCGCTCTCCGGTCCCGGGCTTTCTGCAACTCCGCGGTGGGTTAGTCGTGGAGCTGGCGCTCCGCGTTTCGCCGCATTCGGTACCTCGAAGGCGAGTATCTGATCGAGGCTCACCGCTGTCTCAGCGGAGTCACCTCAGTGAGCCGGACCCACGAGGGCATCCGAGAGATGGAGGAGGTGCTGGACGCCCCGAAGCGCCGACCGACCACCTCGGGGCCAATGGTCAACATCACCACCATCCATGGGTCTCTGATCGGCTCGCAGATCCAGCAGGGAAGCCTTGGGGCTTCCCAGAGCGGAACCTTCAGCATCGGGCGAGCTGGTGTCCTATGTAGATGGCGCGCCGAGCGCGTCGGCGAGGCAGCTTGGCTTCACAGCCACCGCCGGGCCGTATGCGCCCGCGGGCAGTCGATCGGGCCGGGCGGATCGGTGCCGTGCAAACGGGCGATCAGGCGGTCCAGCGACCGAGGGGCGGGCGTACGGGGCGGGATCGGGGAGCCCTGATCCAGTCGATCTCTGCCGATCCGGTGCGCCGCGGCCGTCCTATCGCTGCTCGGCGGCGAGCTGGAGGTATTGGTGGCGATACCGGTCGAGTATCGGCCTGATGTCCTGGGTTGCACTGTTCTCAAGGGCGTCGAAGATTTCGCGAAAGAGTCGCAAGTCAGACCGTCCTTCAGTAACGACGATCGTGTTGAACAAGTCGATGATGACGTGCCGGTCATCCACCAATGAGAATCCGTGCAGTGGCGGGTACGGCCACTGCACGTCTGAACGGATGATCGCCAGGGTGACGTTGTCGAGTTGTGCGACATCCTGCAGCCGGTGCAATTGCACCAGCATCTCGTCCGGTCGGCCCAACCGGTTCTGCAGCAGCGTTTCCGGCATGACGAAGTGGAACCGCTTGGCCGGGTTGTCGAGGATCTCCTGCCGCTGCATTCGGGCTGACACGGCCTCTGCTATCACTGATTGCCGCCGAGCTGGCTCGGTCCAGGCGTCATGAACGGCGGCCAGTGCCGACCGTGCGTAATCGCTTGTCTGCAACAATCCGCTAACGATGGCTGGCTGGAATACGCGCAGCGCGTGCGCTCCGGCTTCTAACTCGGCGATCTCCCGCTGCCAGGTGGCTGGGTCGTCGTGCCCTGCTCTCCAGTCCTTGACGCTGTCGCGTTCGTGCTCGGCCTGCCGCGCGAGACGGTCGACCTCGGCTCGGTCAAGGCCAAGTGCGGTGCCGAGTCGCTCGACATCTTCCGCGGAGGCGTTGACCGAGCCGGTCTCGATCTTCGAGATCTTGGCCTGGCTCATTCCGGCCCGTCTGCCCAGCTGAGCGCCGGTAAGATTGGCGTGCCGCCGAAGCCGAGCAAGCGCCACTCCGACGGGGACTGCATCGTTTGGCGGAGTGTGTGGCCGACCTGTTGTCATGCTTGCCCACCCCTCGCCTGATATCAGTTCGCAGGAACGACCTTCAGCTGGACGAGTGCAGATAATCCTTGATCAGCTCTATCGGGATCTCCACCATCTGCTCGCCCGAGGGCAATGAGACGCCAGCGTGCGCCGGCTCGAAGGCGTATCCCTGTACGACTAGCGTGCCGCGGTTCGTCTTGTAGACCGTGGGGCACTCGCCGCCCGAGCAGCGGTTGGCGACGGCTTCCAGCGTGACGGTGGGTGTCTGTTCAGATCGGACACCAGGAGTGTGAGGGTGATAGGTCACCCGCGTAATATTCCATGCGCTGCGGCGGATCGCCAGCATCGCCTCGGCTCGACACGGGCGTTGATTGTCGATTCTCATACCTCAGTTCACTCATCTCGCCAGGCCAGGAGGCATCCGAGCTGTCTTGACACGGATCGAATATTCCTAGATATTCGATATAAGGGCCCCCGCCGCAATCCCGGAAACTTGCCGGAGCGGCCGATCATCGTTCGGCGCGAACGGGGAACGTCACCGTCCGTGTCGGTAGGTCGACGTGACAATGTCGTCCGATCGTCCCTCCTACTGTTGATCTGCTGAGGATCGGTGATCCCGATGACCCATGATCAGCATGCAGGGGCCCGAGGTGCCACTCGCCGATCCCCGTTGCAGCGCGGTCTGCCCAAGGATGACGCTGGCCTGGAGCCACGGCCCACACGACCCGCTCAAGTCGATGTACTGGTCGTCACCGCCCTTCACGAGGAACATGAGGCCGTTCGCAAAGTCGGCTCCGCTCATGCGGAACAGACGGAATGGCTCAGGCACGACGCGGGCGGCTTTCCTCCCTACCAGACGATCGAAGTCTTCATCAGCGGCGGATCGACGATTTCTGTAGCGCTAGCCAGGCCGACCCGCATGGGCAGCCGCTCAACTGCGCCCATGCTGACTGCTCTAGCGCAGCGCCTGGAGCCTCGCTGTCTTGCCATGTGCGGTGTGTGCGCCGGGAACCCCGACGTGCTCGCACTAGGCGACGTTGTAGTCGCCGAGCTGGTCTACGAGTTCGATGAAGGCAAGCTCACGAAGGCAGGCTTCTTGGGTGATCATCGGCAGTTCCCTATGGATGAACACTGGGTGCGGCAGGCCCAGGAGTTCTCGCAGTATGATCTTGACAGCTATGGCAGCGTCACCCTTGAGGAGGCCAAGCTTTGGCTGCTCGAACAACTTCTCATCGGCAATGAGCCTCGCAACCACCCTGCGCGAGCCCGCTACTTCCCTGACCGAACTTGGCCGATCTGGCCGCTAGACGTGCAGGCGGAAGGCTTGATCATGCGCAGCGGCCAGGGCTGGGCGTTGACGGAAAAGGGCAGATGCACCATCGAACGAAGGCTATACGACGATGTTGATGGTCCTGACCGGCTTCCCTTCGCAGTCAAGGTTGCACCCATTGGCAGCGGCAGCTCCGTGGTTAGCGATCATGCGACATGGACCCGTCTTCGGAACATGGGTGTCCGAACCATCGCAGCCCTCGACACTGAGGCCGCAACGGTGGCTACGGTGGCGCACCAGCAGCGAACTCCACACTGGCTCGTCGTCAAGGGAGTCATGGATCACGCGGACAGCAACAAGGACGACCGGTACAAGACTTTCGCCGCACGCGCCTCGGCCGAGGTCCTCTTCGCACTACTATGTCGCCTCCTTGCGCGTCCCTCGACAGGTCCCGCTGCCCGCAGGGTCCCGGCAAAGTCCTGATTGTGGTGCGGCTTGAGGCGAATACCCGGCCGTCTCGGCCCGCCGCAGATGATGACCGGCCGGCCGTGGACGGCAAGACTCTGACGCGGATCGGCGACTCAACCGGGCCTGACGACTCATCCCGCAAGCAGCTGCTGCTCCGCGCGTAGTCCCGCTGCGCCGACTAACCAGCAAGACGGGGAGCAGATAATCGGTCACAAAGGCGCGCCGTTACAGATGCCGGCGCCCGCAGTCCCGGTCGGCTCCGTCAAGCTCGACTGCCTTGGCGGCGATGGTTAGGCCCTGGAAGCCGGATCGCGATGCGAAATGTCTCATGCGTGCCCAGCCGGTCGGCTCGCATCCGTCATGCGTTTCCGTCGCCGCCGTCAGCGATGACGCCGAATGTAATCGGATGACATTCAGCGCAGCAGGGTCGATCTCGAACCTGTTGTCCGGAGCGATTGCGTGCGGGCTGCGACCGCCCCGCTCGGGCGACGCTTGCGCGCCAGTCGCCGGCTCCAGCCAACGGCAACGCGTTCACTGTGCAGGTAGCACGGCATGGCTGTCCTGTCGAACGCGTCGGCCACGGCCAGCGGCGGCGTGGTATAGAGTGGAGGGCATATGGCTACCTATCGAAGTCCCGCAGTGCTGGTGTCCGCAGACGGCACGAGAATGTCCGGTACCGCTGCCCTTTTCACCGAGCCTGGGCGTAAAGGTGGTATTCCGCCGTGGGCGGGCGATTTCCGGCTCGCGGCCGGCTCCCCTCGCGTCAAGAATCCGGTCGGCAAGACCTTGACACTGGAAATGCCGGACGGCCGGTCTGGCAAGGTAGTTGTGCAGAGCCTTAAAGGCGGATCGCAGAACACCATCCTGGCTCTGATGGGCGAGGATCTGGCCCCGTTCTGACCGCTACCGTCAACAGCAGGACTGGGCTCGGGCACGCCGGAGGCGGCGGTGAGATTCGAGCGCGCGAACTGCGGCGGCAAGAGGAAGACATCGGCGGCTTCGTCGCTGCGCGTCCTGTCGCGGCCGTTGCGAGCCGCCCGGACGGGCAGCGAGCCGACGATTCGTCGACGACACATATCGCTGTTTTTCGCATGCTGCGGTGGCGGGCGGCCATTGAGCCGTTCTGCAAAGCCGACCGCTGCTCGAATAAACGAACTGTGAAGGCTCGACTGCGGGCTGACATCACTGGCGATCCTGGCTCGGTCGCCTGCTCGCGTTGCGTTTCCGCAGACGCTCGGTGGCGGGTCCCCGTATCGCCGAGCTTCGTGCGTACCCGTTCGACATCTGGGTGATCGATCTGATCCAGGATGGCAATAGCTTGCTCCCACGCGGCGCGAGCGTCGGCCACGTTGCCCGCCGCGAAGCGGCTGTCGGCGAGCTGGGCGTCGGCGGCATTGCGGACGCTGGCGAGCAGGATCTGTTGGTGGTCAGCGAACCAGAATCCCGGTCCGTCAGACGCACGACGTAGGGTGAGATGCGTGCTCACCTTCATGGCGGTTCACGCCCATCCCGACGACGAGGCCAGCTCCACCGGCGGCGTGCTCGCCCGCTACGCCGCGGAAGGTATCCGTACGGTGGTCGTCACCTGCACCGACGGCCGGTGCGGCGACGGGCCGGGCGGAGTCAAACCCGGCGACGCCGGGCACGACCCGGATGCGGTCGTCGTCGCCCGGCGGGCCGAGCTAGAAGCCGCGGCGAAGGTGCTCGGCGTCGACCATCTGGAGCTGCTCGACTATCCCGATTCGGGGATGATGGGCTGGGCGACCAACGACGCGCCCGGCTCGTTCTGGACCATCCCGGTCGAGGTGGCCGCGGCCCGGCTGGCCGAGCTGATCCGCCGCTACAAGCCGGACGTGGTCGTCACCTACGACGAGCGCGGCGGCTACGGCCACCCTGACCACATCCAGACCCACCGGATCACGATGGCTGCCATTGAGCAGGCACCGGTGCCGAAGGTCTACTGGTCGGCGATCCCGCGATCCTGGATGACCGGCTTCGAGGAGCGGATGAAGGAACTCGGCATCGAGTGGGACGAACAGCCACCCCGCGACGATGAACAAGAAATCGACTGGTCCGAGATGGGCACGCCGGACGACCAGATCACCGCCTGGGTGGACACCACTGCGTACGGGTCACAGAAGTACGACGCGCTCGCCGCGCACGCCAGCCAGGGCGAGAACATCTTCTTCCTCCGCATGGGCAAGGAAAAGTTCACTGAGCTGATGGGTATGGAGACGTTCGTGCGGGTGCGGGACACCACTGGCGCGCCGACTCCGGAGGACGATCTGTTCGCCGGCCTCCGATGATCACCATGTACGAGGCGCCGTGGTGCCCCGACCACCAACGGGCCAACAAGTTTCTGGCCGAGCACCGCGTCGCGTAAGCCTGGTCGCCAAGGCCACTACGCCCCGGCGGGATGAGCCGATACGGGCTCTGCCACGAGGTTGCGGATCGGCGCAGACCCTGTGGGATAAGCGAAGCAGGCTGGTGTGGTGTGCATGCCCGTCCAGGGCGGGCTTGTCCAGCCGGTGACGGTCCCGGAACGCGGGCACGCGTTATTTCTTCAACATATACGTCTGCCGATCAATGAAGTCCCTTACGGTCGCCCCACGTTCGCGCCCGAAAGTGAGGGAGAAGGAAATGACACCCGCAACAGCAAGGAGCATTAGGACTTGGCATCGCAAGGCGGCGCTGGCCTCCGCGGCCTCAGCGTTCGTACTCGGCACGGTAATCGGCGTCGCCTCCCCTGCCGCGGCGTTCCCGTCGTCGTGCCAGGCCAGTCACGAGACCAGCGGTTCGGTGTACGCCTGGTGCACGGGCGGTTCCGGCCAGGTCCAGGCGGTCGTGGGCTGCGAGTGGTTCGGCTGGTGGACCGTAGCGTACGGTCCCTGGCGGACTGTTCCCAACGGAAGCTCACCCTCGGTCGTCTCGTGCCCGTTCCCCTATGGCTACAAGTGGCACGGCTTCAACGCCAAGAACTAGGGCACCAACCGAGGCGCCGCGTACTGATCAGGATGCTGGTCGGTACACGGCTCCACCAGGAGGCGCCCACCCGGATGTCGGGCGCGTTATCGGGATCGTCGCGCAGCCGTCGCAGGACGGCCGTCTTGCGGTGTACTCCGGCGGCGTACACGAGGGTTTGGGTAGGCCGCAGCACCAGCCGGGACCAGACCGCATCGTCGGTCTCCCCGCGCATGTGGGCGAGTGCCCCGACCGCGCTGCTGTAGAGGCTGTGGGGAGTCGCCGGGTCCAGAGCGAGAAGCTCGATGGCCGGCCGGTGCTCGGGCAGGCCGAGTGAGCCGACGGCTTGAATCACGTGGGTGGCCGCGGCAATGTCGTCGCGTAGGGAGCGCTGCCGAAGCTCCCGGACGAGGCAGGCGGCCACCTTCGCCCGGTAGGGCGTCGCCTCCAGGCAATGAGTTGCCGCGATGCGGCGGGAAATGTGCGGGTGGAACAGCATCTCGTCGAGCAAAAGCGCGAGCATCGGGTCGGTGGTCAGGACGTCGCGAGGCATCTCGCGAATCGTCGCCCCGGCGACGCGGGCGATCAGCGTGTCCGACCGTTCGCGGGGCGTGGTTCGCAGCGACGCGAAGACGTTGCGCGCCAATGCGTCCCGCCGAAGTATGAGGTCCAGCGCTTCGCGTCGCATCTGCCGCGGATCGGATCGTACGACCGACGCCGCAGCCATCCGGCAGCCGGGCAGGTCGTCGGCCTCGGCGAGCAGACCGGTCGCGTGGTCGAACAGGGTCATGAGCTGGTCTTCGGTGAAGTGGCGCCGGTTGACCTTCTCCGCTGCCGCCCACCACGCCGCCTGGTACGCCCGCATGTTGGTGGGTTCGGTGATGCTGCGCAGGATCCGGCGAGCCGCGTCGCGATTCGCCGCAGTCTCCAGGATTGTCATCGGCTCGATGACGACCTGGCTGCTGCCGTCGGCGACGATGTCGGCGCAGGCGCCTACAACGGCGGCTTCCAGCCGCTCCACCCGCAATAGCCGATCGACGCTGCAGGACCGCAGCAGCCATTCGAGGTCGTCCGCGATTGCCAGCTCACTGACCAGGCGTTGCGCAATCGCCCGCTCGGGCTCCGACGGCGACCGTCGATGCGATCTCATTGCGACGAGCCTCGCCGTGAGACGATCCCAATCCAGACCGGTCATGCGGTCGGAGCCGATGGCCTTGTCCAATAGGCCGGCAGCCGACTGGGAATCGCGCTGTCGCGGCAGATACCGCCGGCCGCCATTGTGGATCTCTCGGTAGACGATTTCGGCAGTCGAGGTGAGCCGGCCCGGCTCGACACCCAGCAATTGCTCGTAGCGGGCGAGAGTCGCGAAGTTCACCGGCTCCGCGCCGCGTTCCCATCGTGATATCTGTGCACGGTCCGCCCTGCGGCCAGCCGAGCCTTGCGTGAACGCCCGGGCGAATACCTCGCCGCTGACGAAAGGCTCGTCGGGACCGTAGAGCCGATTGATCCGCATCAACCAGGCCACGCGATCGGCAGCAGACGCCCCATCCGGTCCGACAGTCGTGGATTCAGGCGGACGCCCACGTCGACCAGTCGACATGCCTCAATTGTTCAACATATCTGCGCGCTCGCGAACTCCGCCGATACGGTCGCCGCCTAAGCCGATCGAAGGGGGAAGACATGCAAATCATCCGAGCTCTGACAGTGATCCTATTGGCTGTGGCCGGGACGATCGTACCGGCCAGTGCGATCCAGGCCGCGCCGGCCGCGGGTTGGTGCTACGGCGACTACTGTTCCGGTCTCGATCCGCACACGACGCGGCACGTGCCGGATGGCAACTTCTGCGACGCCGATGGGCGTACCGTCGCCTCCGCGAGCCAGTGGAACTCATCCCCCGCGCGTACGGTGGAACTTCGGTGGTCCGACCGGTGCCAGGTGAACTGGGCGAGGGTCAACTTCAGCGACTTCAGTTGGGTCGAGGCGCGGCAGGTCATCGACAGCGCCCACTGCCCTTACCCGTACAACCATCCGTACATCTATTCGCAGGGTTACGTGAGCACCAACGGGGTCTATTGGTGGAGCCGGATGATCTTCTCGCCCTCGAAACCTGTCTTCGCCGACGCGATGTCGGGCAGGCCGACGTGGATTCAGGACCTCACCACGTACTGTGTGTGACCATCACGGTGGGCCGCCGATGCCCGGCGGCCCACCGGCGGACGGGAATGCCCGTGGGGCCAGGTACTGACCCCGCCAGCCGCATCGACGCCGACCACGGCTCGGACCCCGAACCTGCTCAGCCGTAATGGAGCCGGACCGCGTCGGCTCAGCCGCCGGTGGCGGAGAAGTGCATGTAGTCCTTCAAGGATCGGTAGTCACCGCCCCATTTCCAGCCGATCGCTGCGAAGGCCCGCACGGCCGGCCCGCTGGGCTGCACCATCCCGGGCCGCGCCTCGGCCCGGTCAAGGTAGGCGGTGGCGAGTTCCGGCAGCACCACGCTGCCCTTGTGGTACGGGTTCTGGAACGGGTTCACGTCCACGGCGAGGCCGTAGGCGTGCTGGGACCACGCCTTCTGACCGCGTACGGGCCGGCAGGCGAACGCCTCGGTGGTGTTGCTGTCGCCGGTCGGCGGCGCGTTCAGCTCGGCGGTGCTGGAGATCCGCATTCGCTCGATCGGAAAGCCGGTGGCGAAGAACCGGCGGAACACGGTGATCAGGTCGTCGGCAGCCTGCGCGTTGACCAGCAGCTCGCCGGTATGGGCCCGTCCGTCGAAGCCGCGGAAGCTGACCGTTACGTAGCGCAGGTCCGCCGCGGCCACCGGGCAGTCTTTGGTCCAACTGGACCGAGCGAGCACGCTGGCGGGTACCGCCTGGACTGTTGCGTGAAAGCGGCCATCGGACGGCGGCGGCAGATCGTCGACGGTGATGATCGACCGGTTGTACAGCTCCTGTGGTGTGTCTTGGGCGGCAGCGAATCCGCTTGGCCCCACCCGGAGGACCCGCGTTCCGAGCCATGGTGGTGCGGCGGTGGCGTCTCCGACGCGCGTCGGCGCCGGGCTTGGGACTTCGGCACGCGCCGCCGGCGACGCGGCCGGCGTTCGCGTCGGTTCACCCGCTCCCGAGTTTGCTGGGATGCCCGAACAGCCGGACAAGGCATAGCCGAGCAGTACAGCCATGACCGATAGACCCGCCACGCGAGCGGCATCTCGCATCGCCGTCACTCCGTACGCCTCCTGCTCTCTGGAGCACCGCTCTGGCCTGCGACAAATCAGACCCGACCGACGCCGTACCGACGGACCAGCGCCCGCGCATCCGACGACGATACCCCTGCTCCGGCGGGCGACTGGGCTGCTCCGTCAGGCCCGACGGCCTCGGCGCCGATGGTGCGGGCGGGGCGATCTTGACGGGGTGCGGCTCGTCACAGTTCGCCAATGGCGCAGTCGCCGGCACGCTCGATCCGCGAAGCGTCACTGGAGTACTAATCCGCGATCCGGGGGTGGGCGCGGCCGTTGTGGAGGAAGCGGCCACGGTCGACGAACGTGATGGTCGGGTAGTCGCCGCCCTCCACGGGTTCGGCCATCACGAAGACGTCGCTGTCGTAGTGCACGTAGAGGTGCGTACTCTCCGTGTCGCCCAGCCGGACGGCTTCCGGTGACGGCAGCGTCGTGACGTAGATGCCGTTATCAGCGGCCTCTACTCGGTGGGTCACCAGCGGGCCTTCATAGGAACCGATCAGCGGCGCGACGTCCACTTGCGATGGTCGCTCCGGCGGGACCGGCAACGGCGCCGGGCGTGCGCCCGTCAGCTCTGTGATTAGGCCGTCCACCAGGTCGTCGCTGAGCTGCAGGACGGCGCCGCCGTTGCCGCTGGCCGCGATGACGAGGTCGTGCTCCGGCACGATCCGCAGATAGCTGGACTGGCCGCGATGGTTGCCGCTGTGGCCCCACACCGTCGCCCCGGCGAAGTCGTAGATCATGACTCCGAGGCCCCAGTGGCGTACTAGGGTGCTGTTGAATGTCGGTACCGTGGGGGTGGTCATCGCCGAGACGATCGGTGTGCTGTCGAGGAACAGCTGACCGAACTTGGCCAGATCGCGGGGCGCCGCACTGATGCCCGATACCGCTGGGCCCATGGAGCGCGGGAGTGTCCACTGCGGACTCAACTTCATCGGCTGGGTCGGCGAATCTTCGAAGTGCCCTGCCGAGGCGCGGAAGACGATCGCTTCCTCGGCGTACAACGTGGTGTGGGTGAGGGACAGCGGGGTGAGAAGCCGCTCGCGGACAATGGCCTCCCACACGCCGGTGCGCAGCCGCGCGGTCAGCGCGCCCAGTACGCAGAAGCCGCTGTTGCAGTAGGAGAACAGCTCGCCGGGGGCGGCGAACTGGCGCGCCCCGCTGAGGAACGCGACGAAGCGGTCGAGGCAGTCGTCGCCGCGGCCGGTGTCTTCGAACAGATCGCCCTCGAAGCCGCCGGTGTGGGTGAGCAGGTGCCGCGGTGTTACGGCGGCGGCCGCATCCGGATCCGCGAGGCGGAAGTCCGGCAGGTAGCGCCGGACCGGCTCGTCGAGGTCAACCTCGCCCTCCTCCACGAGCTGCATCACCAGGAACGCGGTGACCATCTTGGTGATCGAGCCGATATGGAAGAGGCTGTCGGTGGTCGCCTCCACACCGGTGGTGAGGTTGAGGATGCCGGTCGCGGCCTCGGCGAGCCGGTCTCCCTGGCGGACGGCGATAGCCGCGCCGGGAATGCGGTTGCGGCGTGCCACCTCGGCAAGGCGGTCCGCGAGCTCGGGCAGGAACGTCACGTCCGCCAGGCTAACCCCGCCTTAGCGTCGCGGTACGCCTCCCGAGTTCGCTTTCGGGAGCCGGCGTTGGTTCGCTTACGCAGCTTTGTCCGAGACGTGCCAAGGGGACGACGCTCCCACCGGCCCGGAGGCGGTTTGGACCGATTCGAAGCGGTCGTGATGGCAGTCGAGCTGCTGGTTGCGCTCGGCTTGCACGACGCGCTGCCACATGTCGTGGTTGGCCGTCCACCAGCTGCCGTCGGTTTTGGCGAAGGTGTTGATCGTCGGCGACATCCGCGTGACCAGGCCCTGTCGCCACCGGTCCAGCATCGACTCGTGGGTCATCTCCATCAGCGGGCTGACATCGGGGGTTACCAGCGGCTGGTTGTCGGCAGTCACGGCGGCATCCTTACGGCTGTGATCGATGGCGGCGTCGCCGCCCGGACACGGTGCTGGGGGTGATCGCGCGAACGGGCGCCGAGGGCTCGGCCCGCCGGCGCTCGCCGGGTGCGAGGGTTAGGAGAATGGTGTCGCCTGGGCGTACGCGCGTCGTCGTCGGAGTGACGCCGGCCTTGCGAGTGAGGGTCCTGACCTCGTGCACTTGGTCGTCGGTGGTGATCGTGACGACCTTGCCGGCCGCACCGGCCCGCGCCGTGCGACCCGAGCGGTGCAGGTACGCCTTGTGCTCGACGGGCGGATCGGCGTGGATGACGAGAGCCACATCGTCGACATGTATGCCGCGAGCGGCGATGTCGGTGGCCACAAGCGTTGTGGTGGTGCCGTCGGAGAACGCCTGAAGATTGCGCGTACGCGCGTTCTGGGCGAGATTCCCGTGCAGCTCCACCGCCGGGACACCGGAGGAGTTCAGCTGGCGGGCCAGCTTCTTGGCGCCATGCTTGGTGCGGGTGAACATCAGCGTCCGGCCGGGCGCCGACGCGAGATCGGCGAGGACGGCCAAGCGGTCTTCCGGGCGAAGGTGCAGCACATGATGCTCCATTGTGGACACCGGCGAGAGCGTGGAGTCCACGCTGTGTGCCACGGGCCGGCGCATGAACTGGCGGGCCAGGACGTCGACCCCGCCATCCAAGGTCGCGGAGAACAGCAGCCGCTGCCCCGACTGCGGCGTACGCGCCATGAGCCTTCGCACCACCGGCAGGAATCCCAGGTCGGCCATGTGGTCCGCCTCGTCGAGGACGGTTATCTCCACCTGGTCCAGCCGGGCGTGGCCGGCTTCGACGTGATCGTTGAGCCGGCCCGGACACGCCACGACGACGTCTACGCCGCGGCGTAAAGCGGCGATCTGCGGCCTCGCACCGACACCGCCGAAGATGGTCAGTGTCGTGAGACCCACGGCTGCCGCCAGGGGCGTCAATGCCGCCTCAATCTGCGTCGCGAGCTCCCGGGTGGGGACGAGGACAAGAGCTCGCGGCCGGCCGGCCAGCGTGGGTGACGGACTGGCTGAGAGGCGGGTCACAAGCGGCAGCAAGAACGCGTAGGTCTTGCCCGATCCCGTACGCCCACGCCCCAGCACATCTCGGCCGGCCAGCGAGTCTGGCAGCGTACGAGCCTGAATGGGGGTCGGTGTCACGACGCCGCGCGCAGCCAGCAACTCCGCGATCGAATCGGGAAGGTTCCAGTCGCGAAAGGTCTTGCGAGGGCGGCTGACCGCCATGGGGTCTTCTCCAAACGTAGAGCCGGTATGCCCGGCGCAGACGTCGTGAGTGGCGGCGCGAGGTTGTCCAGCGAGGAACGCGGCCGATTCCTTCAGCGATCATGCCGTCGGATGAAGTGTATCCGATCACGCCGTCGATGGCACTTGGTGAACTGGTCAGACGGTAGGCGGCGCCGCGGGCGTACGCTGCTTCAACGCCTCCAGCGCCAGGCGTACGCCGGTATCGAGCTGGGGATCGCGGCGCGCAGCCCAATCATGGGGTGTGATCGGGACCTCGACATCGGGCTCCACGCCGTGGTTCTCCAGCGCCCAGCCGCCGTCGGCGAACCAATAGGTGTATTTCGGCTGCGCCACCAGAGTGCCGTCGACCAACGTGTATCTGAGGTCGACGCCGCGTACGCCGCCCCAGGTACGGGTGCCGACCACGGTCGCGATGCCGTACGACTTCAGCGCTTGGACCACGCAGTCGCCACCGGAGCTTGCGTACTCGTCGGCGAGCGCGACGATCGGCCCGCGCGGCGAGTTGGCGGGGTAGCTTGCCGGCTCCTCGTAGCGGGACAGCACCCAGCCGATGATGCGCCGCGCAAGCTTCTCGGCCACCAGCTGCCAGCCGTCGCCGCCCTGCGCATCTCGCAGGTCCACGATCAGGCCGTCCCGCTGGAACTCGGTGTGCAGGTCTCGATGGAAGTCCGCCCACCCCTGCGACCACATGCCCGGGATGTGCAGGTAGCCGAGCCGTCCGCCGGAAGCGTCGAAGACCGTGGCCCGCTGCCGGGCGACGTGGTCGTAGTAGCGGATCTCGTACTCGCTGGGCAGCGGAACCACGACGAGCCGCCGGTCCGCTCCATCGCGCCGGAGCGTCAGCTCGGTCGCTGTGTCGGCGGTGCCGACGAGCAGCGCGTTCGGACCGAGGTCCGGGTCCACCGGCTGGCCGTCGACTGCGACAATGAGATCGCCCGGCGCTGCGGCGACGCCCGGGGCGGCCAGCGGTGAACGCGCGCCGATCACCGACGACTCGCCGGGCAGGATCCGCGCGATGCGCCAGAACCCATCTTCGGTTCGCTCGATGTCGGCCCCAAGCAGGCCCTGAACCGGGGCCGGATCTCCGTCGCCGCGCGACGGCAGAATGCCGGCGTGTGAGCTGCCCACCTCGCCGTGCAGCTCGTTCAGCACATCGTGCAGATCACTCATAGAGCCGAGGCGGCTGAGCAGCGGCCGGTAGCGATTGCCTATTGCGGTCCAGTCCAAACCGCCCATGTCGGCGTGCCAGTAGTTGTCCCGCATCAGCCGCCACGCCTCGTGGTACATCTGCGTCCAATCGGCCGACGGGTCTACCGTCACCCGGATCCGGTCCAGATCGACGCTGACAACGTCGTCCGAGGCGACCGTCTTGATCTCCAGCGACTCCGGCGTCCGGTAGGCGAGCCGATTCCCGTCCGCAGACACGACGTAGTCGTCAAAGCCCTCGCCCTCGACCGTACGCGTACGCCGGGCCAGGTCGTAGCGAACCAGCCGGGTCGGCTGCTCCTCGTCCGATCCGATCGCGGCCTCACCAAGCGCACCGGCGAGCGGCCGCTCCAGCCACACCACGCCGTCACGGACCGCGTGCAGCTTCTCAAACTGTCCGGCGGCTACGGGGAACGGCACGATCCGATCGGCCAGCCCAGTGAGGTCGAGGCCGGTCGACGTGGCAGGAAGCTCCGCATTCGGCTGCGGGGTGAATGGCGATGATGTCGTCGCCAGCAGCGTCACCAGGTAGGGCCGGATCCCGGGCAGGAACCCGAAATCGAAGGCCCGCGGGTCGAACACCGGGTCGAAAGCGCGGTTCGACAGGAACGCCAGGTACTTGCCGTCGAGCGTGAACGCCGGCGAGGTGTCGTCGAACCGTCGCGGGGTCACGTCGGTTACGGTGCCGTCGGCCAGGCGAGCCAGCCGTATCTGTGAGGCACCGCGGTCCGGCCGCCACGGCTGCGACCACGCGAGCAGCGCGGAGTCGGGAGAGAACGTCAGGCCCGCCACCTCCGCGTTCGAGCTGCGTGCGATCTCGGTGATGACCGCCTCGCCGTCCAGCTTTACCGCCAGCAAGCGGCCGTCGGCGCAGGCGACCGCGGCCGTACGCCCATCCGGCGCCACCGCCAGTTCGAGGATCCGGCCGAACTCGCCGTGCCCGATCCGCTTCGGAGGCGAGCCGCCGGCGGGAATGACGTCCAGGCCGTCTTCGCCGTCTCGGTCCGACGCGCAGGCGACCGCGTCCGTGCCGGGGATCACCACCGGGATCCGACCGCGTACGCCCGGATCGGCAAGCAGCGCTCGGGCGGATTCGTCCGCGCCAGGCAGCCAATGCACAGTTCCGCGCACCTCGGCACTCAGCGCCCGGCCGGTGGAATCCAGCCCGAACGCGCCCAGCTTCGTACGCGCGGACACCGTGTAGCTGGCGCGACCAATCCGTTGTCCGGTAAGCCGGATGTCCAGGCGTACCGGCTCGGCGTCGAGCGATTCAAGCAGCCAGACTTCACCGGCGCGCTGGTAGACAACGCGCTGGCCGTCGGTCGTCGCATGCCGGGCGTAGTACTCGCCGAGGTCGGTGTGGCGGCGCAGGTCCGAGCCGTCTGGCAGTGCGGAGTAGAGCGCGCCGGTCCCCTCGTGGTCCGACAAGAACACCACCCGGGCACCGACGAACATCGGATTCACCAGGTTCTCGCCCACGTCGGCGAGGATTCGCGCGTAATGCGAGCCGTTTGGCGAGTACCAGATCTTGCCGGCTGCGCCGCCGCGGTAGCGCTTCCATTCGGCCGGTTCCGTCGGCTCGAAGTTCATGGCGCTGCCCACTAGCACGGCACCGTCGCGTACCACGACGTCGCCCGCCGGCCCGTAGTCGAGCCGGCGAGCCGGTCCGTGTAGCGGAACAGCGAACGCCCAGGTCTTCCGGCTGGCGTGCAGGCCGGTCCGGCTGAGCACAAGCACCTCGTCGTCGCTGACCCAGCCGCGGGCCGTCGTGAACTTGTCGCCCCAGTAGGTGAGCCGCGTGCCCGGACCGCCGTCCACGGACACCGCGTACGCCTCCCGCGCTCCGGCCCGCAGCGACCGATTGCCGTCACGCGTCGAGGTCCAGGCGACGTGCGTAGCCGACGGGTTCAACCGCGGATGCAGCAGCGGACTACGGTCATCGGTCAACCGCCGGGCCTTGGCGCCACGGCCGTCTGC
>Ga0114129_10003881_pt1 | contig 21095 bp, 20 predicted proteins | sample RhiMetdeltSRZDD1_FD_80071 | JGI IMG/M metagenome (GOLD analysis project Ga0114129, IMG submission 80071) | Populus rhizosphere microbial communities from Tennessee, USA - Rhizosphere MetaG P. deltoides SRZDD1 (version 2) (version 2) | ecosystem: Host-associated > Plants > Roots > Rhizosphere >... | reverse complement strand
CGATTCCCCAGCCCACCGAATGCGGAATAGCGTTCCGAAGCTGATTGATTTCGGAAGCGCGCAACCGAACGACAAACGCCACCCAACAGTATCGAGAAGATAAACCAGCGCGTAAGGGAGTAGAACGAGAGGAGCCGACCAGCCGAGCGTGGCGAAGGCTCGCGAGAGCGAATCCACTCCAGTTCGGTATACGAACCACGCAAACAGCGCCAGGCCTGCTGCGGCAATGATAAGTCTTAACGCTAATTTCACGCGGAGTTCGCCGAGATCGCCGGCGCACGTCCGGCGTCTCGCCACTGCGAGCAAAGCGTAGAAGATTTGTGACCGCTTTTGCGTTGCATGAAGCGTACGATCACGGCGAAGGAGATGATTACGCCGAGCACGGCGCTGATTGCCAGTGCGAGCGCAGCCGATGAGGGATCGCTCCGAGCCAGGCCGAAGCCAATGCCGGCGAAAACAGCGACGTGCACGAACTGGTCGCCAACAAGGTCGAGCCATTTGCCCAAGCGCGATTCTTTATAAAGGACGCGCGCAAGCTCGCCATCCACACAGTCGATGATGGCGGAAAGCTGCAGGAGAAGCGCGCCAGAGATAAAATACTTGCCTGCGAAAAAACATCCGGACAAAATACCCATGAGTGTCGATACGATCGAAACCTGGTTGGCGAAAATGGGGCATGGATAAGAATTTTCGACAGATAGCGGCCGAGTGGGCGATTAACGAAGCGATCGACAATTCCATCCGCGTTGCTGCTGAGCGATGCCCAAAGGCGACGCTCGGCCTCGCGCGCGGAAGTCGCATCAGTGACCGGTAGGGCGATCTTTCCGGCGCTCACTGGTGCGGCGTTTCCAGCTGTCATCTCAACCGGCAGAGGGGCGTCATCAGTTGAGACCAGCTGTCCTCCACCTTTGATGACTTGTTCAAGATCCGGGGTCTCAACGAGCACAGCTCCATTGATCAGGAGCGCGGGTTCATCGAGTGCTGGGATTGCTGAAGCAAGTGTTACCTCGATGCCAAGGGCGCGAGCACGCGGAACCGCCGGCGTGGTTTTTGCGATGAGGCAAATGGGAGCGCAGCCCGCCCGATGGGCGGTCACGATCAACCGATCGAGCAGGCTCAATCCCGCAATCTGTACGCTGCTTGCTTCGGTAACGCAGTCGACGATGGCGGGAACTTTTCTCACCGCAGCTTGCCTTTGCCGAAGATCGCACCAAATCCGAAGCAGGCGACCGGGTCCAAGTCAGAAATCAATTCGTCGATCGTGGCAGTGCCAGTTGCGAGCATGGGAATGAAAAGGAACTGAATGGACGCCTTAAAACCGAAGCAAGCGGAGGAACTAATCACTGGTATTGAGTAGCGAGAAAGTCAATTATTTCCGTCGTAGACTGCTGTGCATCATGACTCTGTCGGCCACTCGCGAAATCAGCAAGACGCGGCAATTCAAGCGGCTCCTGCAATCTGATCGTCTTGAATTCTTGATGGAGGCTCACAATGGTTTGAGCGCTCGCATCGTCGAGGAAGCCGGCTTTCGTGGAATCTGGGCCAGCGGGCTTGCGATTTCTGCTGCGCTCGGCGTACGCGACAACAACGAAGCGAGCTGGACGCAAGTAATGGAAGTCGTCGAATTCATGAGCGACGCCACTCGCATTCCCATCCTGCTGGATGGAGACACCGGTTACGGAAATTTCAACAACATGCGACGGCTCGTGAAGAAACTGGAGCAACGGGGAGTCGCAGCCGTCTGCATTGAAGACAAACTTTTCCCAAAGACCAACTCATTCATCGAGAGCGAACGTCACCCTCTTGCAACGATCGACGAATTCACGGGCAAAATTAAAGCGGTCAAGGATGCGCAAACGGACCCGGACTTTTGTCTGGTTGCGCGGCTCGAGGGATTCATTGCCGGTTGGGGACTCGATGAAATGCTCCGTCGCGCGGAAGCCTACTATCTCGCAGGGGCGGACGCCCTCCTCATTCATAGCAGGCAGATAACGCCAGATGAGGTACTCGGGTTTGCGAAAGCGTGGGCGAACAACTGTCCGCTCGTGATCGTTCCCACGACTTATTACAGCACGCCGATTGAAGTCTTTGAGCAGGCGGGGATCAGAATGGTGATCTGGGCAAATCAAAATGTCCGCAGCGCAATTGCTGCGATGCAGGAAACGACCCATCGTATTTTTGCCGAGCGTTCGATCCAAAATGTCGAAGATGGAATTGTTCCAGTAAAAGAAGTTTTCCGTCTGCAGAATGCGGAGGAACTGATGCTTGCGGAGGAACGTTATTTGCCGAAGGGACGGGCCTGGATGCGCGCGATTATTCTGGCTGCAAGTCGCGGTAACGAACTGGGAGAAGTCACGGCCGGGATCCCCAAGGCCATGGTGCCCATTGGCGGGACACCACTACTGCACAAGCTCGTCGCTCAGTTTCGCGCTAGCGGCGTCGATTCGATTACGGTGGTGCGTGGTTATGCGGCCGAGAATGTGCGCGCACCCGACGTTGAATTCGTGGAGAACGAAGATTTCGAGGATACGGGTGAATTGGTTTCGCTGCACAAGGCCCGCGATCGGATTGATGGTGATGCGATCATTTCCTTTGGAGACATCCTTTTTCGCCAGCACATCTTGAACAACTTGCTCGCAGAAGAACACGATATCGTGATCGCGGTGGATGCGATGTGGGAGCGGCGACACAAGCGTGAGGCGAATGGATACGTCGACTATATATCGGCGACACGGCCGTACTCGCTGCGTTATGACGAAGACGATGCGTTTCTGACAGAGATAGGACCTGATCTTTCGGCCGACAAAATACATGGCGAATGGATCGGCTTGATCAAGACGACAACGCATGGTTCGGCAGCGATATGCGACGCGCTGGATGTCTTATCCAAACGCCCGGATTTTCACCGATTGCGGTTCGACGATCTCTTCAATTATCTCGTAGGCAAAGGACAACCCGTGCAGGTCCTCTACATTACCGGACAATGGCTGGACGTGGACGATCTCGAGGATCTCGCGCAAGCCCAGGCGTTCTAAGTTTTAGCCAGGCTCGCGTCTTGGAATCATGATCAGCGCTTTCTCGTTCGTCGATCATCTGCGCCACCTTGGTTATTCGCAATACGCCGGAGTGCCCTGCTCATTTTTTACCTCTCTGATTAACTATGTGATCGATGATCCAGCGTCGGATTACGTCGGCGCCGCGAGCGAAGGCGAGGCGATCGGAATCACATTCGGAGCGTTTTTAGCCGGGCGAAGAACGGTGACCATGTGTCAGAACTCCGGTCTCGGTAACATGGTGAACCCGTTGACCTCGCTCAATTACCCGTTTCGTGTTCCCACGTTGCTGATCGTCACCTGGCGCGGCCAGCCCCAGGTAAAGGACGAACCGCAACATGAACAAATGGGAAGGATCATGCACCATTTGCTCGAGACCTTGGAAATCCCGTTTTTACCTTTTCCCGTCAGCGAAGCGGAAATTGCCAAAACGATGGATGAGGCCGAGGCGAGCATGGAGCAGCGAAACCGGCCGTTCGCATTAGTGATGCAAAAAGGATCGGTCGCGCCGCACGGTTTGTCGCGTCGCCTCGAACCGGAGTCGATCAAAACCGATCTGCAACAAAACCTCTCGGCAAATACGAATGAGCGACTCACACGGACGACGGCAATCGAGCTGATTCTCGACGCTCTCGCCGGCGACGAAGCGATCGTTGCTACGACTGGCAAGACCGGCCGCGAACTTTTCACAATCTCAGATCGGCCCAACCATTTCTACGTCGTTGGCGGAATGGGCACTGCGTCGGCGATTGGTTTCGGCGTGGCGCACACACTGCCCAGACAACCGGTTGTCGTTATTGACGGAGACGGCGCTGCGTTGATGAAGCTTGGCGCGCTCGCCACCATTGGCTTCTATCAGGCGTCGAATCTTCTTCACATCATTCTCGACAACGAAACGCACGATTCGACAGGCGGCCAGCAAACCGCTTCGGGAATTGTCCGCTTCGCCGCCCTCGCTGCCGCGGCGAATTATCGCTCGGCGTTTGCAGTCGACCGCCCGGAAGAGATTCGCGAGGCCGTTCGTTTGCTAAGTCGGCGAGCTGGACCTTCCTTGTTGCATGTGAAGATAAAACCGGGCTCGCCCGCGAACCTTGGCCGTCCAACCGTGGCGCCGCACGAAGTGAAAGAACGCTTTTCACAATTCTTGCGGTCAAATGTGAAATGATAGATCCGCTTCTCTTCACCCCGGGACCGCTCACCACGAGCGCAACAGTGAAAGCCGCCATGCAACGCGACATTGGCTCGCGCGACACCGATTTCATCGAGTTGATCGCAAGGATTCGCGAAGAACTACTCCGCATCGCCGGTGTCTCGCGTGAACAGAGTTACGAAGCCGTGCTCATGCAAGGAAGCGGAACTTTTGCGCTCGAGTCAGTCATTTCATCAGTAATTCCGCGGGAAGGCAGATTTCTGGTGCTGGCAAACGGCGCTTATGGAGAGCGCATGGCTGCGATTGCAGAGCGCTTGGGAATTTCCACGAGACTCGCATGCTGGCCGGAGAACGAATCGCCGGACGTTGCCGGCGTGCAACGACTCATAGAGGAAGAACCAGCCGCGACGCATGTAGCGATCGTGCACTGCGAAACGACCACCGGCATTTTGAATCCAATCGACGAGATCTCGCGAATTGTAACCGCGAGTGGCCGTGAATTCATTGTCGACGCGATGAGCAGCTTCGGCGGTGTGCCCATGGACCTGAGGCAATTGGAGATCGATTATTTGATTTCTTCGCCCAACAAGTGTCTCGAAAGCGTTCCGGGTTTCTCGTTCGTTTTGGCGCGGCGCTCGGCGCTCGAAGCGAGTAAGGGCCGTGCACGAAGCGTCAGTCTCGATTTGCTCGCGCAATGGGAAGGTTTTGAACGGAATGGTCAATTCCGTTTCACGCCACCTACTCATGTACTCCTAGCATTCGCCAGAGCGCTTGAAGAACTGCGCGAAGAAGGCGGCGTCCCCGCTCGCGCCGCACGGTATCGCGCTAATCACGAGGCGTTGCTAACGGGAATGCGTAGACTTGGTTTCTCTGAGTATTTGTCTGCGGAGCGACAGAGCGACATCATTACTGCATTTCGTTATCCGCATGATCCGAACTTCCGATTTGAAGATTTCTATCAGCGTCTGCGCGCGCGTGGTTTTGTGATCTATCCCGGCAAGGTGAGCCGGGCCGACTGCTTTCGCATCGGAACCATTGGCCGTATCAATGACGAAAACGTCCGTCATCTTGTGGCCGCGATCGGCGGCGTGTTGCAACTCCCACTGAGACGAGCAGCCGGCGAACCTATGGCGAATTGATCAACTCTTCGTGTCCAGCCCTTCGTACGTTTCCGCGACAATGTGATCGACCACTGCTTTCATGTCGTGCGTGCGTGCGTAGGCAGCGAGTTGTCGATCTGCGCCGGTACCTTCGCGCATAATCCGCTCGATATGCGCCATCTCGCGGTGCGTGCCGAGCTCGTCAGCCTCGCTCGCCACAAATTCGAGCAGTTCGTTTAGCAAGCTGCGCTCTTCCACTTCCGCTTCCTTTCCGAAATCTATCAGTTTCCCATCGATTCCGTAGCGCGCTGCGCGCCATCGGTTTTCATCCAGGAGACGTCGCCGGTAAATTCGGAACGTCGTGTTTTTTCGGAGCAACTTGAAAAGCTTGACGATCACCGCCTGGATCAATGCGGCAATTGCGAGTGTGTCGTCCACCCGGGTCTGGGCATCGCACACCCGCACCTCTAGCGTATCGAAAAAGGGATGCAGCCGAATGTCCCACCAGATTTTTTTGGCGTTGTCGATACAACCGGTTTTGACCAGGAGCTTGCAGTAGTCGTCGTACTCCGAAAGCGATTCGAACGAATCGGGAATACCCGTGCGCGGAAAACGTTCGAACACTTTCAGACGGTATCCTTTCAATCCTGTATTTTCGCCCACCCAGAACGGCGAATTGACTGAGAGCGCGTAGATGTGAGGCAAAAAATAACGGGCCTGATTCATCACGTGAATAGCGCTTTCGCGATCGGGCACTCCGACATGAACGTGTAACCCAAAGATCAGGTTTGCCCGTGCGAGTAACTGCATGTCTTCGATGATTTGTTCGTAGCGTTCGCCCCGGGTAATGTGTTGGTGACGCCAGTGGGAAAAGGGATGCGTGCCGACGGACGCAACCTTCAATCCGCTGCGACCGGCGAGTTCGGCCAGTCTGCTCCGCAGTTCGGTCACGTGTGTGCGAGCACAATCGATGGAATCGCAAACTTCCGTGCCCAGTTCCACCACCGACTGGTGCATCTCGGGCTTAATCTGTTCTTTGAGCAGGATTTTTCCGCCTTCGAGTATTTCGTGGATGTGCGAACGCAGCTCGCGCGTTCCCGGATCGATGATGGCGAACTCCTCCTCGATGCCGAGAGTGAACGTATGGTCCTTGAAGCTCATGGAGGGGACGCAAATGTCCCTCAAAAACGAGTTCGTGTCATCCCAGCGAAGCGAAGTTGATTGGCGACTTACGCCAGTTCGCTCAGCGAGCGCTTTGTCGCTGCGGCTTGAAGGAATTTACCCCAGCTTAGGTTGTCGCGGCCGGGAACGTTTTCGCGCGTCTTACGGATGGCCATGTCCGAAACGGCTTCGACGACCCATTCAAAATTTGCCTGACCGACAGAGGCCACTTCCGCATCGGGCGCAGGATTACAAAAATCGATTGCCAGCGGCACGCCATCGCGCACGGCAAATTCCACGGTGTTTAAATCGTAGCCGAGAAATTGATTCAACCGGAGCACGCCCTCCTCAACCTTCTGCAGAATTTCCTCCGGGGCGTGCCACTCCGTTTGATACCGCAGATGATACGGATGGCGCGGCTCGTATGGCATGATCCGCACGTGGCGTTGATCGATCGAATAACAACGGAAATACATTTCGAACTTCACCTCTTCCTGCAGCATCATCACGAGCTGGCCGGTCTCGTTGTAAGCGCGGAAGAATTCGTCCGGGTTGTGCAATCGATAGACATTTTTCCAGCCACCGCCTGCGAACGGTTTGAAGAACGCAGGCCAGCCGATGTAACTGAAAATCGCTTCCCAATTCAGCGGGTAACCGAGATTGCGAAATGATTTATCGTTCGTGTCCTGCGGCGGTTGATTCGATGGAAGTAAGACTGTTCGCGGGACCGCGACGCCGATCTTTGTCGCAAGGCCGTTGTTGAAGAATTTTTCATCGGCGCTCCACCAAAAGGGGTTATTGACTACTGCAGTGCCAGTCAGCGCGGCGTTTTTGAGCCAGGCCCGATAGAACGGAACGTCCTGCGAGATGCGATCGATCACCACATCATAGCCGCACGGCTCGCCCTGGATCACCTTGTCGATCTTTACAAACTCCGCGACGATGTCTTTGCCGCCGGTTTTCTGATTCACCCGCTCGACAAACGCCGGCGGAAAGGAGTGCTCCTGGCCAAAAAGAATTCCGATTTTTTTCATAGTTCAGCCATGTCATTTCGAGCGAAGCCGGAGGCGACGTTGAGAAACATCTGGAACGTTCAGACCTCAGCAAGAGATGTCACGGCCTCGCTCGACATGACGCAAAGGAATCGAGTGGGTGGACTCTCTTTTTCGCGGGCCTAAGCTCGATATCCCGCGGAAGGCCCAATGAAGCAGCTTTAACAGCTTTGTCCAGAGCGAGAGTTTGAATCCGTTCCGCGAAATAATAAGATAAACCATGGTCAAAAAACTGCTGCATACGCGCTATCGGGTGCAGGATTTGGAGAAAACAGTCTCTTTCTACAAAGAAGTGCTGGGACTTAAGGAGCTTCGCCGTCACACTTCCAGTCGCGGATCACAGCTGGTGTTCTTAAAAGCGCCGCACAGCGATGGGGAGATTGAGATTTGTAAATTTGACGACAGCGGGCCGATCGTGGTCGGCCCTGATCTGACGCACCTTGCATTTGAAGTGGATGATCTGGAAAAGTTCGCGAAGCACGCGGAGGCAAAAGGTTATCCGCTATCCGATGGGCCGCACTCAACTGGCAGCGGTAAAATCGCATTCATCGACGCGCCAGAAGGCTACGAGATCGAGTTGATCGAGAGCGCCAGGGAATCGTAGTCATAAGAAAGAGATATGCACCGGCGCTTGCGCCGTTAAAAGTTTTGTCGCTTATTTCCGGCCCATGAGAGTCTCCCGTAGCTGGCTCCGCTTCCTTTGTGTTCTCCTCCTGTCGGCAGTTCCGACCTTATGGAGTCAGGACGCCGCCGATTCCAATGCTGTACGGCCGAGCGGGGTTTCTGGTCCGGTCCGAAAAGCAAAGGCCGTTACAGCAAAAGAGAAGGTTGCCAAGAAGAGCGCCTCCGATGACGGACAGGACGCTGACGCCGAAGCGATTCCGACCCGCAAAGCAAAGAGCTCGAAATCGGCTCATGGTCGTTCGCACCGGGCGCGGGCAAAGTCGAAAGAAGCAGACGATACCATCCCCGCGCCGACCGAGTTCACTCCCGAGGGGATACCAAAAACCACCGCGGCTTCAGTGATTGTGGTGGACGCGAATACTGGCAAAACATTGTACGAAAAGAATCCGGATCAATTCAGGGCCCCGGCGAGCACGCAAAAATTACTTACGGCTCTCATCGTGGCGGAAAGCGGTTTTCTTGATCGCCAGGTCACGGTACAACCGACAGATACAAACGCTGAGCCGGTGAAGTTGAATATCAAGGCAGGCGACACGTATCAACGAATCGATCTTCTGCGCGCGTTGCTCGTGAAAAGCCCGAATGACGTCGCACGATGTCTGGCGCGAGATAATGCCGGCAGCATTGAGGCGTTTGCGGAGGTCATGAACAGACGTGCTCAACAACTTGGAGCCGTGCATTCGCGCTTTGTGAATCCAAATGGTTTACCGGTGCCGGGCCAATATTCCACTGCACGCGACCTCTCGCTGATCGCGCGGGCCGCTTATGCGAATCCGACAATCCGGTCGATCGTTTGTCTTCCGCAGCTTGTTTTTCGCTTCGCTAACGGTCGCACACGCGAGCTTGAAAACACCAACAAGCTTCTCAGGCGATTGCCTTACTGCAACGGCATGAAGACCGGTTACACCGATTCTGCAGGAAAATGTCTGATCGCAAGCGGCACGCGTCCCGGCAGAGATGTCATTGTGGTTGTCCTTGGCGACACTTCGAGCCGCGTCTGGCGCGATGCATCCGCGCTACTTTCCTGGAGCCTCTGGATGTAAAGCATCCGCTGCGCCGGCAAGACCTGCGTTTGTTTCGCGCCCAGACGCACTGCACATGAGACGCTCCGACATCGCGAGCAGCCAGCGGAAAAAAAATCGCAGCGCAACGCTGAACGACATTTTCGATTTCCCATGTACGCGCTCGCGAAAGACGATCGGAATCTCATGTACGCGTAGCGTTCCCCGAGCGCGCAGCATTGTCTCGAAAACAATTTTGAAACCGCTGGTTTGTGGCGCGAGTTCCACTAATCTGGAACGGCCGATGGCAAAGAAGCCGCACATTGAATCGTGCAAGTCAGTGAGTGGATAGGCGAGTGCTGCGCCTGTTCGGGATACAATCCGACGCCATACTGGCCAGCCTGGCGTCGCTCCGCCTTTTACATAGCGGCTCCCGACGACAAGGTCCGCGGTGCCGGCAAACAGCGGCGCGACTAAATCTTTGATCCGGTCCGGCGGATGACTCAGGTCTGCGTCCATCACGAGAAGAATTTCTCCGCGCGCAGCCCGCGCACCCAACATGATCGCTGTCGCTAACCCAGGGCCTGCCCCGTCCTGCTCGATCAAGCGGATCGGATGGTTTGCAGCAAGCTCGCGAATCCTGTCGCGAGTCGCGTCAGTAGAATGATCGTCAACGAACAAAATTTCTCGGAATGGAACAGCGCGCGCAGTAATTTCGGAAACCAGGGGCTCGATATTTTCCGCCTCGTTCAAAGTCGGAACAATGATTGAGACGGAATTAGAGAGCGCGGAGAGGTCTGTCATTCTAAATGCCAAACGTTTAGCGCTCAACACAACTTCGGCAAGCCGACGGTGTGGCAAGCGCCAAATGTTCAAAGTCGGATTCCAACAAATCGCAATCGAGTGCCTGCCAGGTCGTAACTCGCAACAAAAAAATCTACCTGAGTGAAACGATCCGTCCCCACGGAGGTTATGCCTGACAGCGTTCGTCTCCACGTCGTTGCAAGCGAAGGTGGAGCCGACGACGGGATTCGAACCCGTGACCTGCGGTTTACGAAACCGCTGCTCTACCAGCTGAGCTACGTCGGCGCGAGCGGGTGCAAACATTGCATTTCAAAACAGCATGAGCAAACTCACGGCGTCACGGCAGCACGAAAGTCTCACCAATTTCACGCAGCGCGATGCGTTCCGGAGCGTTTCGAAGGACGGTCTGGAAACGTTCAATTGGTTCACGAAACGGTTCGAAGCTTAACCGGAAGGTTTGGTGATGCACCGGCATCATGAATTGGGCGCCTGCGGCCGTTGCCATCTCTACGGCCTGTTCAGGTGTGCAGTGCGAATGGATCCACGGATTGTAGGCGCCGATCGACATGATCGCGATATCGATCGGGTGGCGTAGCTTTGCGAAGCTGTCGGTCATGGCGGTGTCGCCACCGAAAAGGATGCGTCGCCCATTTCGCTCGATCACGTAGCCGTTGTAACCACGATAATCATCGCGTTGCTTTCGCGCACCCCAGTGTTTCACTTCAAACGCGCTGATCGCGATATCACGCTTCGTTTGATTGGCGAAGTTGAAGATTTTCGTTTCACCCCAACCAAGTTCTGAGACGTCTCGGAGACGGGTCCATTTTAGCAAGTCTGCCGTGTTCGGAGCAGTGATTACACGGGTGTTTTCATCAAACCGATGGAGAGTTCGCAAATCGAAGTGATCGAAGTGCGCATGGGATAAAAGAATAACGTCAATCCGGGGCAATTCCTGAAAATGGAGTGCCGGCGCGGTCAGCCGCTTTGGCCCGATCGTAAATCCCGGCAACCGAATCCCAATACGCGGAAAGAGCACCGGGTCGGTGAGAATGTTGATGCCGAAAAAATTAATGAGCACTGTAGCGTGGCCGATCCAGGCTGCTGTTAGGTGGAGGTCATTCCACTTCGACGGCTCGGGTTTCGCGAAAGCAGGAGCGATCGGGCGCCAACTTTCGATTGTCCATTCGCGCCAAAGATGGCCGACCCAACGTCGCACACGCGCGCTGCGCAAAGTTGGTTGTTCGGATACGTCCGTGTTCTCCCTCATGCGTAGACGGCGAACGCAAGGCGTCGCTTCGTCATCTTTACCGCGCGCTAAATAATCCCTTTACAGCTTTCCAGAAAGTTCTGGCTGCTTTTGGTTTGCCGGCGCGCGCAACGAGTATTGGACAATCGGCGCGGTTTAAGATGCTGCGGGTCAGATCACCCATGATGTAATGACCAAGTAGGCCGCGGGCCTGCGAGGTGCCGGTCACGATTAGATCGTAATCGCCTGAGCGTACTTCGTCGAAAACCTGGTCGATCACAATGCCGTGCCGAAGACGCACCTCGGCGGAGACGCCGAGGCGTTGAAGTTCTCTCCTTTGGCGGCGAAGGTTCGTTCCAAGCTCCGATTTCGATTCGAGCAACTGATCAACGTTCTCCTCTAGCCGTACGAGATTGATGTAGATTGCAGGCGGCTCGGCCATTACATGCAGAAGCGTGACCGATGCACCCAGAGCGGCCGCGATCTCCCCGGTAAATTGCACCGCTTGTTCGATGAATTCTTTTCCGCCTGTGCAAACAAGAAAACGCTTCAACTGTTTGCGTTCGCCGATTGCCACCAGCACTGGTGGCTGAATCGTCTTGATCACTTCGTATGTTTTTTCCGAGCGCCAGTAATGCCCCGTTGCTCCCGTCCATCGCGCGCCGACGAGAACGAGATCGTAGCTGGTATTTGATGTTTGATCGAAAATCTGGCGTACCGGGTCGCCCGCGCGCACAACCATATCCGGCCGCGCATTTCGAGTCCGCAGGGTTTGCGCCTGTTTTTCGAGAGTGTCACGCAGCGGGCGTTCATCGCTCGACTTTTCGGCAATACCAAGAAGAGTGATCTGAGCTTTTAGCGGGCCCGCTAATAATGCTCCAAGTTCGATTGCATTTTCGGACGCCGGCATTCCGTCACTGCAGATCAAAATCTTCATTGTGCGCTACAATTTATGGCCGCTGATCATTGTGTAGATGACAATGGCGGCGCCGATCAGCGGCAGTGGAACGAAAGCGAGCCGAATCCTCGGACCAGCAAAGTATTGCGTAGAAATGGCGCCAATTTGGGCCCCGATGGCTGCACCAGTATGCATGACCAGCGCGATCAAAATATCCACGTTGCCTTTTATGGCGTGGCTGAAGGTGCCGTAACTGGCCGAGATGATGATCTCAAAAAGATCTGTGCCCACTGCGAGGTGAGTGGGAATTCCCAACACATAAACCATTGATGGCATGCGGATGTAGCCCGCGCCGCCGCCCAGAAAGCCGCTGAATAATCCGCCTACGAACGCCACCAAAAGGATCATCCAAAGCGAAATCGCTCTTATCCCTGAAACTGGTAGAGAAATCATCGGCCAAATTTTCAGGCGCTGAATTGCGCGTGTGACAGGACCAAACGCTGAATGGTCCTTTTTTGATTTGGCTGCTTTGGTGACGTTGCCCTGCGACCGTCCCTTTGCCGATAATAACGTCTTTCGACTTTCCCAGAGCATGAATGTCGAAATGCTTAGATAGACAACGATGGAGACGATACTTACGACAAAATTGACGTTGCCTGCGCGCTTCAACATCTGGATCGCCTGCGCGCCGACTTCCGCGCCACCGATTGTTCCCACGGCCATGATCAAACCTAGACGTAGATCGACATTTCCCAGGGCGCGGTGCCGTTTCGCCGCCACTACCGATTTTCCGACGATATGCGCCAGGTCGGTCCCGACTGCGAAATTCCAGTCCAAGCCGGCGAGGCGGAGAGCAGGGCCGGCGATGAAACTCCCACCAACTCCAAAGAAACCGCCAAGAATACCAATGAGAAATCCGACTACCGCCAGATAGATTGGACTGATATCGGCCCCAGAGATTGGAAAAAACATGGTGTTACTCGGAGCGTCCTCGGATGAGGCGGATCAAAAAAGTGGTGACGCTTTCAAGGAGAACGGCTTGTCCGATGATCAGCAAAATCGCGAGCACGGCATAGACATACCGGTGCTGAACTTCGAGCTGGTACAGCCATTGTCCCAGCAAATGAAGCACTAGAAAAAAGTACGTAACGACGAGAACCGCGTAGATTACCAGCTCAATCGCAAAAGCTCGCACGGTCTTGGCGGTTTCTTTTTTCATAAGCGAGATTTGCGCCTGTTTCGCGGCGATAGCCTTTCCGCTTCAAGGCTTTAATGACTTAACGTGTCGACAGCCGGCGATGGTTGCGTCCAATCGCGTTCAGCCGCAAATTACTTTGCACACAGAGTGTTTCCTTCCTAAGGTTCCACTTCATTTTTTGGGAAAAGCCATGGCCGATGCCGCGAACAAATACGCCGAAAACGTACCGGGCAAGTTCTACGTCGATGATCAATGCATCGATTGCGATTTGTGCCGCGAAACTGCGCCGGCCAATTTCAAACGGAACGACGACGGCGGCCATTCGTACGTCTATAAGCAACCGGAGACGCCAGAAGAAGAAGGACTTTGCAAGGAAGCGATGGAAGGTTGCCCCGTCGAAGCGATCGGCAACGACGGCGCGTAAATGGTAGGGCGCGACCGCCGGGCGCGCCGCAAACGCGTGTGAATGCGCAAGCAAACGCCGAACGCCCAACGGCTAACTCCCAACGTCCAACTGAAAACGCTCCCGTCGCCCTCAGCATCGCAGGTTCCGATAGTAGCGGCGGCGCTGGTGTCCAGGCTGATCTCAAAACATTTTCCGCCCTCGGTGTTTATGGGTTGACCGCTGTGACCTGCATTGTCGCAGAGGTTCCCGGAAAAGTTTCGCGGATTGAGCCAGCCAGCGCACGAATTGTGGCGGAGCAAATCAAAGTGCTCGCCAAAAGTTTTCCGATCGCTGCGATCAAAACGGGCCTGCTTTGTTCGGGGGAAGTCATTTCCGCCGTAGCGAAGACAATACAGGACCTAAACAAGAAGTTAGCGTCACGCATTCCGGTGGTGATCGATCCAGTCTTCGTCGCGACCAGCGGCGACGCTCTCCTTGAACCGTCAGCAATCGAAACTTATCAGGAGGAAATGTTCCCACTCGCGAGTTTGATTACACCAAATCTCGATGAAGCTGGGCGTTTACTCGGGACGAAAATTAAGGACCTGCGATCAATGCGTGTCGCGGGGAAAGAGCTGGCGAAGAGATTCGGAACTCCAATCCTTTTGAAGGGTGGTCATCTGGCGGAAGACCATGCTGTCGATGTTCTGTTTGCCGATGGGAAAGTTACCGAATTCTCGGCCCCGAAAATTTTCGGGGTCGCGACTCACGGCACCGGCTGCACATATTCGGCAGCGATCACGGCAGGTCTTGCCAAAGGTTTGTCTCTCGAAGAGGCGATCACGCAGGCCAAGAAATTCGTGACTGAATCAATCGCGCGGCACTTCCGATGGGTTTCGCGTTCTGGCGAAACTTTGCACGCGCTCAGGCATTGACGCGTCAGAGTTCTTTCTCCCAACGCTTTAACTGCATCGCTTCTATGGCAGCCGCTGTTTCTGCCTGTTTCTTGCTGCGGCCGCCGCCCTGACCAAGAACCATTCCCTCCCAAACAACTTGGGAGACAAACATCTTTTCATGTTCTGGCCCGCTTTGCGAAACTAATTCGTAGACCGGACTCTGCGGCGAGATGCTTTGCAACAGCTCCTGAAGCTGGCCCTTGGGATTGATGTCCACTGGCGTTTCCGCCAGTTGTTCGAGATCACCGCGAGTCTGCCTCAGAATAAAGCCTTTCGCCGCCTCGAGACCACCGTCGAGGTATATGGCGCCGATAAGGGCTTCAAAGGCGTCGGCCAGAGTGGAGGTTCGTGCGCGGCCGCCGCTGCTTTCTTCGCCGCGTCCCATCAAAATGTAACGTCCCAGGTCCAGCTCAGCAGCATGCGTCCTCAAGGCTTCGCGAGAAACCAGCCGGGAACGCAATTTGGTTAGCTGCCCTTCGGCTTCGGATCGAAAATGGCTAAACAGATACTCGGTAATAACAAGCTGGAGAACAGCGTCGCCCAAAAATTCCAAACGCTGATAATCAAAATGATAACGTTGTGCCTCATGACCCAGGCTCGGGTGCGTAAGCGCCTCCGCCAGCAAAAGTGAATTTCGGAATTTGTAACCGATGCGTTCTTCGAGCGGTGTCACTTCATTGCCATTCTGAGTGAAATCGAAAAATCTCTCAACTCAGTATAACGACCAGGAAATTGCCTGGCGAGAACAAGGCTCGCCCACCATGAGCGATGTAGTGACAACGAGATTGGGAAGACCTGCCCGCTATCGTTTTTGATAAACCTCGAGCGAGGTGACAACATCGAGTGCGCGCTGCAACACCGGATCGTGCGCCGGCGGCTTTTCCGGCGCGCGCGCGCGTCGTTGCTGTGCCGCCTCCGCGGCTTCAACCTCGGGATTTGTCCCGGCTAGCAGCGCTGCCTCGTTCATGTGCGGGCGGCCCGCTTCGTAAACAAACGGCCCCATTCCTTTTTCGCCGCTCAATTGGAAAATCTGCCGCTTGTCTGTTATCGACATTTCGACCGGCAAATCCGGCTTTATCCCGTCAGGAAACAATGGACGACCGTCGGGGGAAATCATTTCCGCGACGGCGACGCGTAGAATTTTGCCACTCGGCAGTGACAAATCGGAATATTCAGCTGCGCGACCAGCAGTCGTTTGGCCGATGATCAGGGCCCTGTTGTAAAATCTCAGTGCAGCAGCGATCGCCTCGGCCGCGCCAACCGTATCGCCATCGGTGAGCACCATGATAAGGCCGCGAAACGCCGGATCGCGATCGGAACCAAAGGCGCGGTCCTGACGGACCATGGGCTTGCGCAATGTAAAAAGCGTTTTGCCTTTGGGAGAAAACCGCTTTGCAAACTCAGCGGCCAGCGGCAAGTCATTCGTCGCCTGGCTGGCGCGAAGGTCGACGATTACTGCGTTGATGTTTTTGGTGGCAAAATTGCTGAGACTCTTGTCCAACGCTTGAAGATTAGCTGCGTTGAATGAGCCGAGGCGTACGTACCCGATGTGCCCTCCGATGACCTCGCTGTAAAGGACGCTTGGGGCTTCCGTCAGTGCGTTCTCCTTGGCTGGGAAAAGCATGACCCCGCGCGGTAGCCGGACTACGAGTCCCTCGACCGTTGCCCGATTCAACTCGGTATCTGTAATTGCATCCGGATTTGTAAAATTAGTTTTTAATAATGTGACGATTGCCTGCAGGTCAGCCGGGCTTAACAAATTAACCAGGTCCTCCGTCGTTGGGCTGGCGGAGGGTGAAGACGATGACGGCGCGGAGGGTTTTGCTGAAGTTGTGGGCTTGCCTGGCGGCATTGCAGCAGGAGGCGGAGTTTGCGCCAGTGCGCTTATCGCCATGAAGAAGCTAATGAAGGACAACGACGTGAATTGAGACATTGGAAATAGATGCCGACCTATAGCGCATTTTTTAATGGTACGAAAATTTGAAATCTAAATACCGAATTTGAGGTTCTCCTAGTTGGTTACATCGAGCGCAATGTCGCGCCGGTAGTGGCAGTTCTCGAAATGAATTCGCGAGACAGCCTCGTACGCGCGTGCGCGAGCGGCTTCGAGCGTCGCTGCAAGCGCTGTGACCGCGAGCACGCGACCGCCGGCTGTCTTAACTTCGCCATCCGCGTGCTTAGTACCTGCGTGGAAAACTTCGACGTCTTCGAGCGCTGCCGCATCGGCGAGACCTGAAATCGTCTTTCCAGTTTCGTATTTGCCAGGGTACCCACCAGATGCCAGCACGACCGTAACCGCGGGGCGTGTATCCCATTCAATCGCACATTTACCAAGCTTCCCATCAATCGTCGCTTCCAACAGCGGTAGGAGATCGGATTTCATCCGCGGGAGGAGCGCTTGTGTTTCCGGGTCGCCGAACCGGCAATTAAACTCCAGAACACGCGCGCCATAATCCGTGATTATCAGACCGGGATAAAGAAGTCCGCGAAATGTGATTTCCTCTTGCAGGAAACCTCGCAGGAGCGGCTGCATGATTTCCGTCTCGAATTGGGATTGCAGTCTCTTGTTCCAATTGTTGGCGGGGCTGAGCGCGCCCATTCCACCAGTGTTCGGGCCCTCGTCGCCGTCCAGTGCGCGCTTGTGATCGCGCGCCGATTCCAGCAAACAATAATTGCTTCCGTCCACCAAGGCATGCAGCGAACATTCCCTCCCACGTAAAAATTCCTCGATTACGATGCGCCGCCCTGCTTCGCCAAAACGGCCCTGATTTATCATTTCATCGATGGCGGATCTCGCCGCGGCAGCATCAGCGGCAATGATGACTCCTTTTCCGAGAGCAAGGCCGTCTGCTTTGATCACAACGGGAAATTTGAGCCTCTCGCAGTAATGCAGCGCTTCGCTGCTGTCGGAAAACGTCCCCGCCTCGGCTGTAGGGATTTTCTGCGCGCGCATCAACTCTTTTGCGAAAATTTTGGAGGCCTCAATCCGTGCCGCCGATTTCGTCGGACCAAACGCGCGCAATTTTTCACCAGTAAAATGATCGACGATCCCTGCGGCAAGGGGATCATCCGGACCGATTACCGTTAGCTCGATACGATTTTCCCTGGCGAAACGAACGAGCGCCTCAAAATCAGTAGCAGAAATCGCGACATTCTCGCCAATCTCCGCAGTGCCAGCGTTCCCTGGCGCACAGAAGATACGCTCCACTCCCGAAGATTGCTTCAGTTTCCACGCAAGCGCGTGTTCGCGACCGCCGCTACCAACGACTAGAATTTTCATAGACGAACTAGTTTGACTGTAGAGGTAGCCGAATCGGGTGCAAAGGTTTCGAAAATCGCAGGTAACAATCCTGTTACCATGAGTCCTGAGACCTGCGATTCAGTGCCTTGCCACCTGACCAGGTGTTTCGACTTATCGGAACAACTGGAAGGGGAACTCCTACTCCTACATCCACTGTCACACCCACACCAACGCCTACAGCTAGTCCTAGCCCAAGCCCAACTCCAAGACCGTCGGTGACGCCAAGACCTGGTCCAAGTCCGCGACCTCGCGCCACCCCGCTGCCGCGCCTCACTGCGCCGTAGTGAGACGTAACAGGGTCTCAAGCGATTTTCATAGGGGAGCAAAGCTGGTAGGGATGCCGCTACTGCGGCATCCCTACTGAGCGTCACTCTGATCGTGATTCGGCTGGTAAGATCGACAACTCCAATTTCTCCGTGTGGCGAATGACTGTGAGCCTCGCGCTTACGCCAATTTGCTCGCCGACTAGAACCTTATGCAGATGATGCACGCTCCCAATAGGCTGATCGCCGAACGCAACAATCAGATCACCTTCGCGCAATCCAGCGCGCTCCGCGGGACTGTTCTTTTCGACTGAAACGACGAGGACAGCTGTCTCGAGAGGCAAACCATAAAATCGAACGACCCGTCGATGAATCGGCACGTTTTGCCCGGCCACGCCGATGTAACCGCGCCGGATTCGTCCGTCGCGAATGAGCCATCCAGCAACCAACCTGGCCGTGTTACTTGCGATGGCGAAGCAGATGCCTTGTGCTGGTCGAATCATTGCCGTGTTTACACCCACGACTTCGCCGTCTGAATTAACCAGCGGTCCGCCGGAGTTGCCCGGATTCAGCGCAGCATCGGTCTGAATGATGTTGTCAATCAATCGGCCCGATTGTGCGTGCATTGAGCGACCTAGAGCGCTGATCACGCCGGCAGTAACACTCGCCTGGAAACCGAGCGGATTTCCAATCGCAACGACAAGTTGGCCTACGCGTAAATTCTCTGAGTCGGCCAGGCGCACATGAGTGAGTTGCGGCGCGTCGATGCGAATCACGGCAAGATCAGTGTCCGGATCGTCGCCAGTCACTTGCGCCGGATATTCGCGCCCATCGGGCAAATTTACCGTGATGGAATTCGCCGCGTGAACGACGTGGCTATTGGTCAGAATAAATCCGTCAGGCGTGATGATGAAACCGGACCCGTTGCCGCTGAGTTCGCGCGTTCCGCGCTGGACGTTGACGCGTTGTTTGACGTCGATGTTTACAACGGCCGGGGAAACGCGCGAGACCGCACTCACGACAGTGCGCGAATATGCATCGAGCAAGGCCGAATCGTCCTGGCCCGCTGCGGTGGTATCAAGGTCTCTGCTCGTCTGTGATGGAGCAGAGTCTGTCTCGTTTAGGAGAAAATCCATCGAGACGGCGTTTTCCTTTGTAGGAGATGCAATCGTCATACCCAAATTTCGGACGCCCAACCCATCAGTCAACTACATATAATCACAGCATATACATACTATGTAGAGCGTTACTCTCCGCTTGCGCGTCGAAGAGAATTGTCTTACACAGGACCGTGCGAAAGGTTTCCTCCTCCGCTCCTTCCGTTCTGGATGCCCAGTGCCCTTCCCGGCTCGTGCTCGACCGAATCGCCGATAAGTGGACAGCGCTCATTATTCAGATTCTGGCGCGCGGAACGATGCGTTATGCCGCGCTGCAGCGCGAGATTGGGGGTATTTCGCAAAAAATGCTGACACAGACGTTGCGCAGTCTCGAGCGCGACGGCTTGGTGCAACGAACTGTTCACCCCGTTGTGCCTCCGAAAGTGGAGTACTCTCTCACGAGATTGGGACGAACCTTGATTGAACCATTGCACACCCTCTGCCGTTGGTCTGAAAAACACCTCGCTGAGCTCCAGGCCAATCGCACGCGGGCAAAGCAGGCTACGACGGACTAATGGAGTATCGGAGTGCTGAAGTGATGAAACCGCATCACTCCCGTGCTCAACGATTTCACTCCTTCTGAATCTGATCATGCATCAAGCGGAGATCATTGTTCTTCTGTTCACGGTAGTCGCGGCTTCAGTGGTGATCGCCCACAAGATGGCGCTGCCGTACCCGGTGGTGCTGGTGCTCGTCGGCTTAGTCTTGAGTTTCGTTCCGCGCCTGCCGGAAGTGCAACTGGATCCGAACATCGTTTTCTATTTCTTTTTGCCGCCGCTGCTTTATCCAGCCGCCTTGTTCACTTCGTGGCGCGATTTTAGGCGGAATCTGCGTCCAATCATTCTGCTCGCCATCGGCCTGGTGCTTTTCACGATCATCGTGGTCGCTTGCGTGGCGCACGCGATCATCCCGTCCCTGCCGTGGGCGGCGGCGTTTGCCCTGGGTGCAATCGTTTCGCCTCCTGATGCGGTCGCGGCCACGAGTGTGATTCGCCGTCTGGCGGTGCCCCACCGAATCGTAAGCATTCTGGAAGGTGAAAGCTTGTTGAACGACGCGACAGCGCTGGTGGCCTTACAATTTGCAGTGGCAGCCCTGATGACAGGCCAGTTCTCGCTGGGCCACGCGTCGTTGCGTTTCGTCTGGGCCGCGGCTGGCGGAATTGGATTTGGCTTGCTGGTCGGCGTGGCGATTCGATGGGTGCACAGACATCTAGACGATCCGCCCGTGCAAATCACTATCTCGCTGCTCACCCCGTTTCTCGCTTACCTACCTGCGGAGCGCTTGCATGCTTCGGGCGTCCTGGCCGTAGTTGCCGCAGGAATTTATCTTGGCTGGCACTCCCCACTGATTGTGACCGCGCGCTATCGTCTGCAGGCGTTCGCATTTTGGGAAATCGTGGTGTTTCTCCTGAACGGTTTCGTTTTTACGGCGATCGGCTTGCAGTTGCCAGGAATCCTGCGATCGCTCAAAGGCGAGTCTCTTCTTTCGCCCATCGAGAACGCGCTTCTGGTGAGCGCAGCGGTCGTGCTGGTACGGATCGCGTGGGTTTTTCCGGGCGCATACCTGCCGTTTCTGCTGAACAAACAAATTCGCCTCCGCGAGCCTCTGCCAGACTGGCAAAATGTTGCGATCATCGCGTGGTCGGGAATGCGCGGCGTCGTCTCGCTAGCCGCCGCGTTCGCGCTT
>Ga0114129_10003880_pt1 | contig 21096 bp, 20 predicted proteins | sample RhiMetdeltSRZDD1_FD_80071 | JGI IMG/M metagenome (GOLD analysis project Ga0114129, IMG submission 80071) | Populus rhizosphere microbial communities from Tennessee, USA - Rhizosphere MetaG P. deltoides SRZDD1 (version 2) (version 2) | ecosystem: Host-associated > Plants > Roots > Rhizosphere >... | reverse complement strand
CAGTCCCAGTGTGGCCGGTCGCCCTCTCAGGCCGGCTACCCGTCGAAGCCTTGGTGAGCCGTTACCTCACCAACAAGCTGATAGGCCGCGAGCCCATCCTTGACCGCTAAACGCTTTCCACCCCAGATGATGTCATCAAGGGTCGTATCCGGTATTAGCAGCTGTTTCCAACTGTTATCCCAGAGTCAAGGGCAGGTTGCTCACGTGTTACTCACCCGTTCGCCACTCGTGTACCCCCGAAGGGGCCTTACCGTTCGACTTGCATGTGTTAAGCACGCCGCCAGCGTTCGTCCTGAGCCAGGATCAAACTCTCCGTTGAAATCTATCCAAATCCGACGCAATGATTTCAGCGCCGGCTTTGTCGTCTCAACTAGTTCGATCGCTGACAGAAAGACCCATGCTGGATCTTCGTCAATCAATCAAAGGAATCCGAACTCGGATCGCGCCAAAGGCGTCCTCCGAGCACGGGGTTTTTGTGCATTATTTGGCATTGACTTTTAGCACGCTGTTGAGTTCTCAAGTTTCGGGCGCACACCGCGCCAGTGCTTTTGGGCTCCGGCTTGGGGCGACGACCCACAGTATGAGGTCCGGAAGTTCGAGTCAAATTTGGTGTTTGGCTCGGACCTCTTGCTGGTTCTTGCCCCACAGGCGTCCGAGGCCTGCCGGATTCGGTGCGTCTGCTGAGCGCACACCTAATCCGCACATCTCGTCGGCCAGTGGGTTCCTCCGGGTCGGCCGCTACAGATCAAGTGATCTGGTGCGTCCCGCACCCCGCTGAGGCCTCATCTACTTTACGCCTGCGTCATGAACCGGTCAAACCGACCTGTCAAACGACCTGACCGTTGTGCGGCGCAAACGTCCTTTTACAAACGCTCGGCGGGTCGTGGGTATTCCGCGTCGTAGAGCCTCACCATCCCAGTCCGCTCGTCCCGCCGGTCGCGAGGACCTTCATCTGGAGACCGTGACGGTTACGGCGCCTACCGTGCGTTTGCCGCGCCGCAGGATGGCGAATCGCCCGTGCAACAGGTCGGCGCGGGTTAGCACAGCCTCTTGATCTTCGACGCGAACGTTGTTCAGATAAGCCCCGCCCTCAGCGATGGCACGCCGGGCCGCCGCCTTGCTGGGCACGACCCCACTGCGCTCGAGGACATCGACGATCGCGGGTAACGAGTCCTCCGCGGGAAAGGCGACCCCGCCGACTTCGGCGACGACGGCGGCGAGGGTTGGCTCGCTGAGCTCCCGAAGATCCTGCCGTCCGAAGAGTGCGGCTGCTGCTGCGACGGCGTCCTCCCGTGCTTGTTTGGAGTGGACCAGGTCGGTCACGTCATCGGCGAGCGCGCGTTGGGCAATGCGAAGGTGCGGTGCTTCCCGCGTCTGCCGCTCCAGCTCGGCGATCTCGTACGGGCTGCGCTCGCTGAACACCTTGAGGTACTCGATGACCTTCTCGTCCTCGACATTCAAGAAGTACTGATGGAAGGCGTACGGCGAGGTCATGGCAGGGTCGAGCCAGATCGTCCCTGTTTCGGTCTTTCCGAACTTCGTGCCGTCGGCCTTCGTCAGCAGCGGCGTAGCCATAGCGTGCACCCGAACTCCGTCAGCACGACGGATCAGCTCGACGCCGGCGGTGATGTTCCCCCACTGGTCGCTGCCGCCGAATTGGAGTGTGCAGCCGTACGCGCGGTGCAGCTCCAAGTAGTCGAGCGCCTGCAACAAGACGTAGGAGAACTCAGTGTAGGAAATGCCCGCCTCCAGACGCTGCCGGACAACGTCTCGGCTCAGCATCCGGTTGACTGGGAAGTGCTTGCCAATGTCGCGCAGAAAGTCGAGCACCGACAGAGGCCCGGTCCAGTCGAGGTTGTTGACGACTCGGGCGGCGTTGGGACCGGAGAAATCGAGAAACTTCTCAACTTGACGCCGGATACTTTCGACCCAGCTAGCCACGGTCTCTTTAGGATTCAGCAGGCGCTCGCTGGTTTCTTTCGGATCACCGATCAGCCCCGTCGAACCGCCCACGATCAATAGGGGGAGGTGGCCGGCACGTTGCAGAGCCCGAGCCACCATGATCTGGACCAGGTTTCCGAAATGCAGGCTCGGCGCTGTGGGGTCGAATCCGACATAAAAAGTCACGGGACCAGACGCCAGGTGTTCGGCGAGCGCAGCCTCGTCAGTGGATAGCGCCACCAAACCGCGCCACTTCAGCTCGCTGAACGCGTCGATCACGGCTGCAGTCTTCCACGGTCGAGCCACTCCTGAGCCCTGATGAGCGCAGTCTCGACCTCGGCCAACTGCTCGCCGACTCGCGCTACAGCAGTGCCACCGCGCCCAGAACGGCTGTTGATCGATCCGTCGACGCTGAGCACCGAGCGCACGTCCGCGGTGAGGTACGGCGAGATCGCTGCCAGATCGTCGGTGCTGAGATCGGTTAGTTCGATCCCGTTGGCCTCGCAGCGGCGTACGCACGCGCCAGCGATCTCGTGCGCTTGCACGAACGGGACTCGCTGGCGCACCAGCCAGTCGGCGATGTCGGTAGCCAGGGAGAATCCAGTCGGGGCAAGGCGCTCCAGCTGTTCCCGATCGAATGTCAAGGTGGCGATCATTCCAGTGATCGCCGGGAGAACGATCAGCAGTTGGTCGATGGAGTCGAAGATCGGCTCCTTGTCCTCCTGAAGGTCCCGGTTGTACGCCAGCGGCAAACCCTTCAAGGTCGCCAGCAGTCCGGTCAGATTGCCGATCAGTCGGCCGGCCTTGCCGCGGGCGAGCTCGGCCACGTCAGGATTCTTTTTCTGCGGCATGATGCTCGAGCCGGTCGACCACTCATCGGCCAAAGTCGCGAATCCGAACTCCTGAGTTACCCAGATGATCACGTCCTCGCTCAGCCGCGAGAGGTCGACCGCAATCTGAGCACAGACATATGCCGCCTCCGCCACCAGGTCACGCGATGACGTGCCGTCGATCGAATTGGCCACACTGGTAGCGAATCCGAGATCGGTCGCCACGGCCTCAGGATCAAGGCCGAGTGAGGTGCCTGCCAGGGCGGCGGAGCCGTACGGGCTGACCGCAAGCCTTCGGTCAAGATCACGAATCCGATTGCAGTTCCGCAGCAGCGGCCAAGCATGGGCGAGCAGGTGATGTGAGAGGAGCACTGGCTGAGCGTGTTGCAGGTGGGTGCGACCGGGCATCGCCACACCGAGGTGAACATGCGCCTGCTGGTGCAGTGCACCGATGGCACCAACGAGCCCGCGAGCCACCGTCTGCAGCGCATCCCGCAGGTACATCCTGATCAAGGTCGCGATCTGGTCGTTGCGAGACCGGCCCGCCCGCAATCGGCCGCCGAGCTCCGCGCCCAGCAGCTCAACAAGACGGCGCTCGAGCGCGCCGTGCACGTCTTCATCGGTCCCGGCGGGTTGGAACACCCCCGAGGCAACCTCAGCCGCCAAGGCGTCGAGGCCGTCGATCATTGCGGCAAGCTCGTCTTCGGTGAGCAACCCCGCCTGGCGTAGTGCCCGTGCGTGTGCTCGTGATCCGGCTAGGTCGTAGGGCGCGAGCCTCCAGTCGAAGTGTGTGGAGCGGCTCAAGGTCGCCATGGCCTCGGCGGGACCGGCCTCAAACCTGCTTCCCCACAGCCGCCCCCGGTGATCTTCGGTGGAGGCGCTCGGCGGAGTGATCAAGACAGGCCGGCATCCCGGCGTGCGGCCAGCGTGCTCGACATGCCATAAAGCGAGATGAAGCCGCGGGCCTGCGACTGATCAAACCGGTCACCTTCGTCGTAGGTGGCAAGACTGAAGTCGTACAGGCTGGTGTCGCTGCGACGGCCGGTCACCGTGGCCTTCCCGGCATGCAAGATCATCCGAATCTCACCGCTGACTGGTTGCTGTGCCTCGTCGATGAAGCTGTCCAGTGCCCGCTTGAGAGGCGAATACCACTGCCCGTCGTAGACCAGCTCACCCCACCGCTGGTCGACGCCGCGCTTGAAGCGGGCGAGCTCGCGCTCGACCGTGACGTTCTCCAGCTCCATGTGCGCGGTTATGAGTGCCATTGCGCCGGGGGCCTCGTACACCTCGCGGCTCTTGATGCCAACGAGCCGGTCCTCCACGAGGTCCAGCCGACCCACACCCTGCGCGCCAGCACGCTCGTTCAAGATCTGGATGGCCTGGAGCATGGAGACCTTCTCGTTGTCGATCGCGATCGGGTCACCGGCCTCGAAAGTGATCGTCACCTCGTCGGGCTCACGCGGAGTGGCCGGATTGGCGGTGTAGGCGTAAACATCTTCGGTCGGTTCGTTCCAGATGTCCTCCAGGAAACCGGTTTCTACTGCGCGGCCCCAGACATTCTGATCGATCGAGTAGGGCGAGGCCTTGCTCTGCTCGATGGGTAGGCCCTTGTCCTCGGCATAGGCAATGGCCTTCTCGCGGGTCCACGCATAGTCACGAACCGGGGCAATCACCGTCAGCTCAGGCGCGAGATTGGCAATACCGACCTCGAAACGTACCTGGTCGTTGCCCTTCCCGGTGCAACCATGCGAGACCACCGTCGCCCCGTGGAATTTTGCCGCCTCGACAAGATGCCGCGCGATCAGCGGCCGCGACAAGGAGCTGATGACCGGGTAGCGATCCATGTAGAGCGCATTGGCGCGTAGCGCCGGGCGGCAAAAGTTCTCGGCGAACTCGTCCCGAGCGTCGACGACAACAGCCTCAACGGCCCCGCAGTCCAAGGCACGCTGGCGGATGAGGTCCATGTCCTCCCCACCTTGGCCGACATCGACAGCCACGGCCACTACCTCTCGGCCGGTCTCCTCGGCCAGCCAGCCGATGCACACGCTGGTGTCGAGGCCACCGGAGTACGCCAGGACAATCCGATCGCTCATCTGAGTTCGCCCTTCTCGCTGTAGTTGTGATGGGGTGGTGCCGAGCCAACGACAGGTTTGCCGGTTCGGCTCATGATCAAAAACTGCTCTGCGATGGCGTCGCCACCGCCGGGGTTTCGGGTGATCAGCAAGATCGTGTCGTCACCTGCGATGGTGCCCAGGATCGACTCCCAGCCGACCCGATCGATCGCGGAGGCGAAATACTGCGCGGCGCCGGGCGGGGTACGAAACACCACGAGGTTGGCGGATGCCTCGGCTGATACCAAGATCTCAGCACACAGGCGGGCCAGCCGCCCCTCGAAGCTGGCGAACTCCCCGACGTGCGGCGTCCTGTCGCCGCCCTCGCCCGGCACCGCGTAGACAAGGTGCCCGCCAGAGCTGCGAACCCGCAGCGCTCCAATCTCCACAAGATCACGAGAGAGCGTGCCCTGGGTGACCTGAACCCCGTCGTCAGCCAGCAGCTCCGCCAACTCGGTCTGCGAACGAACTTCGTGTTGCTCCAACAACGTGATGATCTTGGCATGCCGGGCGGTCTTGCTAATCAAGCCTCTCGGCGGGTCCACAGGGGGTCGCCCACTCTTGCCGTGATGCCGTGGTGCGCGGGCGTACGTCGACATCAGATGTCCCCCGTTGCCTGCTCATCGAAGAAGGCCAGGAGTGCCTTCTGTGCGTGCCGACGATTCTCGGCCTCGTCCCAGACCACCGACTGCGGCCCGTCGATCACAGCCCCCTCGATCTCCTTGCCGCGGTAGGCAGGAAGGCAGTGCAACACGATCGCCTCTCGGTCAGCGACCTCGAGCAGAGCGGTGGTCAGCGCATAGGGCACAAAGATCGCGTCTCGATCATGGCGAGACGTCTCCTGACCCATCGAGGTCCAGGTGTCGGTGGCGACGACGTCTGCATCCACCACCGCCTCCTTGGCGTCTTCGTGCACCTGCACGCTGCCGCCAGAGCTGTTCGCCAGGTCCTGAGCTCTCTTGACAACCTCAGGGTCGGGCTGGAAGTCGCGCGGAGCGCCGATCCGGACATGCATGCCTGCCAGACTTCCGCCGAGCAGATAGGAATGTGCCATGTTGTTCGCACCGTCCCCGACATAGGCCAGAGTCAGCCCAGCCAGCTGCTGCTTGTGTTGCCGGATGGTCTGCAGGTCAGCCAGCACCTGGCAGGGGTGGTACTGGTCGGTCAATCCGTTGATCACTGGCACGCCGGCGTGATCTGCCATCTCCTGCAGCCGCTCCTGGCCCGAGGTGCGCCACACAATTGCGGCTACGTGACGGCCGAGGACCCGCGCGGTATCACTGATCGACTCGCCGCGACCGAGCTGGGACAGCGCGGCATCCATGATCATCGGATGGCCACCCAGCTCGGCAATGGCGGTTTCGAAGGAGATCCTGGTCCGAGTCGACGGCTTGTCAAACAGCACCGCCACTGTGCGCGGCCCAGCGAAGGGCCGCAGCCGGTAGGGCTCGGCCTTGAGCGTGTCGGCGAGATCGAAGATCGAGAGTTGCTCAGCGGCGCTGAGATCGTCGTCGACGAGGAAGTGTCTCATCAGAACTCCTCGGCAGTCTGCTCGAGCAGAGACGGCAGCATGCTGACAAAGCTGTCGAGCTCGACCGCGCTAATGATCAGCGCCGGTGCCAGCCGCACTACGTCGGGTCGTGGGGCGTTGATCACGAAGCCGGCTGCCAGTGCAGCATCGACCACAGCTGCCGCGATCGGTTCGGTCAAGATCACCGCCTGCAGCAGCCCACGACCGCGTACGCCGGTGATCAACCGATGACCCAGCCCCATGATCGCTGCAGCGAGATGATCACCGAGCATCCTCGCCTGGGCCAGGAGACCGTCGCGCTCGATCACTGCCATGACCGCCAAGCCCGCGATCGCGGCCACAGGGTTGCCACCAAAGGTGCTGCCGTGACTCCCCGGGCCCAGCATTCGCGAGGCATGTCCGGTAGCTACGCATGCTCCCACCGGAAAGCCGTTTCCCAATCCTTTGGCCACGGTGACGATGTCGGCCGTAACGCCCTCATCGACGTGGACCAGCCAGCTCCCGCAACGGCCCATTCCGGTCTGGACCTCGTCCATCCACAGCAGGGCGCCGTGCCGGTTGCATATCTCCCGCGCTCGCGCCAGATAGCCGTCGGGAGGTACCACAACACCGTTCTCGCCCTGGATCGGCTCCAATACCACCGCCGCCACGGTTTCGTCGACTACCGCGGCCAGCGCCTCGGCGTCACCATACGGTACGAAGATCACCTCGCTCGGCAGCGGCTCGAACGGCATGCGGTACTTCGGATTGTGAGTCAGCGCCAACGCGCCCATGGAGCGTCCATGGAACGCACCTTCGGTCGAGATGATTCTGGTGCGTCCGGTCATGCGGGTGATCTTGAATGCCGCCTCGTTTGCTTCGGTCCCGGAGTTCGTGAAGAACACCCGTGCCTCGTCAGCCCCTGTGATGCTGCCTAGCCGAGCTGCGAGAGCCACCTGCGGCGGAGTTGCGAAGAAGTTCGACACATGACCCAGAGTGGCGATCTGGCCGGTCACGGCCGACAGCACGGTGGGATGGGCATGCCCGAGCGCATTCACTGCCAGGCCCGAGAGCAGATCGAGGTAGCGCTGTCCCTCGGCATCCCAGAGGTAGCACCCCTCACCGCGTACGAACACGCGCTTCGGCATGCCGAAGGTGTTCATCACCGACTCTGAGTACGCGTCCAGGACTGCCGCGGCCGAGGCCGGGCCGGACAGCTCTCGGCTCAACGTCGCCGGATCCGCGGTCATGGCCGCCCTCCTTGCCGCGGCCGGATGGAGTCGGCCCCGATGGTAAGAGGCACCGTTCCGAACTCCCCGTTGGCCCGTTCATGTGGCGGTATGCCCTGCTCGCGAGAGAACACCCGGCTGCCCAGTCGGATCAGCCCGTCTTGGGTGACCATCGTCCCGATTCCGACATTGGTGAAGATCTCCAGAAGCAAGGCATGAGGAACCCGGCCATCTGCCACCGTGGCTCGGGTAAGACCACCCTCGACAGCCCGTAGGCAGGCTTCCATCTTCGGCACCATGCCGGACTCGAGCGTCGGCATGAGGCCGCGCAGGTCAGTTGCCGACAGCTCGGTGATCACTTCTCTACTGTTCGGCCAGTCGCGGTAGAGACCTTCCACGTCGGTCAGTACGACCAGCCGCTCCGCCTTGAGCGCCACAGCGAGCGCAGCGGCCGCACTATCGGCATTGACGTTGTGGACCACGCCACTGGTATCGGGTGCGATGCTGGCCACCACCGGAACGCTTCCCGACTCGATCAGGCCCTCGACGGCTTCAGTCCGCACCGAAATCACATCACCAACCAGGCCAAGATCGATTTCCTCACCGTCGACGACCGTGCCGCGCCGCTCGGCGGTGAAGAGTCCACCGTCTTCTCCGGATAGTCCGACCGCAAGCGTGCTGTGGGTGTTGATCAGTCCCACCAGGTCCCTTCCGACTTGGCCGACCAGCACCATTCGTACGACTTCCATGGCTTCGGGGCTGGTAACGCGCAGGCCGCCAACGAACTCCGAAGTGATGCCTAGCCGGGAGAGCATGGTCGAGATCTGAGGCCCGCCGCCGTGTACGACAACCGGGTGGATGCCGCACCGTTTCATGAACACAATGTCTTGGGCGAACGCCCGCTTCAAATCGTCGTCGATCATGGCATTTCCGCCGTACTTGATCACCACGATCTTGCCCGCGTAGGTCTCCAGCCACGGCAGGGTTTCGGTGAGGATCGATGCCTTTTCGACCAAAGACAAGGTGCGGGCCTGAGACTGCTCCGCGTTCTGCTGAACGGTCACGTCGAGTACTCCGCGTTCTCTTTGACATAGTCGTAGGTGAGATCGTTGGTCCACACGGTCGCGGAGTGCTTGCCGCTGCGCAGGTCGACCTCGAGCTGCACATCGTGTCCGCTGAGGTCGACGAGCTCACGCGGATCGCCGATGGAGCCGTTGCGGCAGACTTGTACGCCATTGAACGCCACGTCAATGCCTTCTGGTTCGAAGTCCGCGTTCGTTGTGCCTATGGCCGCCAGAACTCGTCCCCAATTGGGATCCCGACCGAAGACAGCGCACTTGAGGAGATTGCTGCGCGCGATCGCGCGACCGACTTGCACCGCATCGGCTTCCGAAGCCGCATGGTTGACGTGAATGGCGATGGTGTGCGCCGCTCCCTCCGCGTCCCCCAGCAGCTGCAGTGCAAGATCACCGCAAGCCTCCTCCAAGGCAGCTTGGAAATCGTCAGGATCGGGCCGCACGCCCGACGCACCACTACTCAGCAGGATCACCGTGTCGTTGGTCGACATGCAGCCGTCGCTGTCTACGCGTTCAAAGGTGCGCTCGCAGGCGCTCGCGAGCTGATCATGAAGAGCGTCGGGATCGACGATGGCGTCGGTGGTCAGGACCACGAGCATGGTGGCGAGACCCGGCGCGAGCATCCCGGCCCCCTTGGCCATGCCACCGATCGACCAGCCCTCGTCCGCGTAGCTCGTTTGCTTCGGCACCGAGTCGGTGGTCATGATCGCCTCTGCTGCAGGCTGCCCACCATCATGGCTGAGCAGCGGGACAAGATCGTCGATTGCCGGCGCTAACTTATCCATCGGAAGCCGCACTCCGATCAAACCGGTCGAACACACGGCAACGTCGATGGCGCCGATCTCTGCACCCTGAATCTGGCGCAAGCTAGCCGCGACCAGCTCGGCTGTCCGGTGCGTGTCAGCGAAGCCTTCCGGCCCAGTGCAAGCATTGGCGCCGCCGGAGTTCAAGATCACCGCTCGCAGCTGGCGGTCGCCCAGAACCTGCTGTGACCAGATCACTGGCGCAGCCTTGACGCGATTGGTGGTGAAGACGCCAGCTGCTGTGTAGTCCGGCCCGGTGTTGACCACCAACGCCAGATCCCTGCGACCCCCGCTTTTGAGTCCAGCCGCCAGTCCGCATGCAAGGAAGCCCGCGGCTGCTGTGATGCTCATGGTGCGACCCCGATGGTCGTCAGGCCGGTCGTCTCTGGCAGACCGAGTGCCAGATTCATGCACTGAACAGCGGCGCCGGCTGTGCCCTTCGTCAAGTTGTCCAAGGCCGCCACAGCCACCAGCCGGCCGGCGTCGTGATCAACAGCTACCTGGACCTGAACGGCGTTCGATCCCAAGACGGACTTGGTCTGCGGCCACTGATCCGCGGGCAGCAGATGGACAAATGGCTCCTCCGCGTACGCATCGGCGTACGCCGCATACGCCTGATCTTGAGATATGCCACGTTCGATGAGTGGTGCCGTGCAGGTCGCGAGGATTCCGCGAGCCATCGGCACCAAAACCGGTGTAAAGGACACCGATGGCTCGGACGCGCCACAGGCGGCCAAGTTCTGCAGCAGCTCCGGAGTGTGACGATGGACGCCGCCAACGCTGTAGGCACTCGCGGATCCCATGAGCTCAGCGCCCAGGAGATGCGGCTTGAGCGAGCGGCCGGCACCCGAGGGGCCGCTGGCCGCAACGATGACGACATCCCGGCCAGCCGTGAGGCCATGGGTGATGGCTGGCAGCAGCGCCAGGGTCGCCGTGGTCGGATAGCACCCGGGAACCGCGATCGCGCGCGCTCCGATCAACTTGTCCCGCTGGCCGGGCAGCTCCGGCAATCCGTACGGCCAGGTGCCCGCATGGGCTGACAGGTAGAACCGCTGCCACGCCTCAGCCTGCTCTAGCCGAAAGTCGGCTCCGCAGTCGATCACCAGCGTGTCGGGATGCAGTTGGGCAGCTACCTCCCCAGAAGCCCCATGTGGTAGCGCGAGGAAGACCACCTCATGATCAGCAAGCACATCAATGGAGGTCTCCGCGACAACTCGATCCAATAGCGGCACCAGGTGTGGATGGTGCTGACCGAGGACGGTTCCGGCGTTGGCGCTCGCGGTCAGGGCCCCGATCTCGACCTCGGCGTGAGCGAGCAGCAGCCGGAGCAGCTCACCGCCTGCATAACCTGTGGCGCCTGCCACCGCAACCCGCGCAGTCACCCGCATGAGTATGCCACTGTCGACAACTTCATGCATCTCGGCGTCTCAGGGTTGACGCGAGGACGTTATTTGGCTGTCAACTGAACCGCTGACATGGGAACTACTAACAAGGGAACCACTGGTAAGGAAGCGCAGCGGCCGGAAGCTTGCCCTAGTCGCGCAGCCGGAACGCCAATCGTGTTTGCCATTGGTTCATGTCCGGCACGTCCGCTGGATCGCTGAGGTACTCCTCGAGCCGGCAACCCCATCTGTTGCCGTCGACATCCCACCTCACGTCGTGCTCAGCCGCCCAAACCAGTAGGTCGCGCGTCGCCGCCTCCAGCATGTCCGGATGCCCGGTGTGTATGACCGTGGCATAGCGACCGGCGGGTAGCACGCCGGTGCGGACGTGGTCGTCACCCTCGACGTGGTTCGCAACCGGAACTCCGGTTTCGAGCTCCAGCTCTGCTTCCATGTCAACCACTACGTACCGCCAGAAGGGCGGGCCTGCCGGAGCGATTCCTTGCGCGGCCAGCCAGCTGAACACCTGGCCTGTCAGCGGGGGGACGACCGAACCAAGCTCATTCATAGGCACGCTCACCGGGATCGCCGCGTACGGCTGATCACTCCTGGCTTCGATAGTCGGACTCTCACCCATGAACAAACACCTCTCTTGACATCAGGCTCACGAGGGTTAGACCGCATTGCCGCCCAGAACTCATCGTCCGACCTAGACGGTGCGCTGGACAGCTCCCGTTTGGTCTGCAGCGACAGCGACTGCGCCGTCGCGGGCGGCCGCCGCCTCGGCATCGGTCAGCGTACGATCCGGGGCTCGGAACCGGAGAGCGTAGGCCAGCGACTTCTTGCCCGCACCGACCTGCGGTCCGGTGTAGACGTCAAAGAGCCAGATCGACTCCAGCAGGGGTCCAGCCCCCGCACGCAGCGCGCGTTCCACCGCAGCCGCCGGCATATCCTCGTGGACGATCAGGGCAACATCCTCCTTGGCAACCGGGAATCCGGAAATCATCGGGATGTCACCACTGGCAGGCGCCGCGGCAATGAGCGCATCGAGGTCGATCTCCGCAGCAGCTGTACGCGCGGGAAGGCCAAACGCCGCACATACCTCCGGGTGCAGCTCACCCGCATAGCCGATCCCTTCGCCGGTCGGGAGCATGAACTGCGCACAACGGCCCGGATGCCATGGTGCGTACTCCGCTGCGCGACGACCCAACTGCACACCGATCGCGAGAGCCGCCGCCTCCACGAATGCAATGGCTTGCTGCCAGCCCGCGATGATGCCGGACCCCTCCCACCCGTCGGGCTCCCAGTGGCCGGTGAGTACGGCTCCGAGGTGTCGCGGCTGCTGACCGAGCGCACGATCGATGGCGGCCAGCTCCTCAGCTGACGGCCGCTGGGTCACTGGCGGTCGCGGCGCAGCGACTAGGGGATCGTTGGCAAAGAACACCGAGCCTGCCTCGAACAGGGCTAGGTCGTCGTTGCCGCGACTGAGATTGCGGACCGCCGACGCAAACAGCCCTGGCAGTAGTGAGGTACGCAGATAGGGACTGGCTTCCGACAACGGATTGACGATCTTGTTCAACCGGCGACGCTGGTCGTCGGCGGGAACCCTCATCGCGTCAAGATCAGCAACAGATGCGAACGAAAAGCTCAGCACCTCGACGAATCCGCGTGCGGCCAGGGCGAGGTTGATCGCGCGCCGCGCGCGTTGGCTCCTGGTCAACCCGCGACCGACCGGGGCAGTCGGGATAACCGGCTCGATTGTGTCGTACCCGATGAGCCGGCCAACCTCTTCGACGTAGTCGTACGGATCCTTCAGGTCCGGTCGCCAACTTGGTGGAGTGATCGTCAAAGTGTCGCCGCCGTCGGTAACACGTGCGCCGATGGCCTCCAACAGGCGAACGACCGTTGAGTGATCGACATCTGTGCCAAGAATCTGGGCCGGCAGCGTGTCGAGGATCTTGGTGGCTGGCCGTCCAGGAATCCTGCCGCGTACTGTCTCCTCGTCTAGCAGCTCGCCGGCTGCATGCTCGACAAGAAGCTCAGCGACCCGGTGCGCAGCTGCATAGCTGGCTTCGGGATCAACACCTCGTTCAAACCGCCGGGACGCCTCGGACGACAGCTTGTGGCGTCGGGAGCTGCGGGCAATCGTCATTGCCTCGAAGTGGGCTGACTCGATGACCACATTGCGGGTGCTCAGCGACAGCTCGGTGGTCGCTCCGCCCATTACCCCGGCAAGACCAATAGGTCCGGATCCATCCGTGATCAACAAGTCGTCGGGATGCAGCGGTCGTACGACGTCGTCCAGGGTCGTCAGCTTCTCGCCCTCGGCCGCCTTGCGTACGACGATGGAGCCGTCGAGCAGGTCGGCGTCGTAGGCGTGGATGGGCTGACCGGTCTCCAACATCACATAGTTGGTGATGTCGACTGCCAAGGAGATTGAGCGCATGCCGGCCAGCTGGACGCGGCGGGCGAGCCAACGTGGGCTCGGCCGACTCGGATCGATCCCGGCGACCGTGAGCGCCACGAAGAGGGGGCACGCTTCCGACTGGAGCTCAATGGGATAACCGTTCACTGTCTCTGCCGGCACCGGCCGATCCACTGGATCGATGAATGCGAGCCCGAGGGCCTGAGCCGATTCGCGAGCAATGCCACGCATCGAGAGGCAGTAGCCGCGATCCGCGGTGACGGCGATGTCGAGCACGTCATCGCGGAGGTGGAGCACCGGTGCAGCGTCGGTACCGGGGGCCAAGTCGAGTTCGTCGAGCACCAGAATCCCTGAATGATCATCACCCAGACCCAGCTCCCTGGCCGAGCAAATCATGCCGTCAGAGACATGGCCATAGGTTTTGCGCGCAGAGATGGCAAAACCTCCTGGCAGCACAGCGCCCGGGAGGGCGACGACGACGGTGTCACCTACCTCGAAGTTGTGCGCACCACAGACAACGCTTCGCGAACCGGACTCGTCATTGTGTGGGCCGACGTCGACCTGGCACCAGCGGATCGACTTGCCGTTGGAATGAACCTCGACCTCGTACGCCAGGACCTTGCCGATCACCAGCGGGCCGCTGATCTCAGCACCTACCTGGTCGACAGTCTCGACCTCCAACCCCGCTCTGATCAGCGCCTCGGCGAGGGTACGACCGTCAAGATCATCAGGTAGAGCGGCGTACTCCCGCAGCCAGCTCAGCGGCGCCCTCATCGCGCCGTGCCCACCAGTGATCGGCTGAAACGGACATCGCCTTCGATCATGTCGCGCATGTCCTCGGCGTTGTTGCGAGACATCAGCGTGCGATCGACGCCCATGCCAAAGGCAAAGCCGGTGTAAACGTCGGTGTCGACACCGCATGCCTGGAGCACTCGCGGATTGACGATTCCGCAGCCGCCCCACTCGATCCAGCCTTCACTCTTACAGGTGCGACAGGGATGGTCGGGGTCACCGACGGAGGCACCGTGGCACACGAAGCATTCCACGTCGACCTCCGCAGACGGCTCGGTGAAGGGGAAGTAATTGGGTCGCATTCGAGTCCTCGTCTCACCGAACATGGCGCGCGCGAAATGATCAAGAGTCCCGCGCAGGTGGCCGAGCGTAATGCCCCGGTCCACGGCCAGTCCCTCGATCTGGTGGAAGACAGGCAGATGCGTTGCGTCGTACTCGTCGGAGCGGTAAACCCTGCCGGGGCAAACGACGTAGACCGGCAGCTCGCGCGTGAGCAAGGCCCGTGCCTGTACCGGCGACGTGTGGGTGCGCAGCACGATGCCGCCGTCCTCCGGTTCCACGAACAGCGTGTCCTGCATGGTGCGGGCCGGATGGTCGGGGATGAAGTTGAGTGCGTCGAAGTTGAGCCACTCGGCCTCGAGCTCGGGCCCCTCCGCGACCTCCCAACCCATCGCGACGAAGACGTCCTCCATGAGATTCATCAGCGCGGTGATCGGGTGGACTGCACCAAGCGGCTGGGTCTGGACCGGCAGGGTTACATCTACCCGCTCCTCCACAAGCATGCGGGCCACCTCGGCGGCCTTGAGCTGCTCCTCGCGTGCCTTGAGCGCCTCGTTGATCGTGCCGCGGGCTCGGCCGACGCGTACGCCGACCTCCTTGCGCGCATGTGGTGGCAAGGCGCCGATTTCCTTGTTGGCCAGAGCGATGGATGAGCGGTCGCCAGCGTGGGCCAGGCGGGCCTGCTTGAGCTCGGCCACTGAGGTCGCGGCCGCAAACGCTGTGAGGGCTTCTGCCACCATGGCGTCAATGCTCTCGGCGTTCAGTGGCGTGACCTGAACGGGGTCGTAGCTGGTGTTCGGCCCGGACATATCTCCCCTCGGGTTGGACTGTGACGCACGGTGCGCCTGGGACAGTTTAGGAATGAAGCCCATCACCCCGCCATGTCGTTTACGGAGTGGACCTTTGACGAGTCATGAACGTTGCGCAGTTGCCGAGGCGTAGAGCAGTACGGCTGCAGCCGTCGAAAGGTTGAGGCTCTCGGCCTGCCCGTACCTGGGCAGAGCGACCAGCCTGTCCAACAACGTGGTGTGCTCGGCTGGTAGGCCCCATGCCTCATTGCCCACTACCCACAGCGTTGGCTTGGTCAACTCACCGGAATGAGCAAGGTCGTTGACGGAGCACGCTGCGTGGGCGTCTGCACCGAACACTTGGAGGCCTACGTCCCGAGCTTGCGCGGCCGCTTCGGCAAGATCAACGCCGACAGCGATCGGAAGATGAAAGAGGCTGCCGGTGGTAGCGCGTACGGTCTTGGCGTTGTAGAGATCGACGGAGTCCCTGCTGACCAGAACGGCATCGGCTCCGAACGCGTCGGCGCATCTGATTACCGTGCCGAGGTTGCCTGGGTCGCGTACCTGATCACAGAGAACCACGAGCCGAGGGCTCCCCCCCAGCGCCTCATCGGTTGCGACGTCGACCATCTCGCAGACCGCAACCAACCCCTGGGATGTCACGGTATGGGCCAACTCAGCGACGACCCGCTCCGGCGCGAGAACGGTGTCGACTCCACAATTGGATGCGGTCCTGATCAGATCGCGGTGCCGGTCCACGCTTATGTCGGCCACGATCAGTTGTGCCACGGCGCCGGGCCGGTGCAGCGCTTCGGAGATTGCCTGGCGACCCTCGGCAAGAAAGCGCCGAGCCGACTGGCGGTCCTTTCGCCGCTGAAGCCGGCGGGCCGCACGCAGCATCCGTTGTGAGGCCGCCGGAAGCTGAGACAGCGTTACCCTCAGGCGGCAGTTGCGTCAGGGGCTGGCGCGTTGGCCTTGGCAACCTCAACGAGTGCGGCGAACGCAGCGGGATCGGTCACGGCCAGATCGGCGAGGATCTTGCGGTCGACCTCAATCCCGGCGGCCTTGAGGCCGGAGATGAAGCGGTTGTAGGTCATGCCCTCGGCCCTAGCGGCGGCGTTGATCCGCTGAATCCACAACTTGCGGAAGTCGCCCTTGCGCGCGCGGCGGTCGCGATATGCGTAGACCAGCGAATGGGTGACCTGCTCCTTGGCTTTGCGGTATAGCCGAGAACGCTGCCCGCGGTAGCCGGACGCCTGCCCGAGAACTTCACGACGCTTCTTCTGTGCATTGACGGAGCGCTTGACGCGTGCCATCGCAGTTACTCCTTAAGTCTTTGGGGCGTGCCGCTGCACGCCTCTGGGGGGTCCAAGGGGGTGGTACCCCTTGCTCTGCTCATCGCATTGGGCCCTCAGGCACTCCTGCCGAGCAGCTTCTTCGCCTTGGCGGCATCACCTGCCGCCAGCACCTTGTCGCCATCCAGGCGTCGGGTGCGGGTGCTGGGCTTGTGCTCGTTGAGGTGCATCTTGCCTGCCTGGCGGTGCATGAGCTTGCCCGTCCCGGTGAACCTGAACCGCTTCTTGGCACCGGAGTGCGTCTTCATCTTCGGCATCTATGATCCATTTCTCTGTGTAGTGCTGCCGTACGCGCTGGGGTACGAGGGGTCTAGCTCAAGTCGATGTCGGGATCCAGGTTGTCAGCCGGTCCACGACGCTTCTTTGTTGCAGGCTGAGCGGCAGCCTGGGCCCGGCGATCAGCCTGCTCGGTTCGCTCCGCCTGTGCGTCGGCGAGTCGCTCCGCGGCGCGGCGATCGCGCTCTGCCTTGACTTCGGCACGAGCCTCGGTCTTCTTCTTGAGCGGACCGAGCACCATCAACATGTTCCGTCCGTCCTGCTTGGGCGCCGACTCGACGAAGCCGTACTCGTCGACGTCGGAGGCCAGCTTCTTCAACAGGTTGTAGCCAAGCTCGGGCCGAGACTGCTCCCGACCTCGGAACATGATCGTGATCTTGACCTTGTCGCCCGCTTTCAGGAAGCGCACCACGTGACCCTTCTTGGTCTCGTAGTCGTGAGTGTCGATCTTCGGCCGAAGCTTCATTTCCTTGATCACTGTGTTGGTCTGATTGCGTCGGCTCTCGCGCGCCTTCTGGGCGTTCTCGTACTTGAACTTTCCGTAGTCCATGAGCTTGGCGACCGGCGGCCGCGCCATCGGCGCGACTTCCACCAGATCCAGCTCTGCCTCGCGGGCAAGGCGCAGAGCATCCTCAATACGTACGATGCCGACCTGCTCCCCCGCCGGTCCGACCAGCCGGACCTCGGGGACGCGAATTCGATCGTTGATTCGCGGTTCGGTGCTGATATGTCCTCCAGTTGGTTGTAGGTAATTGACCAACCAGGCGGGCACCGAATCCGTGCGGCGACCCAAAAGATAAGGGCCTCCGCGCACGCGAAGACCCCGAAACCCGCGAGAGCACATGCATCGCAACCCTCGCAGACCGACCCGACAACTGCCGTTTTGACCGACGCTGTACGGGTGGGAGATCAGGTCTCCACTTGCGGATTCAGTGCACGACTGAATCGGTCGCTGTCAAGATATCACCGTAGGCCGTAGCGGCCACATCTGGCGCTTACTCGACCCGAAAATTAACGCATAGTCGCGCTGCCGTATTCCATGATCGCGCGTAGGCCCTGCTGCACTGACACTTCAGCCAACCTGTCGTTGCTCCGCACAAGTCCACGTATGCAGCTCGAATCGGCGCGTTCGCGCGATCTTCATTGCCTCGTGGGGAGGAACGCCCAAGCCGGCGTCAGTCCCGCGCTGGAATCACCCAACCGAAGTCGCCGTCGGCCACCTCAGCGAGCCGATGACCGGCGGCGAGCTCGCTGAGGATCTTGCCTTCGATCACCAGCGCCTGTGGACCTGCAACATCAATGACTACCGCAGTCAGATCCTCATCCCTCGCTGACTGCGCCGCAACGTCAAGGGTCACGGCGACGGGCCTCGCATCCGGACGCCACATTTGGAGCGCGTCCAGACCAGAAAAGGCCAGCAAGGCCCGACGCCCGTCGGGCGCTTGTAGCGTCACAAGTGACATCTCCGCCTCTTTGTCCGATGCCAACCCTCCGACCGTCTGTCCAAGACGAGTAGTCGTGGCAACTACTGGGACGAGCAGCCGATCGCCACAGAGCGCAGCGACCGCCCGTAGGTAGGCAGTAGTGGTGCCTTCAGTGGCGGCAGCCGCGATCAGTCGGCGAGTCTCAGCAGCGGCGCCGCCGGTGTCGCCCGGGAACGGAGAGGTTGCCAGCCGCCGCTGATGGTCCACGCCTTCAACTCTCCTCCGGACAACTCCGGGGAGGCGGGTGCTCTCCCCCATCGGCAGCCCCCGCGGCCCGCGGCAACTGGGAGAATGCCTGCTTTTGACACCGTACCTCGGGCGCCCAGGCGTGAGGACCTCCGACATTGCCCTGACTAGGTGCTCCCGTGAATGCAGGCTGCTCCTCAGGAGCAATATTCCTCGTGGCGGCAATCCGAGTCACGGCCCAAGTCCGGCTCAGTTGATGATCATGGACGCGGTTCAGCCTAGATATGGGCAACCCTGTAAGACGGGGCCCGCAAGGATGACATGCGACAGTGGCTCAGCTGGCGCGTGAATCTAGCGCGTGAAGCCCTCGATTAAGCCGTAGTAGACCCCTCCGAAGCCGTTCAGAATCTCCTTCACCTCGTCGCTCGGAGCGCCGTACACCGACAACCGGGTTGTGTCGACGGCTGCCATGTAGCGCCCTGCATAGTTCGCGAGGAACCCGTCGAGATGCGTCTTGGCTGCCGCCGAGTCGCTGTAGCGATCAAAGTTGTGAACGGTGGTGTTGTCATCCGAGATGCACCACTGATAGTTCAGCGCGCCCGGCTCGGCGCCGGTCGACTCGAGCATTTCCTTGATCAACACCTTGAGGTTGTCGAGCTCGCCCGGTTTCACCGTCATCTCGAGTAGCCAGGAGACCTGATCTTCCATGTGATGTTCCTCCTTGGAGTCCGGGTGCAATCGTCGTGGGCGAGGCTATCCCACGTCGCAGATCAGCAAGGGCAAGGTCGCTCTGCAAGGAAGCGGCCTTCGCCGGCGGTACCCAGTTCTTCCTTCGTTCGGGACAGGCGTCGACCATCCCGGCAGGCTGCGATCGGCCGATTTCAGTGGCCGGAGTCCACATTGACGCGCACAGTGCGCTGATCAGAGATCGACGATTGCGGCGCTTGGACTGGTGGTGATGATCCGGTATCAACCAGGGTTGGCCTGGTCGGGATCGTGAAGCCAGCGAGCTACCGTTGCTGAATGCCGCCGGGCCGTTTCCCTTTCAAAACCTATTTCCAGGTCGCCTCGCGGCCCGAAAACTCGCAAGTCTTTTCGAGCTACGGCTCGAGGACGGCCCGAGGCTCCGGCCGGAGTGGTTTTTTCCAACCCAGTAGAGGAATCCGAGAGAATGCCTGCTGTTGACACCGTACTGCTGCCCTTGTGTGTTGGACTCTCGCTGCTCGGGGTGATTGCCACCGGGATCGCCTGGCGACGCGGCAATAAGGGCCGGGTGATTCAAGGCGTCGGCTTGGCTCTCGCTCCGATTGCCCTGTACTTCAGCGGGCTACTCAGACTGCTCTGGAACGCCATCGTCGCTCTTGGCACCTGGGCATCCAAGATCATCTTCTCCCCAGCGGTGTGGTTTGGCTTGTCATTGCTCGGCCTGTGCATAGTGCTCTGGGTGGTGGGCGGACTACTCGCTCGTCGGTCCTCCGCTGCCAAGAGCAAAGAGGTGGGTACCCAGTCAACGGCCAACGCATTGCCGTCGAAGAAGAGCGCAGCCAAGGCGGGGCGGACTCAGCCACCGATTGATGAGGAGATGGCCGAAATCGAGGCGCTCCTCAAGTCCCGTGGCATCGAGTAGCCCCGACTCTGTTCTGCCGACTTGTCAGAATCGCAGCACCAAATGTGGTGCTGAGATTCTGACAAGTCGGCGTTAGGGGTGCTGCGTTAGGGGAGCTGCGTTAGGGAGCTGCCAGGAAGCGGCGGTGGCGTACTCGCAGCTCGTTCACCGCTGCCCTCGCAAGCGGACCGTCAACCGCCTGAATGCCCATGAGCTGCCGCCTCTCAGCATCCAGGTCGGCTTCGAAAGGACGGCCATCGGCGGGTTTCAGCAACAGCAGAGCCCATGGATCGCCTGGCCGCAGAATGATCTTGTGGACTCGTTCCCACGGCACCGCGTGTACCCGCAGTGCGTTGCGGATCCGAAGACCGGCTCCGTCGGCGCGGACATAGCTGCCAGCCAGTGCCGCCATCGCCCCGATGAGGAATGCCAAGAGGCCCAGCAAGGTCAATACCTGGGAAACCGTGAACAGTACGCGAATCTCAGTCGGCAACAGCAGCCAGATGCCGGCGGCGAGGGCGCAGAGTGCGAGCGAAGCGATGATCGCGATCACCCGGAGCCGGTGCGGCCGTGCGATGTAGACGCTGTGGTCGAGGCCCTGGTCAGTCACAGATCACGACACTAGTGCCCTGGAAGGGAAGTTCCTTGGCGCTTGGCGACGTTCAGGTGCGTGCATCGCAAGGCCGACGAGGGAGGGATACCGGGTCGTATCCCGACCGAGGAGAACGCCGCGAGGTGCGTGCCTGGGCGCCGCGAAGCGTCAAGAGATTTCCCTTCCAGGGCACTAGTGTTCTGCGCCTGAAATTCGCGCCAGATATTTTGCGAGGGAGTTGAGGATTTCGTCTGCGGTTTTGGTCCAGGTGAAGGGTCTCGGGTTCTCGTTCCAGGTGTCGATCCATTGCCGGATGTCGGCCTCGAGAGCGGCGACGCTGGTGTGGACTCCTCGGCGGATGAGTTTGTCGGTGATCAGGCCGAAGAAGCGTTCGACCTGGTTGACCCAGGATGATCCGGTCGGGGTGAAGT
>Ga0114129_10003879_pt1 | contig 21098 bp, 15 predicted proteins | sample RhiMetdeltSRZDD1_FD_80071 | JGI IMG/M metagenome (GOLD analysis project Ga0114129, IMG submission 80071) | Populus rhizosphere microbial communities from Tennessee, USA - Rhizosphere MetaG P. deltoides SRZDD1 (version 2) (version 2) | ecosystem: Host-associated > Plants > Roots > Rhizosphere >... | reverse complement strand
CGGGCGCCCCACGGTCGCAGTGACAGCCTGTAGCGCTATGACCCGACCGATCCTCCTGCCGGGCCTGCCGATCCTGTGGCGCGGGCCCCGTACGCTCCAGCTCGGCCTCGATCCCCGCCGGGCGCTCGTCGTCGAGCTGCCCGACCCGGCCACGGTCGCGCTGCTCGACCTGCTCGACGGCGCCCGTACGGAGGCCACGCTGCTCGCCGCGGCCACCCGGCGCGGGGTGGACGAACCCGCGGGCCGCGCACTGCTCGGGGTGCTGCGACGGCACCGGCTCGTCGTACCGGCCGACACGCTGCTCCCCCGCGGGCTCGACGAGCCCACCCGCGACCGCCTGCTCGACGAGGCGACCGCGATCGCCCTCGACCAGCGGGTGGCCCCGGGTGAGGCGCCCTCCGACGGCACGCGGCCGGGCTGGCGGGGTACCGCGCCCCCGCCGCCCGAGGCCGGCGCGCCCGATGCTCCCGCGGGGCCACCCGCACCGGCCGACATCCTGCGTCGACGGGCGGCCGCCCGGGTACGGGTCGTCGGGTGCGGGCGGCTCGGCGTACCGATCGCGGTCGCCCTCGCGCTGTCCGGCGTCGGGCACGTCGATCCGACCCTCGACCAGGGCCGGCGGGCAGCGGCCGCGACGACCGAGATCGCGCGACTCGCCCCCGGGACCCGTACCGCGGCCCTGCCGCGGCGCAGCGCCGCCACGTTCACGGTGTTCGTGGGGCAGCCGCCGGAGCCGGCCGTCCTGCGGGCCCTGAGCCACCGGCGGCTGGCACACCTGCCGGTCTGCGTCCGGGACGGTACGGCGCTCGTCGGGCCCCTCGTCCGCGCCGGCGGCGTACCGTGTCTCAACTGTCTTGACCTGCACCGACGGGATCGGGACCCGGCCTGGCCACTGATCGCCAGCCAACTCGGCGCCCTGCCCGAGTCGTGCGCCGCGACGACCGTCCTGGCCGCGGCCGGGTACGCCGCCGCCGAGGTGCTGCGGCACGTCGACGGCGGTACGCCACAGACGCTCGGCGCGACCGTCGAGATCGCCAGTCCGGGCGAGGTACGCCGCCGCACCTGGACACCGCACCCGGATTGTGTCTGCGGCCGCCGCCGGTCTTCGCCCGGCGGTAGGTAAGAATCGTCTGGTGAGCGACATTCCGCGCTGGGCGGTCACCCGTACCGCCAAGCTGGCCGGCCTGCCGCTCGGCTTCGCGGGCCGGGCGGCGCTCGGCCTGGGCAAGCGGATGACCGGGATCGCCTCCGAGGTGATCTCCGCCGAGCTGCAGCAGCGGACGGCCGAGCAGCTGTTCAAAGTGCTCGGCCAGCTCAAGGGCGGCGCGATGAAGTTCGGCCAAGCCCTGAGCGTCTTCGAAGCGGCGCTGCCGGAGGAGCTGGCCGGGCCGTACCGGCAAGCGCTCACCAAGCTCCAGGAGTCCGCGCCGCCGCTCCCGGTGGCGAGTGTCCACAAGGTACTCACCGAGCAGCTCGGGTCGGGCTGGCGGGACATGTTCGCCGAGTTCGACGACGCGCCCGCCGCCGCCGCGAGCATCGGGCAGGTGCACCGGGCGGTCTGGCGGGACACCGGCGTACCCGTCGCGGTCAAGGTGCAGTACCCGGGCGCGGGCCCCGCTCTGCTCGCCGACCTCGGGCAGCTGTCCCGGGTGGCCGGGCTGTTCCGGGTGATCCAGCCGGGGCTCGACGTGAAGCCGCTCATCGCCGAGTTGCGCGTACGGATCGCCGAGGAGCTCGACTACGAGCTGGAAGCCAAGGCGCAGCAGGCGTTCGCCGACGCGTACGCGGCCGACGACGAGATCTTCGTCCCGCCGGTCGTCGCGTCCTCGCCGCGCGTACTGGTCACCGAGTGGATCGACGGTACGCCCCTGTCCACGGTGATCTCCGGCGGTACCGTCGAGGAGCGTGACCACGCCGGCCGGCTGATGGCGACCCTGCACTTCTCGGCGCCCCGACGGGCCGGGCTCCTGCACGCCGACCCGCACCCCGGCAACTTCCGCATCCTGCCCGACGGCCGGCTCGGTGTGATCGACTTCGGCGCGGTCGCGCGGATGCCGGGCGGGCACCCCGAGCCGATCGGCCGGCTGTCCCGGCTGGCGCTCGGCGGGGACGCCGACGGCGTACTGGCCGGCCTGCGCGAGGAGGGCTTCCTCAAGCCCGACGCCGAGGTCGACGCGAAGCAGGTGCTCGAGTACCTGCGGCCGATCCTCGAGCCGATCGCCGTACCGCGGTTCCGGTTCACCCGTACGTGGCTGCGCGCCGAGGCGGCCCGGATCGCCAGCCCGCGGAGCCCCGCGTACGCATTGGGCCGCCAGCTGAACCTGCCGCCGAGCTACCTGCTGATCCACCGGGTCACGCTCGGCTCGATCGGGGTGCTCTGCCAGTTGGAGGCGGAGGCGCCGTACCGGTCGATCGTGGAGCGGTGGCTTCCCGGCTTCGCCGAGCCGGCGCTGGAGGCATAGCGCGGCGCCCGCCCCCGCGATGGGGACGGGCGCCGTCATCGGTGTGTTACCAGGCCCGCAGGTGCTGGTCCTGCTGGCGCAGGGACCGCATCGCGATGCGCTTGGCGGGCCGGCGGGCCCCTCGGTAGGCCTCAGAACTCTCGATCTGAGGCTCACGCATTCGGGCTCGACTCAGAGCTTCGTTGATGAGATGCACGGCAGAACTCCTCGGTCGGGTCGTCGGTACGGTTCCTCGGACGGATACGGCATGCCGGGTCGGCTGTACGGTCAGCCGGCGGCTGGGTGGCTTGCGGACGTTGCTCATGTCAGGCCGCCAGTCGGATCGTGGCGCCGGCCTCGGCGGCGATCGCCGAAACCTTGGCCGCCAGCTCGACCCGGAGCGCGGCGTCCCGTGCGGCTTCGCCCTTGCGGGGCCGGCCACGAGGACGCTTGCGCGGAACGACGGCGCCGCGCTCGAAGATCTCGCCGCCCCAGACGCCCCAGGGCTCGGCCCGCTCGACGGCGCCGGCGAGGCACTCGACGCGCACGGGGCAGTCCCCGCACAGCGACTTGGCCAGCTCCAGCTCGGCGGGTGCCTCGGAGAACCACAGGTCGGGGTCGAACTTCCGGCAGGGCAGGTCCGCAACCGACTCGACCCGATGGTCGAGTGGTGCCAACGCCAGGCTCATCTCCCGGTCACCTCTCTTTCGATCTTGTAGATCCAACATTCCCTTGGGGTAGGTAGGGATGAAAATGACTGAGGCCGCGGATCCCGGGTTACGGGTTCCGCGGCCTCGAGGTGAGCCGGCTGACTGGTTGCTAGACCGGTCTACCTCGAGGTGGAACGCCGTTGACACCGTCCATCTGGACCTTGTCGATACCCGTGAAGACACTGATCCCCTGGTAACGGAGCTCGGTGGCCGCGGGGCTGCCGCCAGTCCACACGGTCTGGGCAGCCGGCTGGCCCACGGCGACTACGTGGGCAGCTGGCGCGCAGACCGGCGATCCGACGACCCGTGCGAGGGCAGCACGAAGAGCGGACGGCCGCTGGATGGTGATCTCCATCGTCGTCCCCTCCCCTCTGTGCTCTCGACACCGTGTCGGTTGGTGGTCCCTCTCGGCGGCTCGCACGCGCGAACCCACGAAAGGTGTGCCCGCAGGCTATGTCGGCACCCCGCGAGGGGGCAACCGTATTTACGGACCCGTTGTCAAAGTTGTCGTGACTACGACATCGTCGACCGCCGCGCCCCCGACGAGCGCGAGAACCGCGTCGCCGTACAGGCCAAGCTTGCGAGGGCCGATCCCGGCGATCGCGATCAGTTCGGCCGGGTTGCCGGGCTTGCGTTCGGCCAGCGCGGTCAGCGTGGCATCGGTGAACACCACATAGGCGGGGACCTTCTGGGCGCCCGCCGTACGCAGGCGCCAGTCGCGCAGCCGCTCGAACAGCTCTTCGTCCAAAGTGGACGGACAGCCCGCGCACCGGCCCAGCTTCCGATCCGGACCCGCCAGCAGCGTCGCCCCACAGACCCGACAGGACACCATGTGGGTACGGCGTCGAGCCCCGTCGGGGCTCTTGCCGGCGCGCGGCCCGCTGGCACCCCCCGCCCGGCCCGGGTCGAGCTGGGGCAGGAACCGGGACGGGCGTCGGGCCCGGCCACCCGGCGAGCGGGCGCCACCGTACGACAGCCAGAGCCACTGCCGCGCCCGGGTCACCCCGACGTAGAGCAGCCGGCGCTCCTCCTCCAGGGCCTCGGGGGTCTTCGCGTACGTGACCGGGAGCGTGCCGTCGGCGAGCCCGACGAGGAACACGGCGTCCCACTCCAGCCCCTTGGCCGAGTGCAGGCTCGCGAGCGTCACGCCCTCGACGGTCGGCGCGTGCTGGATCGCGGCGCGCCGCGCGAGCTCCGCGCAGAACGCGTCGAGCGGCTGGTCGGCGCCGAACTCCTCGGCCAGCCCGACGAGCGCGGCCAGCGCCTCCCACCGCTCACGCGCGGCACCCCCCGGTGGCGGCTGGTCGCGGTTCCACCCGGTGGCGGACAGCGCCTCGACGACCTGCGGCACCAGCGGCCCCTCGACGGCGGACTTGGCCGCACCGCGCAGCGCCACGAGCGCGCCCCGCACCTCGGTCCGCTCGAAGAAACGCTCCGCCCCCTGCACCACGCACGGCACCCCGGCTTCGGCGAGCGCTTCCTCGTACGCCTGCGACTGCGCGTTGGTGCGGAAGAGGATCGCGATCTCCCGCGGAGGCGTACCAGCGGAAGTGAGCTCTTGACAGCGCGCGGCGACGGCGGCCGCCTCGGCGGGCTCGTCGGGGAAGACTCGGTGGTCGGGCTCGGGGCCGGAGGGCCGCTGGCCCTGCAACTCGAGCCGCAGGCGCGCCTCCTCGCCGCGGGCCTGCCGGATGACCGCATTCGCGAGCCCGACCACCTGCGGGGTCGACCGGTAGTCGCGCACGAGCCGGACGACCGTCGCGCCCCGGTGGCGGCGCGGGAAGTCGATCAGGTAGGACGACGTGGCTCCGGTGAACGAATAGATCGTCTGGCTCGCGTCGCCCACGACGGTGAGGTCGTCGCGCCCGCCCAGCCAGGCATCGAGGAGCCGTTGCTGGACCGGGTTGACGTCCTGGTACTCGTCGACCACGAAGTGCCGGTACTGCGCGTGCACCTGCGCGGCCACGTCGGCGTGCTCCTCGACGGCCCAGACCGCGGCGCGCAGCATGTCCTCGAAGTCCATCGCCCCGGTGTCCCGTTTGACCTGCTCGTAGGCCGAGAACACCTCGGCGACCTTGGCCGCCTCGAACGGGGTCTCGCGCTGGGCCTTGGCCGCGGCCACCGGGTAGTCGCCCGGCTCGACCAGCGAGGACTTGGCCCACTCGATCTCGCCCGCGAGGTCGCGTGCCGCCGTCCGGTCGACGCGCAGGCCGACCCGGCCCGCCGCGAGCGTGACGAGCCGGGCCTTACTCTCGATCAGCTGGGGCATCTCGCGACCGTGGAGGAGCCGGGGCGCGAAGTAGCGGAGCTGGCGCAGCGCGGCGGCGTGGAACGTACGTGCCTGCAGCCCGGTCACACCGAGCGCCGCCAGCCGCGCCCGCATCTCGGCCGCGGCCCGCGCGGTGAACGTGACCGCGAGCACGTGCGGCGTGATGACCTGCCCGGTGAGCGACCGGTACGCGATCCGGTGCGTGATCGCCCGGGTCTTGCCCGTGCCGGCCCCGGCGAGGATGCACACCGGCCCGGCCGGCGCGGTCACGGCGGTGCGCTGCTCGGGATCGAGCCCGGCCAGCACGCCTTCCGCCGCAGATGCCTCCACAGCCGAATCATGGCAGGCCCCTCCGACGCTCTGTCGGAGGCAAGACCGCGGGTTCCAGGAAACGGAGAAGTGGACTGCGCCACACCTGGGCATCAGCGACGTGGATCCGGTGTTTGCATAGCTTGTCGGCGATCCGACAGGCTTGTTAACCGAAGGGGAGATCCGCCCGATGTTGACCATGTACTCGACCATCTGGTGCGGTTACTGCCGCCGGCTCAAGGACCAGTTCGAGCGCGAGGGCATCGGCTACGAGATCGTCGACATCGAGCACGACGAGCGGGCGGCCGCGTTCGTGATGAGCGTCAACGGGGGCAACCAGACCGTCCCGACCGTACGGTTCGCGGACGGCTCGGCGCTGATCAACCCGACGATCGTCCAGGTCAAACAGCGCCTCGCCGACCTCGCCCAGGCCGCTGCCTAGCTATTGGGCACCACGACCACCGGGGCCGCGGTCTGGGTCCCGAGCGCCTCGTCCGGCTCCACGGGAAGCTCCACCGGAGCGTCGACGCTCCCGCCCCGCCCGGCCCACAGGTAGCCCGCCACGAGCGCCAGCAGCACCGCCATGCTGGCGAAGACCAACCGGAAGTCGATCACCGAGACCAGCACCGCGCCGACCGCGATCGACACCGACTGCGGCCCGCTGATCAGTGCGTCGGCGGCGGCCGAGACCCGCCCCATGAGCTGTTGAGGCGTCCGCCGTTGCAGCAGCGTGGAGAACCCCACGATGGCGATCGGCAGGCCGAAGCCGGCCACCGCCATGCCGATCAGACCCAACCACAGGTGGGGGTACGCGAGTGTGCCGCAGCCCAGCCCGAACAGCAGGACGCCTATCGCGGTCGAGCCGACCTCGCTGACGCGGCGTACGGCCTTGGCGGCCACCAGCCCCCCGGCCAGCCCGCCGACGCCCTGCAGGGTGCTGAGGACGCCCACGAACCCGGGTGAGCGTTGGAGCCCCGAGTCGACGTACGCGAAGATCAGTGACTCGCTGAACCCGATGACGAGGACCGCGAGCCCGACTCCGGCCACCATGCGGCGCAGGCCGGGCTCGTGGTAGATGTGCCGTACGCCGGCCGTGACCTCGGCGACCCACCGCGAGGTCGAGCGTTCGGGGGCGGACTCCCGTACGCGCAGCGCCCCCACCGCGACGGCCGCCACCACGAACCCGGTGATCCCGACGAGAGCCACCGCCCAGCCGCCCACGGCGGTGTACAGCCCGGCCCCGATCAGCGGCCCGACCAGCCGGAGGCCCTGCTTCACGGTCTGCAGGGCGCCGTTGGCGTCGGCGAGCATGTCCTCGGGCACGACCAGCTTGATGAGCCCGGTCAGCGACGCGCTGATCGCGATGTAGGACAGGCCGTAGGCCACGGCCACCGCATAGATGATCCAGAGATCGGCGCGGTCGCGTACCAGTAGAAGCGGGAGCAGGACCGCGGCGGTGGTCAGGTTGGCCGCGATGAGGAAGGGGCGGCGGCGGAAGCGGTCGACGAACCAGCCACCGAGCGGGGCGAGCGCGAACGGCGCGACGACCGCGAAGATCGTGGCCCCGGCGAGGCCGTTGGACCCGGTGAGGCTCTTGACCCAGACCGCGAGCGCGAGCAGCAGGATGGACTCGCCGATCATGCTGGCGACGAGGCCGGCGAAGAGCAGCCGAAAGTCGGGGCGGCGCAGGACGGTACGCATCAGCTCTCTCCAGGGGCGTGGGCCGTGCCGCGCAGGCGTGACGGGCCGGGGGCGGGACGGGGTTCGGGGTCGCGCCGTGGGCCGGCGGGGGCGCCCCAGGCGACGAAGCGGACGAGCCGGGCGTCGCCGGGCCGCAGGGAATCGTCGGCGAAGCGGTCGAGGTGGCGGGTGAGTATCTCGCCGATCTCCTCGCTCATCGCGGCGAGCTCCTCGGCGGTGAGCCAGAGCTGCGAGATGTCCAGGAAGCCGGCGCGCCGCCACTCCGGGTCGTCGGACCGCCGCCTGGCGAACCAGCTGCGCATGGCCTGGTACTCGCGGTCGACGAGCATCTCGGCCGCCGCGTCGCCAGCCACGGCGGCCTCTGGGCTGTCGTACTCGCCCACCGACTTCGACTCGACGACGAGCCGCCAGGGGCGTTGGCGGCCGGATCCGCCGCCGGCTTCCTCGACGTACCCGTACCGGGCGAGCTGGCGCAGATGCCACGAGCAGTTGGCCGGACTCTCGCCCACCCGCTCGGCGAGCTCGGTCGCGGTCGCACTCCCGGCGAGCAGCAGTTCTTCGAGGAGCCGCAGCCGTACGGGGTGGGCGATCGCCCGGAGTGCCCGGGGATCTCGTATCTCTCGATGGGGCGGCCGATCTGCCATGCGTCGAAGCATACGCTTCGAAAGAACCGCTTGGAAAGAGGCCTTTCGACTACTGAGTGCGGCCTCGGCGTGGCGTGGGGTACACGTTTCCTCGGAACGGGTCCATACTGGTTCGGTTCCCAAGCCGAACCCAAGATCTTCGTGGGAGGCAACCCCCGTGCCTCGTGGGCCCAGCCCCATGCTGCGGCGCCGTCGACTCGGCGCCGACCTGCGCCGCCTCCGGGAGGCAGCCGGCCTGACCGGCGAACAGGTGATCGCCCGCGTCGGCTGGGCATCCGCGTCCAAGCTGTCCCGCCTGGAAAACGGCCGCAGCCGACCGGACCTGGCCGACGTACTCGACCTGCTCGACACGTACGGGGTGGACGGTCCGGAGCGTGACGAGCTCGTCGGGCTCGCCCGCGACGCCGGCAATACGCGCGGCTGGCTGCGCGAATACCCCGTGATGACACACCGCCAGCGGGCGTACGCCGAGCTGGAGTCGAGCTGCCTCGACATCCGCGAGTACGCGCCCGCCATCGTGCCGGGGCTGCTGCAGACCGAGGGGTACGCCTGGGTGCGCATCCTCTCGTCCCAGCCGCTGCAGGACGCGGACGCGTCCCGCGCCGACCCGGAAGCCGAGGTCAAGGCGCGGATGGCCCGGCAGAAGATCCTCAACCGCGACGTCGACCCGCCGCGGTACGAGGCCGTACTGGACGAGGCCGCTCTGGTCGGTCGCGGTGGCTCGGCCGAGGTACTGGCTGAGCAGCTCGAACACCTGAACCGCCTGGCCCAGCTGCCGAACGTGACCCTGCGGGTGCTCACGCGCGAGTCCACCGTCGGCGAGTCGTACCTGCCGCACACCGCCTTCTCGATCTACCGGTTCGCCGATTCCGGCGACCCCGAGACGGTCGCGGTCGAGGCGCTGGCCGCCGACATCGTGCTAACCGACAAACCGGACGTCGCGCGGTACACGACCGTGTTCGACTGGCTCCGCGAGGCGGCGCTTTCACCGGATCTGTCCCAGAAATGGCTGGCCGAAGCGGCCCATGCCGGGAGCCCACCCCGTACGCCGGCCCGTCCCGCGCCCCGGCCCCGCCGGAGCGAGTCGTCAGCCATGGACCAGTAGGCTGATCAGTCACCCCTGAGGGTGATTTTCGATCGGATGGCACATCGGCCACTCGAAGGGAAAACATCACCCGTTCGGGCGGTGAGTCGTCGCGATAGGGACGAACTCCTTGCGCTAACCGCCTGGCGTGCCTGAGCATGTGCATACACGCAACGTGGAAGTTCCACCGATGGACTTCCGTCACTCACGGTCCGCTTCGGCTCACGCCCCCGGAGACCCCCATGCGGTACCTGATCGTCCGCACCGATGTACGGAGCGTCGCACCCGACGAGCTGGCGTCGGCGTGGGCGCATGGGCACCGGGTCCGGGACGAGCGCACCACGCCCGAGCCGCGCCGGCAGACGATGTTCGCCGAGGACCGTGACGCCGCCCTGCACCTCGCCCGCGCCCTCGCCTCGGTCGGACCGGTGCGGGCGGGCCGTCAGCGGATCAAGGTAGTGCGGCTGGGCGAGCCGCCGTTGCGTCCGTAGCCGCACCGGGCGTCGGGGCCGCACCGGCCGTCGGGGCCGCACCGGCCGTCGCCCATTGGCTGACCAGGAAATGGGCGATCGACGCGCCCATCGGCAGCCCGATCCGCTCGCCGTCGGCCGTCCGTACGTCCTCCCCGGCCAAGATGGCCAGCACCTCCGCGCGGGTGAACCACTGCGCGTGCGTGATCTCCATCGGATCGACCGTCAGCGGCTCGTCCGGATCCGCGTACGCCTGGAAACCCAGCATCAGCGAGCCGGGGAAAGGCCAGGCCTGGCTGCTCACGTAGCGCACGTCGTCGACCGTGACGCCGACCTCCTCGCGTACCTCGCGGACGACCGCCGCCTCCGCCGACTCGCCGGGCTCCACGAATCCGGCCAGGCACGAGAACCGGCGCGTCCCGGGCGTGGCCCACGCGGCGTTGTGGCCGAGGAGGCACCGGCCCTGCGGACCCTCGACGCCGTCGTTGACCAGCATGATCACCGCCGGATCGGTCCGCGGCCAGTACTGGTCACCACTCTCGCCGGTACGGATCCAGCCGCCCCCGGTCACCGTCGTCGGTTGACCGGTCGCCGGGGCGTACCGGTGGCCCGCGTGCCAGTGCGCCAGCGCGACGGCCGTCATGGCGATCCCCGCATCCCGGTCGTCGAGCCGGTGCCCGATGTCGCGCAGGTTGACCGTACGGGTGTCAGGCAGGTCGGGCAGGGCAGCCGCGACGGCGAAGTACGGCGTACCGTCGTGCTCCCCGAGGAACAGCCGTTCGGCGTCGGGCGCCTCGTCGGGCGCGACGAGGACGAGCGCCTCGCCGCGTACGAGGAAGCGGCCGTCGTCCACGATGATCACGCGGCTCTTAGGCCACGCCTGGGCCAGCCAGTCCTCGTCGAGCCGGCGGTGGGCCGCACGGTCCACAGTGGACCGTGCGAGCGGTGGGACCGGCCGGCCCGCTCGGGCCTGCGCCGGTACCCGGGCCGCCCTCGTCTCCGGAGCCGGCTCGGCCGTCACGACTCGTCGGCGGGCAGGGTCACGTGCTCGACCGGCATGAGCGACGCCAGTGACGACTCCACCTGCTTCGCGTCGCCCAGCACCACGGTCACCGCCTCGGCCGGGGCGAGGTACTTCGCGGCCGCGTCGGCCAGGTCGTCGCGCGTCACCGCCGCCAGCCGCGCCGCGTGCTGGACGAGGTAGTCCAGCCGCAGCCCGAAGCCCGCGTACGTGCTCGCCAGCCCGGCGAGCCCGGACTGGGTGGCCATGCCGAGCTGCAGCGTGCCGAGGGCGTACTGCCGGGCATGCTCGAGCTCGCTCTCCCGCGGCGGCGTGGTGGCCATGCGGCCCAACTCGTAGCGCGTCTCCAGGAGCGCGGGCGCGGTCACCTCGGTGGCGACCTCGGCCGTGGCGACGAGGAGGGACCCGGCCGCCGAGTGCTCGACGTACGAGTGCGGGCCGTACGTGTACCCCTTGTCCTCGCGGATGTTCCCCACCCAGCGCGACGAGAAGTACCCGCCGAAGACGAGGTTGGCCAGCTGCAGCGCGGCATGGTCGGGGTGGGTACGGGGAACCGCCGGCAGCGCGATCCGCAGCGAGGACTGGATCGAGTCGGGCCGGTCGACCAGCCCGATCGGACCCGGCTTGAGGGGCGGGGTCGCCGGCAGCTTGACGTCCTTGCCGCCGCCGTCCCAGGTGGACAGTGCGGCCTCGGCGGCGTCCAGCACCTTGTTGGGCGGCACGTCCCCCACGATCACGAGCGTGGCGCCCGCCGGGTGCAGCCGCTCGCCGTGGAGCGTACGAAGCGCCCGGGAGTTGACCGTCCGCAGCTGCTTGGGCGCGGGCGTCTGCAACGCGTACGGGTGGGTGCCGTAGACCCGCTTCAGCAGCGCCACGCGGGCGAGGTGGGCGGGCTGCGTACGGGCGACCTGGATACGGTCGACCAGCCGCTCGCGCTCGGTGTCCACCTCCTCGCCCGGGTAGCTGGCCTCGGTCAGCACCTCGGCGAGGATCGCCAGGATCCGGTCGAGCCCGGACGCGAGCGCGTTCCCGCTGACCAGCAGCCGGTCGGGATCGGCGCCGGCGTGCAGCGCGCCACCCACCGTCTGCAACTCAGCGGCAATGTCCATAATGGACATCTTTGGGGTACCCGAGAAAAGGGTCTGGGAAAGCAGGGTGGTCTTGGCGACGAACGGCTCGCTGAGCCGGACGGTCGACAGCGGCACGCGCAGCCGCAGCTCGACGAGCGGTACGGAGGCCCGCCGGATCGCGATCACCGTCAGCCCGTTGGTGAGCTTGCGCTCGACGGCCTTCGGCAGCACCAGCTTGCGGTCGGGCCCCAACGCCGGCACCGCGCTCACCGCGCTCCCTGCACTCACTGGACACCTCCCGGGATGACCTCGATCGACGCGCGGCGCGCCGGCCGGAGCTGCTCGGCCGCCGCCAGGACCTGGGCCTCGGTGACCTCGCCGAGCAGCCGGGGCAGCTCGTTCAGCAGGCTCGCGTCGCCGCGCTGCTGCTCCACGACCGCCATCTGCAGCGCCCGGCCCAGCACCGCGTCCGTGTCCCGCAGCGCGTGCGTCGCCATGCGGGCCTGGGTACGGGCCAGCTCGCCCGGCGCCAGCCCGTCCGCGGCGATCCGCTCGGCCTCCTCGTCGATCGTGCGGAGCACCTTGTCGACGTCACCGGCGGGCGGCAGGTGGGCCTGCAGGACGAGTGCGGTCGGGTCGCGGACCGCGAACGGCTCGCCCATGAATCCCACGTACCCGCCGAGGCTCGTCACCGTGCGGTCGCGCAGCACCAGGCGCTGGACCAGCCGGGACGCGTCGCCGTCGGTCAGCACCTCGGCGAGGACCACGTACGGCAGGTAGGCCGCGAAGTCCGCGACCGGGTCGGGCACCCGCCACGCCGCCGCCACCGCCGGCAGCGGAGCCAGCCGGTCGGTGTACGTCGTGCGCCGCTCGGTGGCCAGGTCCGGCTCGGCGAAGCTCGGCCGGCGTGGCGCCGGGCGGTCCGGCACGCTGCTGAAATGCTCCTCGACATAGCGCGCCGCGGTGTCCACGTCGAGGTCCCCGGCGACGGCGAGCACGGCGTTGCCGGCCGCGTAGTAGTGCCGGAAGAAGTCGGCCGCCTCGGCCACAGTGGCGGACTCGAGATCGACGAACGAGCCGTACCCGTCATGCGCGTTCGCGAACGAGTCGAACATGACCGGTGGCAGCTTCAGCCACGGGAAGCCACCGTACGGCCGGTTCAGCACGTTGACCCGGATCTCCTCCTTGACGACGTCCACCTGGTTGCGCAGGTTGTCCTCGGTGAGGCGCGGCCCGCGCATGCGGTCGGCCTCCAGGAAGAGCGCGCGCTCCAACGCGTTCGCCGGCATCGTCTCGAAGTAGTCGGTGTAGTCCAGGTGGGTCGACCCGTTGAACGTGCCACCCGCCCCCTGCACGTACCTGAAATGGGCCAGCTTCTCCAGGTTCTCCGAGCCCTGGAACATCAGATGCTCGAACAGGTGGGCGAACCCCGTACGGCCCTCGGGTTCCGAGCGGATGCCGACGTCGTAGACGACCGCGACGCCGATCACCGGCGCACTCCGGTCGGGGGTGAGCACGACCCGCAGGCCGTTTGCCAAGGTGAACCGCTCGACCGGGTACGTCGTCGCCGGAATCCGTGGAGTTCGAGGCACGCTTGCGACCCTAGCGCGCTGGGCGGCCGACCTGGGCTCAGGCGGGCGGAGCGGCGGCGTTGCGCCGCCGGCGGCCGCTGGTCACCGCGTACGCGACGAGTCCCGCGAGGAACGCCAGCAACGGCAGCACGATCAGCCACCGCCGCCAGTCGCCGCTGTCGAACGCCGGCAGGGAGACCGGCCCGGACGCCACGGGGCCGGCCGTGGAGGGCGCCGGCGCGGGGCGGGCCACCGACGCGGACGGCGCGGCGCTCGCCGCCGGAGGCCGCAGCAGGGGTACCCCCGGAGCCAGCGCGGCGCCCAGGTCGAGCACGCCGAAGCCGTAGTCGTCGTCCCGGCCGGACGCGCCGCGATCCTTCGCGGTCGCGGTGAGCCGGTGGATCACCTCGTCTGCCGGGAGCTGCGGGTACTTCGCGCGGATCAGGGCGGTCGCGCCGGCGACGATCGCCGCGGAGCCCGTACCGCCGTCGATCCGGTACCCCCCGCCGGTGTCCGTCGTCACCAGGTCGACGCCCGGCGCCGCGAGCAGCGGGGTGGCCTGGGGCAGCAGGCCGAGCGGCGGGCGGGGCGAGGGTGGCGGGTCGGCGAGGCCGCCCACCCGGTCGAGCGGGGCGATGCCCACCACCCCCGGATAGCTCGCCGGCCAGGGCAGGAACGTCTCACCACGGCGGTTGGCCGTCGCCGCCACGACGACCACGTCCGCCTTGACCGCGTCGGAGACGGCCTGCTCGAGCCGGGGGCTCGCCGGCATCCCGCGACCGATGCAGATCACCTTCACCCCGCGCGCGACCGCCGCGTTGATCCCGTCCGCGAGGACGTCCGGGTCGCCGAACTGCCCGGCCCGGTTCGTGATCCGGATCGGGAGTACCTGCGCCCGCGGCGCGATGCCGAGGACGCCGTCGGCGCCCGTACCGCGCCCGTGCCCGACGATCAGGCCGGCCAGGCCCGTACCCCGGCCGTCCACATCGAACTGTCCGGGCGCGCCACCGGTCGGCGCCGCCGCGCCGGTCGACACGTCCACGCCGGTCAGCACGCTGTCGACCAGATCCGGGTGGGTCGCGTCGACCCCGGAGTCGATGACCGCGACCGTCACGCCCGCGCCCATGGTCTGCCGCTGGGCATTGGCCACGTCGAGGAACGCGAGATGCCACTCGGAATCGCGGATGCCGTCGGCCCGCGCCGGAGCGGCGAACACCAGCGTCCCGGCGACCGCCGTCGCCAGCGCGCCCACGACGCGTACCGCAGCCATCATCGCGACAGGCTATCGGCGTCGCGGTCGCGGGCAACAGGCCCGTCGGGTCGAGATCAACCCGGCTCCGCGGCGAGAGGGACACCGGCCACGAGCGCGGCGAGCGCCTCCGGGCCGAGCAGATCCGCCGGGCGGACCGTCACCCCCGTGGCGACGTAGTGGAATCCGGCCCGGACCCGCTCGACGGGGACCCCGGCCAGAGCCGCCCAGGCCAGCCGGTACGCGGCGAGCTGTACGGCCGCCGCCTCCGCCGCCGGGCCTGTCGGTTGCCGGCCGGTCTTCCAGTCGATCACGTCGTACCGGCCGTCCTCGTCGAGGTACACGGCGTCCATCCGCCCCCGTACGACCACGCCGGCGAGGACGGTCGCGAACGGCACCTCGACCTGCACCGGCGTACGCCCCGCCCACGCACTCTCGAGGAAGCGGGCCTGCAGGGCGGTCAGCTCCTCGTCGGGCGCGGCGTCCTCGTCGGCGGCACCGGGCAGCTCGTCGACGTCGAGCAGGCGCGCGCTCGTCGGCCCGGCGAGCTGCTGCTCGAGCCAGAGATGGAACGCGGTCCCCCGGCGGGCGTACGGGTCGGGCCGCGCCGGCAGCGGGCGGCGCAGGGTGCGGGCGAGCTCCTGCGGGTCGCGCCGCAGCGTCACCAGCTGCGAGACCGAGAGGTGGCCCGGCAGGGCAACCGCCGTACCGTCGCGGCGCCGGCGGCGGGCCCGCTCGGCGAGCAGCAGCTCCACCTCGTACCCCCAGCGCTCGACCTGAGGATCTGCGCTCCCGCCCGGCGGACCCGCCGCCGCCCGGACCAGGGCCGCGCCCGCCTCGATCGCGGCCCGCCGCTCGCCGAGCGGGTCGGCCGGCCAGGTCGCCCGGGCCACCAGCTCCAATGTCGGGTTGCGGGCCTCCTCGACCGGCGGCGCCACCCACACGTCGACGGTGCCGGCGCCCGCCTCGCAGCGATCGTGCACGTCGACCAGGAACGGCGACGGGCCGCGCGGCCGGACCACGCCCTCGCCCCACCAGTACCCCGAGCAGAGCAGCAGCCGCCGCGGCCGGGTCACCGCCACGTAGGCCAGGCGGCGTTCCTCGCGCTCGTCGTGCTCGCGCCAGGCATCGTCGAACGCCTCCCGCGCGGTGTGCACGTCCTTCTGGTCGGCGGTGCCGTCGACCCGCAGCTCGGGGAGCTCCTCCGCGTCGCCGCGCAGCGGGAACGGCAGGATCCCGAGCCCGCGCAGCCAATGGTCGGCCCCGGTGCTGGGCGCGGGCCACTGGTTGTCGGTGAGGCCGGCAACCGCGACGACGTCCCACTCCAACCCCTTGGCCGCGTGGGCGGTGAGCACCTGGACGGCGCCCTCCACCACCTCGACCTCGCCCGGGCTGAGGCCACGCTCCTCGTCCTCGGCCGCGGTGAGGAACGCGAGGAACGCCGACAAGGTCGCGCCCTCGGCCTCCGCGGTGAACCGCGCGGCCACGTTGCCGAGCGCGTCGAGGTGCCCGCGGGCCAGGCCCGCGTCCCCGGCCCGGGTCGCCACCTCCACCTCCAGGCCGATCGTCCGCTCCACGTCGGAGATCAGGTCGGGCAGCGGCTGGTCCAGACGGCTCCGCAGGCCCCGCAGCTCCTCGCGCAGAGCGAGCAGGCGGGCGTACGCCTCGGGAGTGAACGGATCCGGCGGCCCGAGGTCGTCGAGCGCCTCGACCAGCGAGGCCTCGTCCAGCCGATCCGGGATCGGCTCGCCGGCTTGGGTGGCCGACCGCCGGGACCGGGCCAGCCCGGTCGCGCGCCGGTGCAGCGCCACGATGTCGCGCGGGCCGATCCGCCACCGCGGGCCGGTGAGCAGCCGCAGGAGTGCCGCGCCCTGCATGGGGTCGGCGATGACGTGGAGCGTGGCGACGACGTCGCGCGCCTCCGGCGTGTCCAGCAGGCCACCGAGCCCGACGACCTCCACCGGCAACCCCCGGGCGCGCAGCGCGGCGTCGAGCGCGGCGATCTGCTTGCGGACGCGGATCAGCACCGCGGTCGTCGGGCGGCTGGGCAGCGGTAGGTCGGCGATGGGCGTGTCCGCGTCGGCGCCGGCGGACTCCCGCCACGCGGTGGCGATCCGGTCGGCGATCCACTCGGCCTCGTCGAGGTACGTCTCGACGAGTGCACAGTGGACGGTCGCGGCCGAGCCGACGCGTTCGGATACCCGGGGGGCGGGGACGAGCCGGGCGACCCTGGCCCCCGCCGCCCGCAGCGGGGCCGACAGCGCGTTGGCCACGTCGAGGATCTCGGGGCGGTTGCGCCAGCTCGTACTCAGCGTCAACTCGCGGGCCGGCTCGCCGGACGGGTCGGTGAAATCCCGCGGGAACCGCTTGAGCGTGCCCGCCGACGCACCGCGCCAGCCGTAGATCGCCTGGCACGGGTCGCCGACCGCGGTCACCGGATGGCCTCCGCCGAACAGCCCGCGCAGCAGCACGACCTGGGCGTGGCTCGTGTCCTGGTACTCGTCGAGCAGCACCACCCGGTACCGGTCGCGCTCGATCTCGCCGACCTCGGGATGGTCACGCGCGACGGTCGCGGCCCGGGAGAGCTGGTCGCCGAAGTCCATCGCCTCCAACCCGTGCTTGCGGTCGGCGTACGCGCGCACGAGCGGGAGCAGCTGCAGCCGGGCGCGCTGCCGGTCGAGCATGCGCTGCACCTCCGCGTACACCCGGCCCGGACGGCTCTGCACGGTCGCGAAGAACCGGCCCGTCCACGCGGACAGGTCGTGCGGGCTGCGCAGGTGCTCGGCCAGCTCGCTCGCGAGGTGCAGGACGGCGTCGATCACGGTGGTCACCGCGCTGTCCACATCGGACATGTCGCCCTCGTACGTGCGGACGACGGCGTCGGCGAGCTGCCAGCGGGCGGCCTCGGTGAGCAGGCGGGCGGAGGGCTCGTACCCGGCCCGGAGCCCGTGCTCGGTGACGATGCGGGCCGCGTACGAGTGGTAGGTGGCGACCGTCGGCTCCCCGGTGACCATCTCCTCCTGCCCGAGGCGGCGCACCAGCTGGCCGAGGCGCATCCGGATGCGGTGGGCCAGCTCCCCCGCCGCCTTGCGCGTGAAGGTCAGCCCGAGCACCTGCTCGGGGCGTACATACCCGTTGGCCACCAGCCAGACGACCCGGGCCGCCATCGTCTCGGTCTTGCCCGAGCCGGCGCCCGCGACCACGAGCAGCGGCCCGACCGGCGCGCTGATCACCGAGGCCTGCTCGTCGGTCGGCGGCTTCGTACGCAGCAGGTACGACAGCTCGGCCGGCGTGTACCGCGGGCCGGCGTCGGCGCGCACCGGGCGCGGCGCGGCGGCGGCGACCTCGAACAGCTGCGGCTGCTGGGTCATTGCCACCCCTCGCTTCGGCGTTCGGCGCTCGGCCACCGCCGATGTCCGGGCCGTTGCCTCACGCCTACGCTCACAGTTGTCTCCCCTTGCCGGAGATCGGGCACGCGGTGCGCACGGGGCAGGCGCGGCAGCTGGAGTTGGCCACCGCCTCGAACGTCGACGCGGCCATCGTGTCGGCCGCCTTGCGGACCATCGCCCGCGCCCAGCCGGGATCGGCGGCGTCGCGCAGGGGCGGCTGCACCTGCTCGGCGACGGACTTGGCGGACGTACCGAGCTGGACGAGCGCCGCGCCGCCGGAGTCGGTGGACACGTCCGGGAACGCGCCCGCCTCGACCGCGGCCTGGTACGCCCCGAGCTGCGGATGCTCCGCGAGGTCGGCCGCGGTCGGCTTCGACGAGCCCGTCTTCAGGTCGATCACGACCGCGCGACCCTCGGCGTCCACCTCCAACCGGTCGACCCGGCCCCGCACCTCGAGGTCGTCGGCGATCTCGACGCGGAAGTCCTTCTCGACCGCGACCACGTCCCGGGGGTTCTCGGCGAGCCAGGTGACCAGCTTGTCCAGCATCAGGTCGGCCCGGGCGCGCTCCCGGTCGGCCAGCCACCGCGCGGCCAGCTCGATCGCGTCGAACCGGGTCGACACGTACGCGGCGAGCTGCGCCGAGAGCGTCTCGCGGTCGATGGTCGCGTCATCGGCGAGCATCGCCGCGGCGTGGACGAGGTTGCCGATCCCCTGCTGCGCGGTGGCCGGCGCCTCGCCACCGTGCCGCCGGAGCAGCCACTGCAGCCCACAGCGCAGTGCGCCCTCCACAGTGGACGGTGTGACCACGACCGCCTCGCCGGGATCGCGCAGGGGACGGTCGTCGGACAGCGCACGAAGGCCCCACCACTCGTCGGGGGCGGCGCCGCGGACGCCCTCGGCGGCCAGCCGGGCCAGGTACCCCGCCGCGGCGTGGCGGCGCCCGGGGTCGGCGGAGGGATCCGTCACGACCGTACGCAGTTCGGCCACGAGCGCGGGCAGGGTCAGCGCGCGGGGGAGCCGGGTCGGTGCGCGACCGGCCGGCTCGGGTTCGGGTCGCGCCTCCGACCCCGCGGGAACGCCGCCTCCGTCGCCTGGACCGGGCGGGTCCGGCCCGTCGGTCGGACCGGTCGGGTCAGGCCCGCCTGCCGGGTCAGCCGGATCCTCCGGCGGAGGGTCGGCCGGCGGCGCATCCTCGGGGGCGAGCTCGTCGAGGAAGCGACTCGGCTGCTCCTCCCCGTCGGCCTCGCCGGTCGAGCCGGAGGCGACCGCGGTCACCAGCAACCGCCGGCGGGCCCGGGTGACGGCCACGTAGAACAGCCGCCGTTCCTCGTCGAGCAGCGCGGCGGTCTGGGTCGCGGCGAACGGCCCACCGCCCCGCCCGGCGACGAGGTCGACCAGCAGCTCGGAGCCCAGGAGGCTGCCCCGCAGGCGGAGATCGGGCCAGACACCTTCCTGCACTCCCGCGATCGCGACGACGTCCCACTCCAGCCCCTTGGCCGCGTGGGTGGTCAGGATCCGGACGGCGTCGCCGCGATCGGCCGTCGGCGCGATGGAGTCGCCGGGCAGCTCGAGCCCGAGCACGTGGTCGAGGAACACCTCGGTACGGGCGCCGGGCAGCCGGTCGGCGAACTTCGCCGCGACGTCGAACAGGGCCACCACCGCGTCGAGATCGCGGTCGGCCGCGGCGGCGCGGTGAGCCACGACGTCGGCGGCGCCGGCGGTCGTCCGCAGGCTCGCGGTCGTCCAGCGCTCGGCCAGGCCGGATGCCCGCCAGACGGCCCACAGCACGTCCTCGGCCGTGGCCTGCGGCCGGGCCGCCGCCTCCCGCGCGGTGACCAGCAGCCGCGCGACCGACCGGGCCGGCGCCGCCCACCGCCGGTCGATCGCGGCCAGCTCGGTCGGGTCGCGCAGCGCCTCGACAAGCAGGACGCCCGAGGGCCGCCGGTCACCCGCGGCCAGGGCGAGCGCGCGCAACCCCTGCCGCAGCTGCCGCTCGGTCAGCGGGTCGGCACCGCCGAGCTGCGAGTGCAGCAGCGCGATCGCCGCGTCTTCGTCGAGCCGTTCGGGTTCGAGCGCGCATCGCATCAGGAGCAGCAGCGGCGCGACCGCCGGCTGGGCATGCAGCGGCAGGTCCTCGGAGTGCGTCACGGTCGGGATCTCGGCCTGCGCCAGGGCACGCTGGATGCCGGCGAGCTGGCGGGTGGTCGAGCGCAGCAGCACGGCCATGCGCGACCACGGGACGCCGTCGATGAGGTGCGCCTCCCGCAGCCGGTGCGCCACGAACGCCGCCTCGCTCGTCACCGACCGGAACGTACGCACCTCGACGACTCCCGGACCGCCCTCGTCGACGGCCGGCTCCGGCACGAGCGCGCGGTGCCGGGCCGGGCCGCGCAGCCGCCGGGCGATCCGCGCCGTCGCGCCGACCAGCTCCGGTGCGGCGCGGAAACCCCGGGTCAGCATGATCGTGCCGGCGACCGCGCCGCTGGCCGTACGGAACCGGTGCGGGAAGTTCGCCACCCCCCGCGGATCGGCGCCGCGGAAGGCGAAGGTCGACGAGTCGGGGTCGGCGAACGCGATCAGCGGAGCACCGCCCCCGGCCACGAGTGCCAGCAGGTCGAGCTGGGCGGGGTCGGTATCGGCCAGCTCGTCGACGTACACATAGGACAGTCGTCCGCGCTCGGCGGCCAGCAGCTCGGAGTCGTCGGCGAGCAGCCCGCTCGCCGCCCGGATCAGCTCGGCGTTGTCGTAGGCGACCGAGCCCCGGCCGGTGATGTCACGCAGGGCGAGCACCTGCCCGTACTGGTCGAGGAACCGGGCTGCCGCCACCCAGTCGGCGCGCCGCAGCCGCTCCCCGTAACCCTCGAGCTCGGCGGCGCTGATCCCGCGCTCGGCCGCCCGGAGCAGCAGATCCCGCAGCTGGGCGGCGAACGCGCGGGTGGGCAGGGCGGCACGCAGGGAGGATGGCCAGCCGACCGGGTCGTCGTCGGTGTCGGCCAGCAGCTCCCGGATCAGCACATCCTGCTCGGGACCCGTGAGCAGCCGGGGCGCCGCGTCGCCCACCTCCGCGGCGGCGCGGCGCAGCAGGCCGAAGGCGTACCCGTGGAACGTGCGGACCAGGGGCTCGGCGGTGGTCCGCGGGGCGGCGATGCGTGCCTCGAGCCGGTCGCGG
>Ga0114129_10003878_pt1 | contig 21098 bp, 18 predicted proteins | sample RhiMetdeltSRZDD1_FD_80071 | JGI IMG/M metagenome (GOLD analysis project Ga0114129, IMG submission 80071) | Populus rhizosphere microbial communities from Tennessee, USA - Rhizosphere MetaG P. deltoides SRZDD1 (version 2) (version 2) | ecosystem: Host-associated > Plants > Roots > Rhizosphere >... | reverse complement strand
CTGATCGATTTCGGAACGCCGATCAGCTACGGCATCCGGCGCTGCGAATTCGATCACTATCTGCTCACACGATCGGGCGCGCGCGTGATGGCGGGACAGCCCCTGACTGATTTGCGACGCGCGACGGACGGCTGGATCGCGAACGGCAGCGTTCAGGCGGCGGTCGTCGTCGGCGCAGGCGGACATTTCTGTCCGGTCGCGCGCCGGTTGAATCCGCGGGAGACGCCCGAAGACGTGGTGGTCGCCCAGGAAGTCGAGTTCCGGCTGGACGACGAGACGGCACTTGGGCGAGAGGTGGACGGCGAATCGCCGGAGCTGTTTTTCTGGTCCGACCTGCTCGGCTACGGCTGGTGTGTGCAGAAGGGCCGCTATCTCAACATCGGGGCAGGCCGCCTGTCGCGATCGGAATTTCCCGCAGCCGTGCGGCAGTTCACAGCAATGCTGGAAGAGCGTGGTCTCCACGTCGATCAGGTGCGCGCGTCATGGAAGGGGCACGCGTACCTGCTAGGCGCCACGTCCACTCGCACCATCGTCGACGACGGCGTGCTGCTCGCCGGTGATGCCGCAGGTCTCGCGCTCGCGCCAAGCGGCGAGGGGATTCTCGCGGCTGTCGAGTCGGGCATCATGGCGGCGGAGGCGATCCTCGGCGCCGCGCCGGATTATTCCCGCGACCACCTGGCGCGGTACTACACCGATATCGAAGCGAGATTCGGACGCCGCGGGCAGCGGAACGGGCTCACGCGCGTGCCCGCCTGGGTGCGCGCCATCGCGGCGCGCGTCATTCTCGGATCGTCCTGGCTTTCACGACGCGTGCTGATCGAGGATGCCTTTCTGCACACTCGAAGGCAAGGCTTCACGAGCGATTGGCAGCCTCCAACCAACCACCCATCACCGAGTGGCTGACGACACCTGCGTGTTGTGAGACGAGGCGGCCGTCCTTCAGGACGATGAAGTTCGGAATGCCGTTGACGTGGTAACGCTCCGCGATTTCAGGGTAGCGATCGGTATCGACTTTCAGCACGACCGCGCGGCCGGCAAAATCGGTCGCCACGCGCTTGACCTCGGGCGCGGCCATTCGGCACGGCCCGCACCAATCCGCCCAGAAGTCGACGAGCACCGGGACTGGCGACTCGCGCAGCACGTCGTCGAACACCGTCGTGTCGGCTTCGATCGGCTCGGCGATCGGCGGCATCGTCGTCTTGCACGCGCCGCAGCGGACGGTTCGCGCGAGATGCGCCGCCCCTACCCGGTTTTTCTTCCCACACGCGGGACACATCCGAATCATGCTCGTCAGATTGCCCTATCAGTCGATGATACCGTCGCGGGTACCCCGACGCCATCTGACGTCAGGCATGCGTGGCCCGCTCCAAGGTCGTCTATGACGTGCAGCACATGGAGCGTCGAGCCAAGCGTTCGGGCGAGCTCACGCGGAGCCTCGGGCAGCGCAGGCCGGATCCCCCGAGCGGGCATCAGTCGGTACGACGGGTGGGCGCGAGTGCTCTTCAGCCGCGCCCAAACATCTCTCGAATTTCGCCGCGTCACATCGTCGACTTTTTGGGCAACCCCAATTCGGGCCGCGATTACGCGAGGATCCTGGGAGCCACGGTGAGCACTTTTGCGCCCCGCAGGCGGCCGGCTTTCAGATCGGCCAAAGCCTCGTTCGCAGCTTCGAGCGGATACGTCTCGACTTCCGGCGCGATCGGAATCGCGGCTGCAAGGTCCAGACACGCGCGCACATCGTCGCGCGTCACGTTCGCGACGGTCTTGATCTCCTTCTCACGCCAGAGGTGTCTGGCGTAGTCGAGCCGAAGCAACTCGTCCTGATCTCCGCTTTCTTTGCGGATCGCGTTGATGACCAGACGCCCGCCGGGCGCGAGGTTGTCGAGCGCTTCGACGACAGGTTTCCACGCCGGAGTCGTATCGATAATGGCGGCCAGCGGCTCGGGTGCGCGTTCCTCCGCTCCGCCGGCCCAGACCGCGCCGAGCGTGCGCGCAAATTCCCGTTCACGGCTGCTGCGGGCGAACACGAACACGCGCGAACGTGGATACCGCGCGCGCGCCATCGTGATGACCAGGTGCGCCGACGCGCCAAATCCGGTCAGCCCAAGCGCTTGGCCGTCCTGGAGATTCGTGAGTTGGAGGGACCGGTACCCGATGGCGCCCGCGCACAGCAGCGGCGCCGCGCCCACGTCCGAGAACGCCGGCGGGATGCGATAGACGAAATCAGCAAACGCCGTCATGTACTCGGCGTATCCGCCATCGACATCGCGCCCGGTCGAGACAAAGTCCGGACACAGATTTTCCAGGCCGGCCTGGCACGCCTGGCATCGGCCGCACGCGTGAAAGATCCAGGCGACGCCGACGCGTGCGCCAATCCAGCCTTCATCCGTCGACGGACCAACCCGTTCGACATGGCCGACGACCTGATGGCCGGGAATGCGTGGCAGGGCGGTGTCCAGCCGCCCTTCGATCTCGTCGAGCTCGGTGTGGCAGACGCCGCACGACGACACGCGGATCAGCAGCTGCCCTGACGACGGTGTCGGAATCGGGACATCCCTGGCGGTGAGTGGACGCGGATTCGCCGCGAACGCGCCCACGCGTTCGAGAACCATCGCTCGCATCGCGGATCCTGCCGCTCAAATGCTACCAAGGCGACGCCGGTGGTCTCGAAGCTGCATGAGCAGTCTCTTCGGGACGCCTTGGGATCGTCTGTTCGCCGACTACAACCTCGCGCAGGGACGCGTCTGGATTCTCGTGCCGATCACTACAGCGTTCGCGCCGTGGCTGACGGCCCGTGCACGTCACCTCTATTGACGTTGACGTCGCGTGCGCGCGCGATCGGTGCTACATTCCCCCGCCACGGGGCAATCGAGATGCCGACCGAACGACGGCGGTCGGGCACGAGGTTTGCGATACGCAGCACGGCTCCTGGGATGAGCTGCGCCTCCCCAGGGCCCGCCGGGAGGTCACGATGTCGCGACACATCCGAAGAATAGGCCCCAATTACTGGGTGGCCTGTGCGGTTGTGCTGTGGCTGATGGCGATCGCCACCGCTCGTGCCGGAGCCTGGATGCCACGGAATTTCGTGGCACCTCCGGAAAACTCCCCACCATCGCAGAATACTGCGCAGACGCAGAAGAATCCGCCGCAGGCGCCGGCCCCGTCGGTGGCATACGTCGGCCAGGATACGTGTCTCACCTGCCACGACGACAAGAAGCAGGGCTACTTCGGAAGCCCGCACTCACGCACCGCCGACCCGCGGTCGCCTGCAGCCCAGCACGGATGCGAAAGCTGTCACGGCCCGGGCGGCAATCACGTCACGGACCCCGTCGCGAATCCGGTCAAGCGTTTCTCGAAACTCCCCGCGGCCGAGGTCAACGCGACCTGCACCACCTGTCACAACCGCGGGCCGCACGGCGCCTGGGAAGGCAGCGCCCACGATCGCCGCAATCTCTCGTGCACGACCTGCCACAGCGTCCACAGTCCGAAGTCGGCGGAAAAACAGCTGGTCCAGCCAACCGAGACGCAGGTCTGCGCGACGTGCCACCGGCTGCAGGTGACCAAGACCGAGCGTGCCGTCGCACACATGCCGGTCCGAGAAGGCAAGATGTCGTGCAGTTCCTGCCACAACCCGCACGGCTCGATCACGAACGTCAAGAATCTGAAGACGGGCAGCTCGGTCGCGGAGTTGTGCACGAGCTGTCATACGGAAATGCGCGGACCGATGCTCTTCGAGCACGCTCCCGTGCGCGAGAACTGCGCGACGTGCCACGACCCGCACGGCTCGTCGAACGATCGCATGCTGGTCGTCCGCATGCCGATGCTCTGCCAGCGGTGCCATATCGCGAGCAAGCATCCGGCCACGCTCTACGACAAGGATCAGATCACCACGAACAAGAGCAACCGGATGTTCGGGCGCTCGTGCGTGAACTGCCATTCGAACATCCACGGGTCGAACCATCCGTCCGGCCAGTTCTTCATGCGGTAACCGGAGACACGAACATGCGACGCCTTTCGTTCCTCTCTCTGGTCCTTCTCGTCGGCGCCGCCGCGCCGCCGCGGGCGCTCGCCCAGGCCGGTCCGCCGCCGCAGACACCCGCGCAGCCGGCGGCTTCGGCGCCGACGGCGACCGACGACTCGTCGCGCAGCCTGTTCGACCTCACGCCGAACCAGTTCCTCGTCGGCGGCCGCGCCACCAGCATCGACGGCGACCCGGCGCGCTTTCAGCGCTACCAGGACGTCCGCGACGGCCTGCTCGTCTCCGGCTTCCGTTACGCGTTCGCGCCGCCTGATGTCGCCTCCACATTCCACGCGCGCGCGAACAACCTCGGCTGGCGCGATCAGGAGTACTTCGGCACCTACGATCGCGCCGGCACGCTGAAGGTGACCGGGAGCTGGCAGCAGATCCCGCAGTTCTACAGCGTCGACACGGCGACCCCCTACACCGGCACCGGCGGGACGCTGCTGCTCGACGATGCAGCGCAGCGCGCCGCTCAGGGTGGAGCCGGACTCACCCCGTACCCTCCGATCGCGCCGCAGTTCGAGCTGCGCGAACGCCGCGACATCGGGCGTGTCGACGTCACCGCCGCAGCGACGAAGAATCTCGACGTGACGGGCAGTTTCACCACGCAGAAACACGGCGGCGAACTGCCGTGGGGCGCCAGCTTCGGCTTCAGCAACGACGTCGAGGTGCCGCTGCCCTACGACTCTCGGACGAACGATTTCACCATCGGCACCGAGTGGACGAACCCGAAGAACATGCTCCGCGTCGCCTACAGCGGATCGTGGTTCGACAATCTCGCGCCCACGCTGGTGTGGGACAGCCCGCTGCGGCTCGACGACGCATCGGGCGCCCCGGGACGCGGCCGCATGTCGCTGTGGCCGTCCAACTCGGCGCAGACGATCAGCTTCGGCGGCTCCACCAAGCTCGCGCACAAGACGCAGGTCACCGGCGCCTTCTCTTACGGGCTGTGGAGCAACGACGAGCCGCTGCAGCCATTCACGATCAACTCGGCGCTGGCGCCGATTGCGCTGCCGCGCGCGAACGCCGATGCCGAGGCGCACGTGTTCTCGACGAACCTGAACCTGACGTCGCACCCCACGACCGACTGGCGGTTCGGCGCGCGCTTCCGCAACTACACCTACAGCAATCAGATGCCGGCAACGAGCATCACGAATTACGTCGCGTACGATTCGAACGCGTCGACGACGCCCACAGGCGGTCCGGATCTCTACGCCCACGATCGGACCACGTTCGACGCGGACGCCACGTGGGACAAGCTGAAGCCGCTCGCGCTCACGGTCGGGTACACGCACAATGCCAACGGCTGGGACGCGCGGACCTTTCAGTCAGCCGGCGAAGACGTGTTTCGTGTGTCGGCCGACGCGGTGGGAACTTCCTGGTCGACCTTCAGGGTTCAGTACGAGGTCGGCAGCCGCACCGGATCGGACCTGGACCAGACGCAGCTGACGGGCATCGGCGAACACCCGGAGATGCGGTACTACGACCTGGCCGACCGTACGAGAAACCGATTCTCAGGGCAGATCGACATCGTCCCGTCTGATGCCTGGCTGTTCAGCGTGTCGGGCGGGATCCTGCACGACGACTACCCGAACACGGTTTTCGGACTGCAGAAGTCGAACGGAGGTACCTTCTCGCTCGCGGCCGACTACCACCAGCCGAACGGTCTGGGCGCGGGCGGCACCTACAACTACGAGCGGTATACCGGTCTGCAGCAGTCGCACGAAGGCGATTCGTCAACCGCGCAGTTCGACGATCCGCTTCGCAACTGGACGTCCGACGCGAAAGAGACAGTCCACTACTTCTCCCTCTACGCGACGCCGCCGCGGATCGGCAAGAACACCGAGGTGCGGTTCTCCTACGATTTCAGCGATGCGCGGGCCAACAATCTCTACACGATTCCGGCGGGCAGCCCGATCACGCCCCCCAATCAGCTGCCTGAGGTGTTCAACAAGCTGCAGCAGCTGCACCTCGACGCGCGCTACAAGGTCACGAAGAACGTCGTGGGCACGTTCTCGTATCTCTACGAACCGCTCAAGATTTTCGACTACGCGTTCGATCCCAGCATCGTCAACGGCATCGTGCAGCCGAGCTCCCTGGTCATGGGCTACGTGTACCGCCCGTACACCGCGAATTCCTTCGTGTTCGGCGTCCAATACGTGTGGTAAAACTGCCAATGCCGTCTGGGGACGGATCCTCGTCGGCTGGTGCCCTGACGCACGCCATGGGACGGATCGGGGATCATCCGCGGGCAATATAAGGAGACCTGTCATGAAGCTGTTCGTCACAATGCTGGCTGCGGTGTTCGCGCTGGGCGTGTCCGCCCGGGCGCAGGATGCCAAGCAGATCGAAGCAGGCAAGAAGGTCTATGAGGCCCAGAAGTGCTCGACGTGTCACATGATCGCCGGGAAGGGCAACAAGATGTTCCCGCTCGACGGCGTCGGCACGAAGCTGCCCGCGGCCGACATCAAGAAATGGATCACGAATCCCGCCGAGATGGAAGCCAAGCTGCCCAAGCCGCCGACGCTCAAGATGTCGTCGAAGAAGTACAACCTCAAGGACGCCGACCTCGATGCGCTTGTGGCGTACCTCGGGTCGCTGAAAAAGTAACGCGCGCGGCGGGGGAACCTCGCCGCCGCGGCCATGAGCGCGGCGCATCATCAGTCCGTGGCTGAGCCGAGACTCGTTCAGAATCCGTGGTCGATCGCCGGCGCCTGGCTGGCCACGATCGGCGCCGTCGCTTTCATTGCGTACTACGTCGCCGAAACGTTCGGCCTCCTCGCCAGTCCGTACGCCGGACTGTTGGGGTTCGTCCTGCTGCCCGCAATCTTTCTTCTCGGGCTGTTGCTCATCCCGCTGGGCATCTGGCTCGAGGGACGCCGCCGCCGGCGCGGTTCACCGGCCTGGCGCTGGCCGGTGATCGATCTCGGCAATGTCACGACCCGCCGGATCGCGCTCGCCATCGCCGCGCTCACGATCGTCAATCTCGCCCTCATTGCGGTGGCCGGACTCGGCGCGGCGCATTACATGGAAACAGAGCGCTTCTGCGGCCAGGTCTGTCACGAGCCGATGCGGCCCGAGTTCACGGCACATCAACTGGCGCCGCACGCCAGCGTGACCTGCGTGGCCTGTCACGTCGGTCCGGGCGCGCGCGGCACGATCCGCGCAAAGATGAACGGCACGCGTCAGCTCTTCGAAGTGATGACTGGCAATTATGACCGGCCGATTCCGGTGCCGGCTCGAGGCCTGCCGGTCGCGGCTGACACCTGCATGCGGTGTCATACGGCGGGTCATCCGGACCGCGACCTCACGAAAACCAAGACCGAATACGCCGACGACGAGACGGGCACCGAAAACACGACCACTCTGGTGATGCACACGTCGCGAATTCATTGGCACGCGCGCCCGGACGTGCGGGTCGAATACGTTGCGTCGGACTCGAAGCGGGAGACGATTCCGTACGTGAAGGTGACGGACGCGAACGGCCGCGTCACCGAGTACTTCGCCGCGGACGTCACCGCCCGCCCAGCGGGCGAGCTTCGCCGGATGGACTGCCTCGACTGCCATACCCGGCCCGCGCACACGTTCTCCGTCTCCGCGGAGCAGGCCGTCGATCGGGCGATCGGGCGCGGCGAGATCGATCGAAGCGTGCCGTACGCGCGCAAAGAGATCGTGGCCGCGCTCAAGACCGACTATCCAAGCGAGCCGGCGGCGCTCGATGGCCTCAGGCGGCAGCTGACCGGCGTCTACAAAACCGCCGACGGCAGCCACGCGCCGGCGATCGCGAAGAACATCGCCGCCGCCGAACGCCTGTATCGCTACAACGTCTTTCCTGAAATGAAAGTGACCTGGGGCACGTACCTCACGAACCTCGGGCACACAGCCCTGCCGGGATGCTTCCGCTGTCACGACGAGTCGCATACGTCGAAAGACGGCCGGGCAGTACGGCAGGACTGCGAGCTCTGCCACAAGATGCAGTAGACCTGCCGAGAGTCCTGGCGGTCTTACGGCACCGCCAGTACCGGACTCGTGGAGTGACTGAGCACGAGCGCGGCCGTGGCGCCCGGCCGCGCATGGCTGGCCGATCCAAGGCCCAGCACGATCAGCGCGCGGCCGCCGGACTTCGCCTGTTCGACGAGCACTTCGGCCGGGTCGCCCGTCCTCACCGCCGCGGCGCTGGGCCGGACCGCGAGCTCCGACACCAACGCGTCGAGATGGTGTCGTGCCTTCTCGACCTGCGCTTCGAGTACTGAAGCGGCGATCAATTTCCACGTCTCCTTCACCGGAGTCGGCCTCTCGATGTGCAGCAGGATCATCGGGACGCCGAGCCGCGACGAGAGCGTCGCCGCCATCCGCGCGGCCGCGGCAGAGGCGGCACTGAAGTCCACGCCGCAGAGAAGCCGATCGAAGCCGAGATCAGGATGAGTAACCGAGCCGCCGGCCGGCGCCTCGCGGGCCGGTACCGCCAGAATCGGCACCGCGGCCGCCCGCAGCAAGCGCATCGTCGTCGAGCCGAACCACATGCGCTTCACCCAGCCGACGCCCTCCGTGCCGACGACGATGATCGAAGCGTGCTCGGCTGCGGCAATCTCGCGAAGCAGCTGCGACGGCTCGCCGACCGCTGTGCGAGTGGAACAAGCGGCCGCGACCTTCGGATCGGAGGCCACGACGGTCCGCACGAATGCGTCGAGGTCGCGTTGCGTGTCCGCGACCAGCCGTCCCGGCCCGTACTCGATCTCGGCCGCTTCGGCGAGCCGAGGGTCGATGACGGTGGCCACGAGCAGCGGCACGTCGAGCCGGCCGGCGAGCGCGGTGCCGAGCATCAACGCACGACGCGACTGATCCGAAAAATCGACGCCGCAGAGGATCGGGCCCATGACGCCTACCACGTGATCGGCGTACCGAGCTCGACCCTCACTGAGCGGTCTGCGTCTTTGCGGATGTGCACCTTCACGCTCGACGGTTTGTTCTGGGCGATGTGATTCACGGCCGTGGCGACATTATTGGTCAGCCAGAGGTGATACGTGCCGCTTGGCCGGGCGTTGAACAGCAAGTCGAACGTCGCCGGGTCCGGATTGCCATCGCGGCCGTTGGCCGAGAAGACGTAATGGTCCGCCACGATGGTCTTGAAGAAGACGGGCGCCGTGTTTCTCACGCTGCCATGGTGCGGCACCTTGAGAATATCGATCGCGCACTTCCCGTTCTTGATGAGACCCGCGTCGCGCAGGCTGTCGAGAATGAAATCGCCGCGGGCATCTCCGGTCAGCAGCATGCGCTTGCCGTCGAGCTCAGCGAGCACGACGAGGCTCGACAGGTTGTGAACGGAATCATCGACGAACTCGGCGGCGAGCGCCTGAAGCTCGGCTCCGGTCAGTGACGCTTCCGATCCGCCGCCCGCTTTCTTCTTTTTCTTTTTCTTTTTCGCCAAAAACGCCGCGACGTCCTTGTGCCACTTCGCCTCGAGCCTGTCGAGCTCCGGTTTTCTCGGGCCGAGCACCCGGAATGTCAGGTCGGCGCTGATCTTCAACGACTTCGGGGCGGCAGGCTCGAACCGGATGAGATCGTCGAACCCGGAGTTCATGTTGATGGCCAGCTTGTCCGCGTCGAGCCGCAACTGACGTCCCTGCGGTACGCTCGCGACAATCGCGGCGCCGTCGGCCGTGCGCGGCGAAAACGCCGCGGCCTGCAGAAGCGCCGCCACGGTCGGTCCGGCCGCGCCGACGATGTCGTCGAAGCTGTTGTGCCAGAGCGTGAGGATGTCGTACGGCAGCGTGGCGTGCTGATCCTGCAGATCGCGGAGCTCTTTCGCCAGTTGCACGATGCCGGTGATGTGGTCGTCGTCGATGTGGCTGACCATAAGGAGACGGATCTCGAGGATTGCGCTACCGCGATTGGCGTGAATCTCCTTCAAGCGCGGCTCGAGCGTCGCCTTGAACACTCCGCCGGGTCCGCCGTCGATGACGATGAGCTTCGGGTTGGCGAGCGTGCCGTAGTGCAGCAGCAGCGAATCGCCGTGCTTCGCTTCGAGCGCTTCGAGCGTGAAGACCGGTTTAGCCATGTCCTTTCACACCGACTGCAGTGCGCGCAAGGCGTCGACCATGCCGAAGCCCTGGAAGTAGTGCTCCCGGCCAAGATCCGTAGCCGTCTCGCAGATGATTTTCTTGATGCGTGCCGGCTGTCCGACGAACTCACGGTGCCTGGCCATCAGCAGCGCCGCGACGCCGCTGACGTGCGGCGCCGCCATGCTGGTGCCGTCCTTGACGCCGTAGAACCCGCGCGGCAGCGCCGAATTGATCCGCTCGCCCGGCGCGAGGACGTCGGGCTTCCGGCGCCCGTCGCCGGTCGGCCCGCGGCTCGAGAAATAGCTGACGCCGTAGGTGTGCGGTTCGAACCGGTGCGTCGCGCCCACCGTGATCGCCGCGTCGGCGTTGCCCGGATCGGTGATGCTGATGGCGCGATAGGCATCGATCTCGCCCGCCACGGTGACGACCCGCTCGTATCCGCGATTCCCCGCCGCCGCGACGACTACCACGCCGCTTGCGACGAGCCGCTCGCATTCGTCGCAAATCGGCGTTCGGCCGCAGGCAAAGTTCTCGACGTCGTGAATGATCGACAGGCTCAGATTGACGCCGTGAATGACCGGCTGGTCGGCGCGGGCGTTGAGATACCGAATGAACTGCAACGCCGCGATGATGCCGAATTCCTCCCCTCGGCCGTCCCCGTCGAGGACGCGCAGGTCATACAGCGCGATGTCGGGACACATCCCCTGGTAATTGAGCTTCTGCGTGTCGGCGGCCGCGAGGATTCCGGCGACGTGGGTGCCGTGATCGTGCTCGGGTGCCCGGTACGCACCGGTGCCGTCCTTCCGCAGCGAGATATCGACGAGCGGCTCGAGCTGCGTCCAGTCGAGCGACCGGCCCGATCGCAAACGCTGACGCATGCGCTTGAATTGGCGATCGGCCTCCTCGAGGTTCACACTTTCCGGCATCGACGACGGGCCCGTGGTCGGATGGGAATCGAGGCTCAGGAGCGGCCGCAGCCGCGTGAAATCGTAGGTCGCGCGCACGCGTGTTTTCAGACCGGTCACGGGATCGGGTTCTTTCAACTGAAACGCAGGATGCTCAGCGTCGATGCCGCTGTCGACGACCGCCCACGCCAGGTCGTTGCACTTGATGTCGAAGACGCGGCGCGCGGCATCGGCTTTGGTCGCGGCCACGGATCGATCGATTGCGACGAACGACAGCCGGTTGAGGCCGGTTGACCACAGGTACGGTGGCGCGTCGGCGCGTTCCTTGACCGGCCCGCGCCGCTTCGCCGCCGTTCGCCGGGCCTCCGCGATAAAGCGTTGGAAGGTGCGCTGCTGGCCGGCGCGGTCGGCCACGATCTCGCGAAAGCGCTGGTAGTCGCCAACGGTCGCGCCTTCGGTCTGCCGATCGATGCGGCTCGTCACCCAGAGTGCGTCGGGATCGACGGCGCGGACGGTGGCCGGCCGCGTCGGTTCCCGCGCGCAGAGCGCGATGACGCCGACCAGGCGCGACATCCACGCCAGCTCGTCCTGTTGCCGGGAGCGATCGGCCTTGCGCGCGGTGGCCTTCTTGGTCTTGTCCGGCGGATCGACATTGCGCTTCCACCACTGGCTCAACGGCAGGGCGCAGGTGATGAGCTCGGTGAGCGTCAACGAGGAGGCGACGGTCGTCTGATTGACGGAGACGGTCCACGTCGGCCGCGCAAGCGGCGCGTCCTCCGACGGTCCAAGTGCGCCCTTCAGCGGCGGCGCCTTTTCTGCGTCTTCGGCGACGTAGGATGCCTCGAGTCCTCTGAGAAGGTGACGCGCCAGCTCGGCGGCGGTGTGCAGCCGGTGCGGCGTCAGGAGCAGATCGACGCGAATGTAGGGATTGCGGCAATACGCGACGCCACCGGAGAGCCAGACTTCGGGCAGGATTGGCGAATCTTGCGTGAACCGCCGCGCCTCGGCCGTGTCGAACACGAGCTCGCGCAGCCAATCGCGTTCAACGCGCATGATGCCTCCGTCGGAACCGGAGGCATTGTCTCATTTGAACTGTTCTATCGCGTGTCGCTGGAGAGCCTGACAGCTGGAAAGCCTGAAAGCCCGAAAGCTTGGAAGTGGTCGCGCAAGGCGACGTCGTAGTAGCTGCCGAGCATGAGCAGATTCACGATGATACCGAGGAGCCACGCGCTTCCAGTACCGGAAATCGAAGGTCAGGCGGGGGTCAGAAAGGGAAACGTCCTAGGTCAGACTCAGCAGTCCGATCCTCTTTCGCGCACGGCCGCCCCGTGGCTTGGCCGTCCGCAACACGTTGCGCCAGCCGATCACGAGCAGCTCCCGCAACGCGTCGGGATCGACGCGATTCAACCGGACCAGAACGACCGGATAGTTGACGTAGTGATCCTTCAGGTAGTAAGTATCCGGATCCTCCGCGATCAATTCGTCGCGCCGGTCGAAATCGATCCGCACAGCCAAGGTGTTTGGCTCTGCTGACTTATGACTCGCCAAACACGCGAACATCTTGCCGCGAACTTTGAGAGCCGGGGTGCGATATGTCGTCCCCTCCTCGGCCCCGGGCAGTCCGAGGCCCAGCGACCGTACCGTGTCGAATGTCACGGGCGCACGCTTTCTGACGGCACGAGGACGACGCTTCGCCATCGCCGTGGTTCAACCCTCGCTGTCGAGGACGCGCATCTGATGCGCGTCGTAGCGCGTGCCGGCGATCGCGTCTGCCGGCACCTGCGTTTCGATGTTCGCGAGCTCATCGGGCGGCAACTGGATCTGGAGCGCTCCGAGCGATTCGGCCAGCTGTGCCCTCGTGCGGGCGCCGATGAGCGGCACGATCCGCGGGTCCTTCGCGAGGACCCACGCAATCGCCAATTGGGTCGCCGTCACGCCTCGTGCGGCCGCGGCCTGGCGCAACGCATTGATCACGATGACGTTCCGGTCGCGGTTCTCGGCGACGAAGCGAGGCAGGTGCGCCCGCAGGTCGCGGGGTGACGTCGGTCTCGATCCGCTCAGCAGCCCTCGCGACAGCACGCCGTACGCGGTGACGCCGATGTCCAGCTCTCTCAGGAGCGGGAAGATCTTCGCCTCAGGGCCGCGGCTGATGAGCGAGTACTCGATCTGCAGATCGCTGATCGGATGGGCTGCCTGCGCGCGCCGAATCGTGTCGGGCCCGACTTCGGACAGACCGATCGCGCGAACGTAGCCGGCTGTAATCAGCTCGCCAATCGCCCCGACCGTGTCCTCGATGGGCACTTCTGGATCGAGACGGCCCGGACGGTAAATATCCACGTGGTCCAGACCGAGGCGTGTCAGCGTATAGCCGATCCAGTTCTTCACCGCCACCGGCCGCGCGTCCACCCCGAGCCAGCGGCCGTCCGGCGCCCGCAGCGCCCCGAACTTCACCGAGACCAGCGCCTTGTCGCGTCGATCCCGGAGCGCGCGTCCGATGAGGAGCTCGTTGTGACCTGAGGAGTAGTAGTCGCCGGTATCGAGCAGCGTGATCCCCGCGTCGAGCGCGGCATGGATCGTCGCGACACTCTCGTCGGCGTCGGCCGGCCCGTACATGCCCGACATCCCCATGCAGCCGAGGCCGAGTGGAAAAACCGTTGGGCCCGCGAAGCCGAGCTGCCGAGAAGCTTCGCCTGTCAATCTGAAATCTCCAATCGGGGAATCTGGAATCTCGACCTGCAATCCGGCAAGCCAAGAATCTGGAATCTATCAGGTAATCTGCAAATCTATCGCGAATCTGGACCCGCGCTCTTATTTACGTCGCGGCTTCTGCTTGGCAGAAATCGACTGAATGATCAATGTGCCGCGGCCGCGCGCCGGCAGGGGCGCTTTCCCTTGCGCAATCGCCGCCGCGATGAGCTCCTCGATCTCAGGCTCGGTCAACCGTGCCGGCGAGTCGAGCCGAATGAACCGGTTCTGCTTGCCCGAGCCGAGCAGGATCTTGCGCGGATCGGGAAGCGTCGCGCCGCGATAGAACGACAACCCGACGCCATTGGCGGCTGCGGCCAGCGAGACGATCGAATCGGACGGACGCTCGGTCGACGAGTAGCCGATCACGAAGAAGTTGTAGTTGTCGTACACGATCTCATTCGCAGCGGGCATCCGCTTTCGCAGCGCTCGGCGCGAGGCGCGGATCACCGCCTGATGCCGCGGCTCGAACTTGTCGATGAAACGCTTCAGCTGTTGTTCTGCGCTCGCTCCGCTCTGCGCGCCTGCCAGACCACTCTTTGGTTTGCGTTTCACGTCTGCATTGTGTGGCCGATCGGGTCGCGCGCCGTCGTATGAATTTCAAGTTTGAAACGTCGAATTTGTAAGCCTCGAAGCGCACCTAAGCGGTGGTACTATTGGATATTTCGCCCATGAGGGAGTGGGCTCGCATTGTTATCTATTCTCATCTGGGTTCGTGACACGGTCGGTAAAGGGCTCTCCGCCGCGTACAGCGTTGGATATAACGGCGTGACTGAAAGCGGGTGGACCGTTCCCGTCGTCCTGATCATCATGTTCCTCGTTATGATCACGGGATGGCGGCGAATGAAACCGACGCTCTGACCGACGCGGCCGCCGCGGCGACCCGCGGCCGTACCGAGCTCTTCACCGACGTCGATCGCTATATCGACGGCCTCTTCGTACCTCCGGATCGCGCGCTCGACGAGGCGATCCGGTCGTCGGTCGCGGCTGGTCTGCCGCAGATTCACGTTTCACCCGCTCAAGGAAAGCTCCTGTACCTGCTCGCGCGCCTGGCCGGGGCGCGAAGAATCCTCGAGCTCGGCACGCTGGCCGGGTACAGCACGATCTGGTTGGCGAGAGCGCTGCCGCCGGACGGCCGCTTGCTCTCACTCGAGGTCAACGGCCAGCACGCCGCGCTCGCGAGGACCAATCTCGCCAGAGCCGGTGTGGGCGATCGGGTCGAGGTGCTGGTCGGCCCTGCGCTCGAGACGCTGGCACGCCTCGTCGAGCGCCGCGAAGCGCCATTCGACCTGATCTTCATCGATGCCGACAAGCCGAACTATCCCGGCTATCTCGAGTGGGCGCTTCGACTCACCCGCCCCGGCAGTCTGATCCTCGCCGACAACGTCGTCCGCGCCGGCGCCGTGCTGTCGCCGGAAACGACCGACGACAATGCGGCGGGGGCGCGCGCATTCAACGCGGCGCTGGCGGCCGACCCGCGCGTCGACGCGACGATCCTGCAACTGGTCGGTAGCAAAGGACACGACGGCCTGGCGATCGCGCTGGTGAAATGAGCAGCTCAGGAGGCTGACTGCTTCGCGGCGAAAATCCTGGCGACGTTCTCCTGCGAAAAGAAGTCGGCCGGCGACACGACGCCGGAGACGACCCGCACGAAACTGTTCATCGCTTCCTGGTTGCCGTGGACCGCACCGAGGAGCTGCTGCAGTTCCGGCGGTGGCGGCGCGAGCCTGGCGAACTGACACGTGAACTCATACGTCGGCAGGACATGTCTGTCGCGCGACGATTGGTACGTCGCCATCGCGTCCTCGAATGAGCGCGAGCCTGAAAACCATTCGTGGAGCGCCGTCGCACAGAGCCCGGCATCACGGAACGCGTCCGAGATGCCCTGAGCGGTGATGAAGTCCTTGTTGTAGCCGGCATCGCCGACGAGCGCCCAGCCGGGACCGAAGGGCTTGCGGAAGAAATTGGGCACGGCCGCGCCGACAAAGCGGTCCTCGCGGCGCGCCGCGCGCACTTGCTCGGCGAAAACGGGAGCGCGCTCCAGTGCCTCGAGGTAGTGCCGTTCGACGTCCTTCTTGTTGGTCTCGAACTCAGCGATCGGCCACCCGACCACGAGCAGCACGAGGCCATCGTTCGTCGGCCATGCAGCCCAGGACCGATTGATGCGGTCATAGGCGTCGAATCGATCGACGTCCAGGCCGCTCCAGTAGGTGTAATAGCCCGCCAGGAGCGGGGGCTTCTCGTGGTACTGCTCGGGAACGACGGTCCGGGCAACCAGCGAATGCAATCCGTCCGCGCCAACCACAACGCGCGCGCGTTCCGTGACGTCGCGGCCGCCCCTTGCGTGGCCGCGAATACCTGTCACGTGCCCGTTCTCGGCGACTATCTCCTCGACCGTGAATCCCTCACGCACCTCGGCGCCGGCGGCCGCGGCCGCCTCGACCAGCAGCTTGTCGAGCACGGTCCGTCGCGGCCCATATGACACGGGCGAGTCAGCCGAGCCCGGCGTACCCGAGATCACGAAGGGCCCGAAGTCGAACGCATATGTGTGAATCGCCGGGCACCCGGTGGCAAGCACCCGGTCGAGGAGGCCCCATTTCTTGAGAGCGGCCACTCCGGGCGGATGGATGAGGTGAGTGGAGATCGTGTCGCTGGGAAATGTGGCGCGATCGACCAGCAGGACCTTGTATCCATTCCGCGCCAGCAGCATCGCCATCGGCGATCCAGCGCAGCGCGCGCCAACGACAATCGCATCGTATTCGTTCATCGCTTGCCCCGTTTACTCGCGAGAAGCGCGTACAACCCGATTCCAATCCAGGCGACGTTGACGGCAGCCGACGGGACGGCGCTGTACCACGCGCTGTTGATCACCAGGCCCAGCGCGCCGCCAATGTTGAGCGACTGATAGCCGACCGAGTGCGGATGCAGCCGGTCGGTCGAGACGAGTCCGTACGCGAGGAGCACGAGGACCGCGCCCGCCCATCCGAGGAAATCGATGAAAATTGTCATGCGCGCTCAATCCACCGTGAACGCCAGAAACATCAACCCGCCGCGCCGTTCGAGGTGCAGGACGACCGAGTCGCCCGGCTTCAGCTTGTCGACCAGCGCACGCAGCGCGGCAAGACCGTTCACCGGCGTCCGGTTGACGGCGAAGATGACGTCGCCCACCGCCAAGCCGCCATCAGCGGCGTCGAGCGCGCCGGCAACCGTCGCCGCCACGACGACGCCTGAACTGACCCGCACGACCGGCACCAGTTCCGCGATGCGCCGATCGAGATCGAGCGCGAGAACGCTCAGCCGCGGGAGCAGATTCTGACGAGGATCGACCGACGCGGAAAGGCCGTCGAGCGGATCGCGCCGCTCGGCCACCGAGACCGACAGCGTCTGCGGCTGGCCGTCGCGGACGATCTCGAGCGAGATGAGATCGCCCGGGGCGTGGCGATAGACGTTGACGAGCAGGTGGCGGCCGTTCTCCATCGGCTTGCCATCGAGCGTCGCGACGAGATCGCCGGGCCGCAGTCCGGCCCTCGCAGCCGGGCTGCCGGGCAACACGTCTGCGAGCACGACTCCCGATTCGCGCGGCAGGCCGAGCCCCATCGCCAGAACGGGCGTGACCGTTTGCGCGCGCACGCCGATATCACCGCGCCGCACGCGCCCCATCGCCTTGATCTGCTCGTACACGGTCCGGACGATGTTGCTCGGCGCCGCAAACCCGATTCCGGTCGATTCACCGGGCTTCGCCATGGTCAGTGTGTTGAGACCGACGACGCGGCCGTCGAGATCGACGAGCGGACCCCCGCTGCTGCCAGGGCTGATCGACGCGTCGGTCTGCACGTAGACCATCGGCGACTCCGGTCCAAGCTGCCGCGCGACCGCGCTCACGACGCCCATCGAAACCGAGTTGTGGAGTCCAAGCGGACTGCCGAATGCCAGCACGACCTGACCCGGCCTGAGCTCGTCGGAATCGCCGAAGGTCAGCGCCGGAAGGTTCTTCTCGTCAATTTTGATCACCGCCAGATCCGTCTCCAGATCGAGACCGACAATCTGGCCGCTGACGATCCGGCCACGTGGCGCGAGAATCGAGCGCCCCGCCGACGGGACCGGCAATTCCACGCGGAGGCGCTGGGCACCGCGAACGACGTGCGCGTTCGTGACGATGTATCCGGCGGGATCGACGATGATGCCCGACCCGGATCCGCGCTCGGTCGTGACGAGATCGGCGCTGCTCGAGATGAGCCCTTCGCCGGCCTTGAACGACGTCGTGAAAATCTCGACCACCGCCGGGCTCACGACACGCGTCGTCGCCTCGAGCGATCGGCTCAGATCACTCGACGCCGCGGGCGGTGGCGCCGCCGGCCGGGCCTGACCCTGCGCTGACGCGATCGGCGCATACAAGAGAAGAGTCATGACGACTCCCACGCGAACGGCGGGGTCGAGAGATGAAGCCATGGGAGCCTCCGAGTCAATCTGAAATCTGCAATCTGGGAATCTGCAATCTCAATCTTCAATCGGAAATCGGGGAATCTGAAATCTATCTGCCAAGTGAAATCTATCGGTAATCGGTAATCGGCGCGATTCAGATTCCCGACTTACTCGTCCACTGCGCCGTTTTCGTCCGTTTCAGCTAGCGCGGTCGTCGGCTGGAACTCTGCGGCATCTGGCAACCGGAACTCGTCCGGCGCCGTGCCGTTGAGCTTCATGATCTCTGCGAGCCGCCCGTGCAGGCGGACTCGCTCAACTTGAGACGCGAGGGTGCTGTGCGCGGCATGCGCCAGGTTCTTCATCTCAAGCGGATCGTTCGTCAGATCGTACTGTTCGTACTCAGTCGGACATCCGGTGTACGGGTCGTAATAGACGGCGTACTTCCAGCCGTCCTCGACGATTGCCCGGATGCAACTCGCGCCTTTCAGAGGAATCGCGTCGTCTTCGTAGCTGAAGTGCATGACGTCCTGCACGGACTTTTTTGGATCCGTGAGGATCGGCGTCAGATCGCTGCCCTTGAATCCGTATCGTTCAAGCTCGGGAGCGCCGCCTATCGCCGCGAGCGTCGGCAGCAGATCGATCAGGCCCGCGAACGAATTCGTTGACTGCGGAGTCGGGTACACGCGCGGATTGGAGACGATCAACGGGACGCTCAGCGACTCGCGGTAGGCGTTGAAGAATTTCTGCCGCATGCGGCCGTGCGCCATCCCAAGCTCGCCATGATCGCTGGTACGAATGATCAGCGTGTCATCGGTCAGGCCTCTGGCGTCGAGCGCATCCAGCAGCTTCACGATCTGCCGGTCCACCTCGCGGACGAGGTAGGCGTAGAAACGCGCGTATGTGAGCTGGCGCTGCCGCGATCGCACGTGGCCGGTGCCGAGGGCCAGCAATTGGCGGAAGGACGCATGCACGCTCGGCTTCGTCGAGAGATCGTCATCGACGCTGGCGGGCAGCTCGATGGGCAGGGTCTCGAAATCTTCCAGGCGGTACCCCCCCTGCGCGTACGTCGGCTTGAGTGCAATGCCGCGCAGGCCGCGACCCGGGTACTCCTGGACGTCGTGCGGATTGACGAGCGCGACGATCAGGCAGAAGGGCTTGTCGCCGTTGTAGGTGTTCAGGAAATGAACCGCGCTCTGTCTGTACAGTTCGTCGTACGGACGCACGATGCCGGCGGCGGTTCCGGTCCCGTCGACGAAGCGGCCGTCGTTGTTGACCGAACCGCCGCCGAGATCGTGAAGGCCCATCGGATTGCTCATGTCCGGCGGGTTCCACTCGTGAAACCCGTAGTGCTCCGCCATGTGCGCGACGTCGGCTTCGGACCAGTAGTACTGCTTCATCTCGAGGTTGTAGTGCACCGGTCGCGAGAGGTGGAACTTGCCTTTCAGGACGACGTTGTAGCCGGCGTCCCGCATGACGGTTGCGAGATTCGGCAGATGGCCCGGCAGCACGCTTAGATGCCTCTGCACGCGGTCGCCCGGGTCGTGGCATTCGATGACGCTCTTCACGCCGTGCTGCGCGGGATAGAGTCCGGTCAGGAGTGTCGCGCGGCTCGGCGAGCACGCGGCCGTGTTGCACTGCGCACGGGTGAAGTGCATGCCGTGCGCCATCAGCCGGCTCCGCGCCGTCAGGTTGGCGTCAGCCCATCCTGCCGGCCAGTGCATCACGTCGCGCTCCTGGTCGGTGACGATCAGAAGGATGTTCGGCTTCCGGCGCAGATCGGCAAACGACATCGTCAGTTCCTTTCGGCTCGCTTGGCGAAGACGCGGTGCATCATCAGGTGGGCGGCGCGGCGCAGCCGCGGCAGAGGCGCACTCTTACGGTTTCTCGAAACGCCACGTCGTGTACGACCGGCCATCGCCTGCGCTGGAGGAGAAGTCGGCAGGCCGCGGCTTGCCAGGAACAGCCATACAAACTTCGAGCACGTCGCCGCGACGCTCGCAGATGCCGGCCTGCTTCTTCCCTTTCTGGGGGCCTGCGAGGTTTATGTAATCGATGGCGTGCGGGCGTTTCGCTGCGTCGACGCTAAACCGGGCTTCGACCATGATCTGCGGTCCGGCGACCACGCGCGTGACATCGCCTCGCGTGATCCGTCGGCACCACTTCACCATCTCGTCCTTGAGGGGCACACCGCTGAAAACGCCCATCACCATCGCCCACTCGCCTTCGAGCAGTGTCGGCTTCGCAGAAGCGGTTGGTTGGCTCGCGGAATTCACCGCGAGTGAGCTCCCGGTCTTTGGTCGCGTCGATTTCGCAGGCACGCGGCGCGTGAGCGTTTCGAGTACGAGGCCGGTATCCGGTTTCGTCGCGAAGGTCTTCGGCCGCCGGCTGCCGCGCGTCGCGAAGCAGAGCGTCCAGCGATCGCCGATGAGCTTGTAGATCCCGGAGTGGCGGGTCCCCTGCTGCGGTCCCGCCGTGAACGTCAGGTCGAAGGCCTTCGGCTTCTGCTTCTCTTGCAGCGTGACCATGCCCTCGTAGTCCATGCCCATCCCGGTGGATCTGAAGCGGTCCTTCTCGATCACGACATGAGCGTCGCCGACACCGGGCAGTGACATCTCCTGTCCGTCCATCTCGAGAGAGGTGATCGACCACGCGCCCTGGACCCTATCGAGATCAGTCGGCATGAGGATCTCTGCTGGGAACTGTCTCGGCGATGATAGCGCAGGCTTTGCCCAAGAATGCACGGTGACGGAGGTACCTCAAAGTAGGACGACGCGAGCCCTCACGCGGAGACTTGGGCAGCGCAGGCCGGATCCCCGAGCCGGCATCAGTCGGTACGACGGGTACGGCGGGTCCGCGGAACCTGATGCTTGTCAGCTTTTTTCAGTTTTGAGCGAGCCCGGCGTTCACGCTCGAGCTGCTCCGCGTAGCGCGCCTGGCTGTGCT
>Ga0114129_10003876_pt1 | contig 21099 bp, 16 predicted proteins | sample RhiMetdeltSRZDD1_FD_80071 | JGI IMG/M metagenome (GOLD analysis project Ga0114129, IMG submission 80071) | Populus rhizosphere microbial communities from Tennessee, USA - Rhizosphere MetaG P. deltoides SRZDD1 (version 2) (version 2) | ecosystem: Host-associated > Plants > Roots > Rhizosphere >... | reverse complement strand
CGATGCGCGCGTGCTCGAGGCGATGATGCCGTACCTGACGCGCGCGTTCGGCAACGCCGCTTCGCGCAGCCACGTCTTCGGCTGGGAGGCGGAGGCGGCGGTGGACGAGGCGCGCCGGCAGGTCGCCGAGGGGATGCACGCCTCCCCGAAGGAAATCATTTTCACGAGCGGCGCGACCGAGGGGGACAACCTCGCGATCCTGGGCGCGGCGCGCGCGTACCGGTCCAAGGGCAACCACGTCGTCACGGGATCGACCGAGCACCACGCGGTGCTCGACTCCTGCCACGAGCTCGAGCGCGAAGGCTTCGAGGTGACCTACCTCGCCCCGGATCGGACCGGACGGATCGACGCGGCGGCGGTCCGGGAGGCGATCGGGGACCGGACCGTCCTCGTCACGCTCATGCTCGCGAACAACGAGATCGGGACCATCCATCCGCTGGGAGAGATCGGCGCGGTCTGCCGAGAGAAGGGGGTCCTCTTCCATACCGACGCCGTGCAGGGCTTCGGCAAGATCCCCTTCGACGTCGAACAGATGAGCGTCGATCTCGCCTCGGTCACCGCGCACAAGCTCTATGGCCCCAAGGGGGTCGGCGCGCTGTACGTCCGCGGGCGCAAGCCGCGCGTGCGGCTGGAGCCGATCTTCCACGGCGGGGGTCACGAGCGGGGTCTGCGCTCCGGGACGTTGAACGTGCCGGGGATCGTGGGCTTCGGAAAAGCGGTGGAGATCTCGATGGCCGAGCGCGAAGACGAGGCGCGGCACCTGCGGCTCCTGCGCCGGCGCCTCTTGGACGGCATCCTGGCGGAGGTTTCCGACGTGTCCGTCAACGGACCTCCTCTGCCCCGGATCGAAGCGGACGGCTCGCTCGCCCCGGGCGCCGAAGAGCGCCGCCTGCCGGGCAATCTGAACCTCTCCTTCGCCGGCGTGGAAGGGGAGGCCCTGCTGATGGGGCTGAAGAACGTCGCCGTGTCCTCCGGTTCGGCCTGCACGTCGGCATCGCTCCAGCCATCCCACGTCTTGAAGGCGATCGGGGTCCCCGACGATCTCGCCCATGCGTCGATCCGGTTCGGGCTGGGGCGTCCCAACACGGCCGAAGAGGTGGATTTCACGATCGGAGCGGTTGCCGCGACGGTCAAACGCCTGCGGGAGTTGATGCCCGCGATGCGGTGACTCTTCGGCTCCAGGTTTGCAAGGAATGACGGACGTGCGCGGAACTGGGACCCCGACGCTCGCCGGCGAGTGTGTCGGATGCGGCGCCTCTCGGCTTTCACCCGCGGTCTGCCAGGAGTGCGGCGAGGTTTTCGACCTCCCGCAGGACGCCTTCGCGATCTTCGGCCTGGCCCGTTCGTGGTCCCTCGAAACATCGGAGCTCGACGAGAGATACGCGGTGATTTCGCGGGTCTTGCGCGACAAGTCTTCGGCGCGCGAGGACCGTCGCGACCGGGCCGCCGCCTCGGCCAGGGCGGTCGACGCCGCGCGGAAGATGCTTCTCGATCCTCTCGAGCGCGCGCAGTACCTGCTGGCCTCCTATGGAGGCGCGAAAAGGGACAAGCCGGCCCGAAAGAGGGAGTTTCAGAGCGAAGTGATGGAGATCGACGCGATGGCCGCGAAGGCCCGACGGGAAGGGGACGCGGCCCGTCTCGCCGGGGTCGTGCTGGAAGCGGAAGAAAAACTCGCCTCGGCGATCATGGCAGCGGGGCAGAGCTTCACGAGGCTCGAGCGGTCCTTAGTCGAAGAGGTCGACGCCGCGGCGGAGGCTCTCGCCGAGGCGCGGTTCTGGCGGCGCAAGGTCGACGAGTTGCGAGCCGGGGTCGGGCGTCCTTAGCTTTTCCGGCATGCCGGAGGACAAGGCGTCGAACCTCCTCGTCGAGATCGCGCAGGAGCTCGCCGGATACCGTGATCTGCGGGACCGGCTCGCGCACGGCGAGAGCGGCGGAACGATCGCCTCCGCGGCCGGGGCGCTGCCGGGAGCTCTTCTCGCGGCGCTCCGCCGGGACCTCGGTCGCCCCGTCGCGATCGTCGTCGCCGACGAAGAGGAAGCCGAACGGCTCCTCGCCGACCTCTCCGCGGCCGGCCTCTCCTCCGTCTTCCACGCCCCGGCGCCAACCCTCACGCCCTACCAGCGCATTCCGCCGTCGTTGAAGGCGCGGCGCGACGAGTTCGCGCTCGCCGCCGCGCTCTCGCGGACAGAAGGCGTGGACGCCATCGTGCTGCCGGCGCGGTCCCTCTTCACGCGGCTGCCTGCCGCGGAGAAGCTCGGGGCGCTCTCCGTTTCTCTGAGTGAGGGAAAGGAGATCTCGCTTTCCGGCGTCGTCGGCCACCTGACGCGCGTCGGCTACCGCCGGGCCGACCTCGCCATCGAGACCGGCGACCTCGCGGTGCGGGGCGGCCTCTTCGACGTGTTTCCTCCTGACCGGGATCTGCCCGTTCGCGTCGAGCTCGACGGCGATCGGGTCGCCTCGTTGCGCGTCTTCGATCCCGACACGCAGCGTTCCCGCGAGCGACTGGCGGCGGTGACGATCCCGCCGTTCGCGGCGACGGCGGACGTGGAAGAAGCGCGCGCTCTCCTCGAAGACCGCATCGGGCGGCCGCCCTCGGAATCCGAGCGGATCGTCTTCGCTCCGGCGGTCGAGCCGATGCCGGCGGGCTGGCTCGATCATGCCCGCGGCGCGACGCTCGTCGTCGTCGAGCCGTCCTCGGTGGAGGAAGAGCTCGAAGGGTTCGCCGAGCGGGTCGCGTCGGATCGCGATCCCGACCGGGACTTCTTCGATCCGGAAGAGCTCCTGCAACCGCTCGGGAAGATCCGCGCGGCCGTCGAAGACGCGCAGCTCTTCTTCGACCGCGTCGGTCTCTCCGCGCGCGGCCGGCTCTCTCGGCTGCCCGCGGAGCCGATTGCCGCCTGGGCCGGTCGGACCGCGGAAGCCGCCGCGGACATCTCGCGGTCGCTCGCGTCGGGGGAAGAAGTCCTCGTCGCCGTCCGTCCGACCGGCGGGGTTGAAAAGCTGCGCCGCTTCGCGCTCGAGTATTCGCTCCACGTCTCGTCGGAACGACGGCCGGGGGCGATCGTCTCGCTGCCCGCCCAGATCTCGGCCGGATTCCGGCTGCGCGAGCCGCGCGCCGCCGTTTACGCCGAAAGCGAAATCTTCGGCGAGGAGAAGCGCTCCGCGGTCTCCCGCGGCCGGCCGTCCGAGGCGTTCCTCTCCGACCTGCGGGACCTGAAGCTCGGCGACGCGGTCGTGCACCGCGACTACGGCATCGGCCTCTTCCTGGGCTTGAAGCGCGTGCCCGTCGAGGGGGAAGAGCGCGAGTTCATGGAGATCGCTTACGCCGAGGAGAAGCGCCTCCTCCTTCCGGTCGAGCGGCTCGACCTCGTGCAGAAGTATTCGGGCGTCGAAGGCGTGCAGCCCGCGCTCGACCGGCTCGGCGGCGCCGGCTGGGCGCGCCGCAAGGCGTCGGTCAAGAAGGCGATGCGCGACATGACTGACCAGCTCTTGAAGCTGTACGCGCGCCGGAGCCTCGCGGACGGATTCGCCTTCTCGCGCGATTCGCCGTGGCAGAAGGAGTTCGAGGACGCTTTCGAGTACGAAGAAACTCCCGACCAGGCACAGGCGATCGCGGACGTCAAGCGGGACATGCAGCAGCCCAAGCCGATGGATCGGCTGCTCTGCGGCGACGTCGGCTACGGCAAGACGGAAGTCGCGATGCGGGCGGCGTTCAAGGCGGTGCTCGACGGCAAGCAGGTCGCGCTGCTCGCGCCGACGACGATCCTCGCGGACCAGCACTACCGGACCTTCCAGCGGCGGTTCGCGGCGTTCCCCGTCACGATCGAGCTGCTCTCGCGGTTCCGCTCGCGCGCGGAGCAGAAAACGATCGTCGAGAAGGTCGCAGCCGGCAGCGTCGACATCCTGATCGCGACACACCGGATGCTCGGAAAGGACCTGGCGTTTCGCGACCTCGGCCTTCTCATCGTGGACGAGGAACAGCGCTTCGGAGTGGCGCAGAAGGAGAAGTTGAAGGAGTGGAAGACGTCGATCGACGTGCTCTCGATGTCCGCCACGCCCATTCCGCGATCTCTCCACCTCGGCCTGTCGGGGCTGCGCGACCTCTCGATCATCGAAACTCCGCCGCGCGACCGGCTCGCGATTGAAACCCAGGTCGTCCCCGCGAAGGCCGACGTCATCCGCGAGGCGATCGAGGCGGAGATCGAGCGCGGCGGGCAGGTCTTCTTCGTCCACAACCGGGTCGAGTCGATCGGCCGGGTCCGGCAGATGCTGGAGGAGCTCCTTCCTTCGGTGCGGTTCACGGTCGCGCACGGCGCGATGCGCGAGGCGGAGCTCGAGAAGGCGATGATGCGGTTCTACACGAGGGAGGCCGACGTCCTTCTCGCGACGACCATCATCGAGAACGGCCTCGACATTCCGACGGCCAACACCATCCTGATCGACCGCGCGGAAACCTACGGGCTCGCGCAGCTCTATCAGCTTCGGGGCCGCGTGGGCCGGAGCGACAAGCCCGCCTACGCCTACCTGCTGGTCGCCGAGAGCGTCGAGCTGTCGGAAACGGCGAGGCGGAGGCTCGCCTCGATCCAGGAGTTCTGCGACCTGGGCGCCGGTTTCCGCATCGCGGCGAAGGACCTCGAGATCCGCGGCTCGGGAAACATTCTCGGCGGGGAGCAGTCGGGGCACATCTCGTCGGTCGGTTTCGAGATGTACCTGTCGCTCCTCGAAGAGACGATCCGGGAGATGAAGGGCGAGGAGGTCCGTCCGGAGAGGGCCGTCACGCTCTCGCTCGGCCTCGACCTGACGATCCCGCCCGCGTACGTCGCGGACGAAAACTGGCGGATGATGATCTACAAGAAGGTCGCGCGCGCGAAGGACGACGCGGAGCTCGAAGAGACCCGCCGCGAGATCGCCGACCGATTCGGCGAGCCTCCGCCGGCGCTCGGTCGCCTGATCGAGTACTCACGGCTCCGCAACCGCGCCGAACGGCTCGGCGTGACTTCGGTGACGCGGCAGGCCGGCCGGGTCCACCTGCGGCTCGCCGAGGACGCCCGCGTCGACGGAGAGAACCTGGCGGCGCTCGTTCGTCGGACGTCCGGCGCGGCGCTTTCCCCCGCGGGGCTGCTGTCCTTCCCCGCTCCGCCGGGGGAGGAGCTCCTGGCGGCGCTCCTCTCCTGGATGAACGCGCTCGAAAGAAGGGAAGCCGCTTAGGGGTCTGATCCCCGAAGGGGGTCAGATCCCGTGACGCGCGAGGAATTCCGGGGGCCCGGCCGTGTTATGAATTCACCCATGCGAAAGGGACTGCTGGTCTTCGGCGCCGTTTTCCTCACCGCAATTTCGACATTCGGAGCCGAGCTCGTCGAGAAGATCGTGGCCCGGGTCAACGACCGCCTGATTACGTCGTCCGAGTTCGAAACGCGCTTTGCGGTTTTCATCTCCTCCCCGCAGGCGGGGAACAACCCTCTCGAGGCGAAGCGCAAGCTGCTCTCCGAGCTGATCGACGAGAAACTCCTCGAAGAGCGGGCGAAGGAGCTTTCCGTGTCCGCGACGGACGAGGAGGTCGAGACGGCCGTCGAGAAAGTCAAGCGGCAGTACAACCTCGCGACCGACGCGGAGTTCGACAACGCTCTGAAGTCGTCGAACCTGACGCGCGAAGACCTGAAGCGCCAGATGAAAAACACGATCACGCTGCAGAAGGTCATCGGCCGTGACATCAGCTCCAAGCTGGACATGAGCGACGACACGCTCCGGCTGGAGTACGAGCGGCGGAAGGACCAGCTCTACAAGACCCCGGACCAGGCGAACGTGGGTGAGATCGTGATCCGTTTCGACGCGAATGATCCGGCGGCGCGGGCCCGCGCCGCCTCGCGAATCGAAGAGGCGCGCGCGAAGATCGCCGCGGGCACGTCGTTCGCGGACGTCGCGAAGCAGTACTCGGAAGGAAACGCGAAGGAGCGCGGCGGCGCGCTCGGCAGCGTCAACAAGGGCGAGCTGGTGACCCCGCTCGACGCCGCGGTGTTCTCCGATCCTCCGCAGGAGTTCCCTCCGGCGGTCCTGCTGTCCTCTTCGGTCCACCTCTTCCACGTCACGGATCGGAAGCCCGCGGGCTACCGGCCGTTTGCGGAAGTCAAGGAGGACCTTCGCGCGAGGATCGGCGACGATCTCTACGACAAGCGCTACGGGGAGTACATCCAGAAGCTGCGCCGCGAGGCGTTCATCAAGATCTACGATCCCGCGCTCGCCGCCGCCCGGGAAGAGAAGAAGACCTCGTAGCCGGCGGATTGATCGCCCGCGTTTCGCTCCCCGCCCGGTTCTCCTTCGACGCCGTCGTCCGCTCGCACGGCTGGTACGGCCTGCCGCCGTTTTCCTACGACAGGGCGGCCGGGGTGCTCCGCGCGTACGTCGAAGTCAGCCCGGTCACACCGACCGAAGCCGCGGAGATCACGTTTCGCGTCCGGAACGGAAAGCTCGAGGCGCGCAGCGAGGGTGTCGATTCGCGTGCCCTTCGAGCAGTGGCGCGGCGCGTCTTCTCGCTGGATCTGGACTTCGCGGGCGCGCACCAGTCGCTCGCTTCCGCGCCCGCGCTCGCCCGGGCGCTCGATCGGCGCGGAGGCCGGATGTTGCGCGCTCCCACGCTCTTCGAGGACGCGGTCAAGATTCTCTTCACGACGAACTGCTCGTGGGCAGCCACGCGCGGGATGGTCGAGCGGCTGATCGCGCTCGCCGGCGCCGAGCGACGCGCCTTCCCTTCTCCGGAGTCGGTCGCGAAATTCTCGACCGCGACGCTCAAGCGCCGCGTGAGGTGCGGGTATCGGGCGAAAGCGCTGCGGCTCTTCGCGAAGCGCGTCGCCTCGCGCCAGCTCGACCTCTCGATCTGGGAGGACCCGGATTTTCCTTCCGGGGAGCTTCGCGAAGCGATCGTCGCGGAGCACGGATTCGGGCCGTATGCCGCGGAAGGTTTGATGCGGATCCTCGGCCGGCACGACTTCTTCGCGCTCGACTCGTGGACGCGGCAGCAGTATCGGAAGCTCTATCCGGGTCCCGTGTCCTCGACGGACGGCGCGATTGCGCGGCGTTACTCGCGGTTCGGCGCTCACCGGGGCCTCGCTCTCTGGCTCGACATGACGAGCGGCTGGCATCCCGAAGGTCCTGAGTAAGCGAGCGAGAGGTTTCGGAAGTCAGCGTGCTCCCGGGAATCGGGGCGTCGCCGACGACCGCTGGGGTTCGTCGGGTCGTACGACCGCAACCTGTGGAGATGCAATGCACTAGAACGAGTGCAATCGCGCGTGAGCGGCGATTGAAATTCGTTACGCTCGACTTTCGCCCCTAATTTTTTTAGGGAAATCCTTTTCCTTGACTAACAAAGTTACCGCTCCTAACATCGCCGCAAGTGGCCTAATCTGGGCAAAAGTGGGAGAAAGTGGCATCGATCCTCGGATCGGTGCGCCAATTGAACTATGGATCGCTTTCGCGGGAGCGCTCCGGCAAGTGTCGATGAAAAGGGACGCCTCAAGGTCCCGAGCGTCTTCCGTGCCCAGATCGAAGAGGCGTTCGGGCCGGAGCTTTTCGTGACGTCCATTCACGGCAAAAACGTCCTTCTCTATCCGCTGGCGATGTGGCGCGCACTGGAAGAGAAGCTCGCGGCGCTTCCGGCGGTGCATCGCGCGAAGAACAAGTTTCTCGAGCGCGTCAATTACTACGGCCAGGACGCCGCTCTCGACGGGCAGGGGCGTGTGCTGATCCCGCAGATCCTTCGCGACGCCGCAAAGCTGCCGGGCGACGTCGTCGTCACCGGGAACATCGACCACCTGATCGTCTCCGATCGCGGCGCGCTCTCGAGCCGCTTGACGACGGAGGACTTCACGTCCGAGGACTACGACGAGCTGTCGAAAGCACTGTCGTGAGACGAAAAGAAGAGAGTGGAGAGAGAGGGCATTGAAAGAGCCCCGCATACGCCGGTCCTCGTCCGTGAGGTCGTCGAGCTGCTCGCTGCCGAGCGCGGCGGCTTTTTCGTGGACGCGACCGTCGGAGCCGGCGGGCACGCGCGCGCTCTTCTCGAGGCGGCGCCGGGTGTCCGTCTCCTCGCGCTCGACCGCGATCCCGACGCCCTGGCTCTCGCGCGCGAGCGGCTCGCCGGTTTCGGCCAGCGCGTGCGTTTCGCCGAGACGAACTTCGGCGATCTCGCTCCCGCGCTCGAAGGCTTCCCGCCTCCCGACGGAATCCTCGCGGATCTGGGGCTCTCCTCGATGCAGCTCGAGGACCCTTCCCGCGGGTTCTCGTTTCGCCGCGACGGTCCACTCGACATGCGCATGTCCCGATCCGGCCGCAGCGCCGCCGACGTGGTGGCGACCGCTTCGGCCGAAGAGCTGAGTCGAATCTTTTTCGAATACGGGGAGGAACGGATGGCGGTCAAAATCGCGCGCGCAATCCTGGAGGAGCGGTCCCGGGAGCCGATCACGACGACCCGACAGCTTTCCCGCATCGTCGCCCGGGTCAAGGGAGATCGGGAGAAGATCGATCCGGCGACCCGCGTCTTCCAGGCTCTGCGCATCGAGGTCAACGAGGAGCTCCAGGCGCTCTCGCGCTTTCTGGCCGCGGCGGTCGAGAAGCTGAATGCCGGGGGGCGGCTCGCGGTCCTCTCCTACCACTCCCTGGAGGACCGCATGGTAAAGGACGCCTTTCGGAAACAGGCGGGCGTCTGCCTGTGCCCGCCGAAGCTCCCCGTCTGCGTCTGCGGTGCGCGCCGCGCTCTGCTCGTCTTGACCCGCCGTCCGATCCGGCCGAAGGACTCAGAGGTCCACCGCAATCCGCGGTCTCGGAGTGCACGCCTTCGCGTGGCCGAAAAGATCGCCTCGGAGGGGGCTGCCGTTTGAGCTCGACCGCCTACGTTCAGTCCAAGCGCGTCGAAAACCTGCACTTGACGCGCGAGCGCGACCGCCGGCGCGGCCGCGAGCTGGCGACGCTCCTGCTGGCGGCGCTGCCGGTGGCCTGCGCGCTGCTCGGCTGGGCCGCGCTGCACGTCGAGACCGTGCGCGTCGGTTATACGCGCGGCGCGCGAACGCGGAAACACGCGGAGCTCTTCGAGGAAAACCGTCGTCTCCGGGCGGAGCTCGCGCGGGCTTCCTCGCCCGAACGAGTTCAGTCGGTTGCGATCCGCAAGGGGCTGGCGCCTCCGCGGCCGGGACAGATTCAGTACGTCGAACAGCGGGAAAGGGGAGTCCGGTGAACTTCGTTCGTCTCGGCCGCGTTCGGTTTCTCGCCATCTTCCTCTCGCTCTGGGCGTCGATCGTCGTCGGCCGTCTCGCCGAGCTCCAGCTCGCGGAAGGCAGCCACTACCGAGCGCGCGCGCAGCGCCAGCAGGAGCGGAGGATCGAAGTCTCGCCGTTGCGCGGATCGATCTTCGATCGCGAAGGCCGGCCCCTCGCGGTCTCCGTCGAGGCGTCGTCGGTCTACGCAATCCCCGAAGAAGTCCAGAACCCCGCGGCGGCGGCGCGAACCCTCGCGAGACATCTCGGACAGCCCGAGGCGGCGATCATCGCGCGCCTGACCCAGAAGAAAGGGTTCGTCTGGCTGGCGCGAAAGCTGGACCGTTCGGCCGCGACGGCGCTCGCCGCCGAGAAGATCCCCGGCGTGCACTTCGTCACGGAGACGAAGCGATCGTACCCGAAGGGAAGTCTCGCCGCGAACGTCCTCGGCTACATCGGCACCGACGACAAGGGACTCGGAGGTCTCGAGCACTTCTACGACGCGGCGATCCGGGGCAAGCCGGGAGAGATCGTCGCGCTGACCGATGCCCGCCGCTCGACTTACGGGGAATCGCGCGCGCCGGGAGGGAGACCGCCGGAGGAAGGTGCCTCGCTCTTCGTGTCGCTCGACTCGGGGATCCAGTTCGCCGCGGAGCGTGAGCTCGCCGCCGCCGTGGCGGAGGCACAGGCGAAATCGGGAGTCGTGATCCTTCTCGATCCTTCGGACGGCGGGATCCTCGCGATGGCGACCGTTCCCTCGTTCGACCCGAACGACTACGGCCACTCCCCGGGGGACAGCCGCCGCAACCGCGCGATCGCCGACGCCTACGAGCCCGGCTCGACGTTCAAGATCGTGACCGGGGGGCTCGCGCTCGAGAACTCCGTCGTCACCCTGGACGAATTGATCGACACCGGAAACGGGACGATCCGCGTCGGCAACACCACCATCTCCGAGCACGACAGAAAGCAGTACGGATCGTTGACGCTCGCCGGAATCTTCGAGCACTCGTCGAACGTCGGGATCATCCGCGTCGGGCTGCGCCTCGGCCCCGCGCGGCTCTGGCAGGGCGCCACGGCACTCGGCATCGGGCGCGCGAGCGGAGTCGACCTCCCCGGCGAGAACGCGGGGATCTTCCGCCGGCCGGAGCGGTGGTCGGGGCTCTCCAACGCGATGATCTCCATGGGGCAGGAAGTCTCCGTCACGCCCCTTCAGCTCGCGCGGGTCGCGGCGGCGATCGCCAACGGGGGCCGCCTCGTGCAGCCGCGGCTCGTCCGGCGCATCGTTCACCCGGACGGCCGCGTCGAGGTCATCGTTCCGTCTCCGCCGCAGCGGGTTCTCTCGGAGGAGACCGCGCGCACGGTCCGAGACCTCTTGGTCGGCGTCGTCGCTCGCGGCACCGGCAAGAAAGCGGCGATTCCGGGCTTCGTCGTCGCGGGCAAGACCGGCACCGCCCAGAAGGCGGGGGTCGGAGGCTACCAGCGGGGCCGTTACGTCGCTTCGTTCGTCGGGTTCGCGCCGAGCGAGAATCCGCGGATCGTCGGGTTGGTGCTGATCGAGGAGCCGAAGGGCGGGAGATACTACGGCGGCGACATCGCGGCGCCCGTCTTCTCGCGGGTCGTCTCCCAGGCGCTCGGAATCCTGCGCGTGGGGCCGGAGGAACAGAGGCTCCCGGAAACGCTCCTCGCGTCGATTTCGACCGAGAAGATCCATTACCCCGAAGGGGTGATCCCGGCGTCCGTGCGCTCCACGGTCGAGCCTCCGCCCGTCCTCTTGCCCGCGGAGCCGCCGCCGTCCGCGTCCGACGGCGTGCCTTCGGCGATCGGCCTCTCTGCGCGCCAGGCGCTCGCCCTCTTCGCCCGCAACGGTCTCGCCGCGCGGATCGAGGGATCCGGATTCGTCGTCGCACAGGACCCGGCTCCGGGGGCGCGGGTCCGGACGGGATCGACCTGCATGCTTCGTCTTGCCGAATCCGCCGCAGCGCTAGCTTCGGGACTCGAGCGCCGGCCGGAGGAGCTGACCTCGCCGCCGCCGGCTCCGTGAACCTGGGTGAGCTCCTGACGGCCGTGCCGGACTCGAGCTTCTCTCCCGCCGCGCGCGATCTGAAAATCACGGGCGTCTCCCAGGACTCGAGAACGGTCCGGCCGGGCGAGCTCTTCGTCGCGGTCCGGGGCGAGAGGACGGACGGATGGGCGCACGCGGCGCAAGCGGCGGCGAACGGAGCGGCCGCCGTCGTCTCCGAGCGGCCTGCTCCCGAGGACTTTCCCGTGCCGTGGGTACGCGTCCGCGTTGCGCGCGTGGCGCTGGCGCGTCTCGCCGCCCGGCTGGCCGGCGATCCGGCCGAGAAGCTCGTGCTCGCCGCGGTCACGGGCACGAACGGAAAGACGACGACCACGATGCTCCTCGAGGCAATCCTCGCGCGCCGCTACGGCCGCGCCGGGTTCGTCGGGACGGTCGCCTACCGCACCGGAAGGCGTGAGATTCCTTCGTCGCAGACGACTCCCGAGGCGCCGATCCTCCAGGACCTCCTTGCCGAGATGGTGGACGAGGGAGTTCCGGCAGCGGCCATGGAGGTTTCCTCGCACGCTCTGGCGCTCGACCGCGTCGCAGGCTGCCGCTTCGACGTCGCCGTCTTCACGAACCTGACGCAGGACCACCTGGATTTCCACGGCGATCTCGAGACTTACTTCGACGCGAAGAAGAAGCTGTTCACCCTGCGAAAGCCGGCCGCGGCGGCCGTCGTCAACGTCGACGACGCCTTCGGCCGGAGGCTCGCGGCGGAGGCCGCGCCACCGGTCGTGACGTGGTCCCCGTCCGGAGCTCGCGCCGACGTGCGCGCCGAGGACGTCCGGTCCGACCTCTCCGGAACGTCGCTCGCCGTCGTGCACGCGGGCGGACGTTTCCGGATCTCCTCCGCGCTCCTCGGCCGCTTCAACGCGGATAATCTCCTGGGTGCCGCGGCGGCGGGACTGTCTCTCGGCGTGAACGCGGAAGAGATCGCGGACGGATGCGCGGCAGTCACCCGCGTTCCCGGCCGGCTCGAGCCGGTCGAGGCGGGACAGCCTTATCGGATCATCGTGGACTACGCCCACACGGAAGACGCGTTGAAAAGGTTGCTTCTCGCGGTCCGCGACCTGACGGATCGCAAGATCATCCTGGTCTTTGGCTGCGGGGGAGACCGCGACCGCGGCAAGCGCGCTCCGATGGGGAAAGTCGCCGGCAGTCTCTCGGATATCGCGATCGCGACCTCGGACAATCCGCGCTCGGAGGATCCCGAGGCGATCCTCGCGGAAGTCGAAGTGGGACTGGTCGCTTCCGGCGCGACGAATTATCTGAAGGTAGCCGATCGGCGGGAGGCGATCCGGACCGCGATCGATCTCGCGAACCCGGGAACCGTCGTGGTGATCGCCGGCAAGGGGCACGAGCGGGTCCAGGTCATCGGCGACCGCTCGGTCCCGTTCGACGACCGTGACGTCGCCGCCGAGTACGCGTCGAGGCGGTGAGCCCGCGATGGTCTCGCTCCGATGAACTTCTCGCTTTCCGACGTCGCCTCCGCCGGCCGCTCCCCTCTTCCCGGCGGGTCGGACGTCGAGCTCTCCGGGGTCGCGGTCGATTCGCGCAAGGTCCGCCCCGGGACGCTCTTCGTCGCGATCAAGGGAGCGCGCGCCGACGGTCATGACTTCGCTCCCGACGCTGTCGCGCGGGGCGCCCGCGCGATTCTGGGGGAGCGCGTACCCTCCGCGCTCCCCCAATTTGTTCCGGTCGTCGTCGTCCCCGAGCCGGTGACCGCTCTGACCGCGTTGGCGATCCTGCTGAAGAAGCGCGCGAACTTCCGGCTCGCCGCGATCACGGGCTCCTCCGGAAAGACCACCACGAAGGAGTTCACCGCGGCGATCCTGTCGCGGCGGTTCGCGGTCGAGAAGACACCGGGCAACCAGAACAGCGCCATCGGCTTTCCGATGTCGGTCGTCAACCTCCCGCGGACTCCGGAGTGGATGATCGGCGAGATGGGAATGAGCGCGAAGGGGGAGTTGTCTCGACTTTCCCGCGCGTTCGAGCCGGACGTCGCCGCGATCACCAACGTCGCCCCGGCCCACCTCGCGAACTTCGACTCGATCGACGAGGTGGCGCAGGCGAAGTCGGAGATCCTCGACGGTCTGCGCCCCTCGGGCACCTTCGTCGCGAACGCCGACGACTCGCGGGTCGCCGCGATTTCCGCGCGCTGGCCCGGCCGCGTGGTCCGGTTCGCGCGCTTCGGGAATGCCGACGTGACGGCCGATCGCTTCGAGCGGATGGAGACGCAGACCCGCTTTCGGCTGAGGACTTCCGCCGGAGAGGTGGCGATTGCGCTGCCGCTTCCCGGCACGCACCAGGCGGTGAACTTCCTCGCGGCATCCGCCGTCGCGATCGCCGCCGGCGCGTCGATCGAGGACTGCGCCGCGGCGGCGCCCGATCTGGGGCCCTCTCCCCATCGCGGAGAATTCCGTCGGCATCGCTCGGGCGCGCTCCTCTACGACGACTCGTACAACGCGAACCCGGCCTCGCTGCGCGCGGCGCTCGACACCCTCTCGGGCTTCGCGGCGACGCGACGCATCGCGGTGCTGGGAGACATGCGCGAGCTCGGATCGGACGAGGACATCTGGCACCGCGAGATCGGCAAGTACGCTTCCAGCCGCACCGACCGGATCGTCTGCGTCGGAGAGCTCGCGCGTTACTACGGCGAGGAGGCGGTCGACTGCGGCTTCCCGAAACAGGCGATCACCTACCTCGACTCTCCGGAAGAGGCGGCGCGGATGCTCGACGGCATGCTGGCGGAAGGCGACGTCGTCCTCTTCAAGGGATCGCGGGCCGTCGGTCTGGACCGCGCCGTGGAAATGCTCGCTCGAGCGGCGACCGAGGCGTAAGTGCTCTACCGCTGGCTCTATCCGCTCGCGAAGGTCTTCCCGGCCTTCAACGTCTTCCGATACATCACCTTCCGGACCGCGATGGCGGCGGTCATGGCGCTCCTGCTCGCGCTCGCGCTCGGCGGGCCGATGATCCGCCTGTTGAAGCGGCTTCAGATCAAACAGTCCGTACGCGAGGACGGCCCGCGCTCCCATCTCTCGAAGGCGGGAACCCCGACGATGGGAGGGATCCTGATTCTGCTCTCGGTCGTGCTCGCCACGCTCCTGTGGATGGATCTGACGAACCGCCTGGTGTGGATCGCGCTCGGCACCCTGCTCGGCATCGGCGTCGTGGGTTTCGCGGACGACGTCGTCAAGTTCACGCGCCGCCGCAGTCTCGGCCTGACCGGCCGCGGAAAGTTGATCCCGCAGTTCCTGGTGGCGTTCGGCGCCGCTTGGGCGATCGAGCACTGGGCTGCCCCGGGCACTTTCTCGACGCTCGTCACGTTCCCGTTCTTCAAGCGCCTCGTCATCGATCTCGGCGCGCTCTACATCCCGTTCGTCGCGACCGTGCTCGTCGGTTCGGCGAATGCCGTCAACCTGACGGACGGCCTGGACGGTCTCGCGATCGGCTCGTTCGGCGTGGCGGCCGGGACGTACGCTCTTCTCTCCTACGTCAGCGGGAACGCGGTCGCGGCGCGATATCTCCAGATCGCGTACGTGCCCCAGGCGGGTGAGCTGTCCATCTTCTGCGGGGCAATGGTCGGCGCGTCCCTCGGATTCCTCTGGTACAACTCCCACCCCGCCGACGTCTTCATGGGAGACGTCGGCGCGCTGCCGCTCGGAGGCGCCCTCGCCGCCGTCGCCGTGATGACCAAGCAGGAGATGCTGCTCGCGATCGTCGGCGGTGTCTTCGTTCTCGAAGCGCTCTCGGTCATCGTGCAGGTCGCTTCGTTCCAGTTGACGGGGAAGCGTGTCTTTCGCATGGCTCCGCTCCACCATCACTTCGAGCTCGCCGGTTGGCCCGAGTCCCGCGTGATCGTGCGCTTCTGGATCCTCTCGATCCTGTTCGCGGTGCTGGGGCTTTCGACGTTGAAGCTGCGATGAGCGCGACGGCTGCGTCTTCCGCCATCCTGCCGCCAAGAGTGGCGGTCCTCGGTTTCGCGCGCAGCGGCCGGGCGCTCACCCAGGCGCTTCTCGAGCGCGGCGTCGGCGTGACGGTCGTCGACGACCGGCCGCGGAACGCCTTCGAGGGAACGGCCGAGCTCGAGGAGGCCGGTGTGCGATTTTTCTTCGGCCGAGCGCCGGAAGAGGCACTGGACGGCGTCGGATGGCTCGCGCTCTCTCCCGGCGTTCCTCCGGCGCACGCGATGGTGGTCGCGGCGCGCCGGCGAGGCCTGCCCGTGCTCTCGGAGATCGAGATCGCGTGGCGAATCGCCGAGTCGGAGTCCGCGGGACGGCACCGCTGGGTGGCCGTCACCGGTACGAACGGGAAGTCGACGACGACAGCATGGATCGCCGAGATCCTGCGCCTCGGATCGAGGCCTGTCTCGCTCGCCGGGAACATCGGCGTGCCGCTTTCCGGGTTCCTCCGCGACCGCGCTCCGCGTGACTTCGTCTGCGAGCTCTCCTCGTTTCAACTCGAGACCCTCGACCGCTTCCGGCCGGACGTCGCCGTCCTGACGAATGTCACGCCCGACCATCTCGACCGTTACGCGAGCATGGAGGAGTACGCGGCGACGAAGGAACGCATCTTCTCGAACCAGCGCGAGAACGATTTCGCGGTCGTCAATGCGGACGACCCGATCGCAAGGAGCGTCCGGCCGCGCGCCCGGCGGGTGCCGTTTTCGCGGCGGGCCCCCGCGCCGGGGGGGACGTGGTGCGAGAAGGGGAGGCTCTTTTCGGAGGCGCGGGGTCCGCGCCGCGACGTCCTGGCCGCGGACCGCCTGGCGCTTCCCGGGGCGCACAATCTGGAGAACGCGCTCGCGGCTCTCGCCGCCGCCGAGTGCCTGGAAGCGCCGGCCGCCGCGATCGAGAAGGGGCTGACCGCGTTCCATGGCCTCCCGCACCGCACGCAGCTCGTCCTCGACTCGGGCGGCGTCCAGTGGGTGAACGACTCCAAGGGGACGAACGTGGACGCCACCGTGAAGTCGCTCGAGGGCCGCCGGGAGAAGAGCGTTGTCCTGATCCTCGGAGGGCGCGACAAGCACGGCGACTTCGGTCGTCTTGCGGCCCCGATCGCGCGGACGGCCCGCGTCGTCTTGACGATCGGCGAGGCCGCCCCGAAGATCGAGAAAGCGATCTCGGGATCGGCTCCCGTCGAGAGCTGCGCGACCATGGAAAAGGCAGTCGCGCGGGCGGCGGAGCTGGCCCGGCCCGGCGACACCGTGCTCCTGTCGCCGGCATGCGCGTCCTTCGATCAGTACGGGAACTTCGAGGAACGGGGGGCGCACTTCGCCGAACTCGTCCGCCGGCTCACGGGAAAGGGAAATGGCTCGTAAGCTCGCCACTGACAAGGTCCTTTTCGTGCCGCTCGTCGCGCTGTCGCTGTTCGGCTGCGTGATGATCTACAGCGCCTCCGCGGTGTCGTCGGCCGAGACCTCCGGCAGCCCGTACCGTTACCTCATCAAGCAGATTGCGGCGCTCGTGGTGGGCGGGATCGTCGCATTCGTCGTCTCGCGAGCCGACTACCGCGTCTTCGCGAGCCCGTGGGTCGTGTACCTGGGTTTCGGTGGAGCCTTCGCGCTCTGCGTCGTCGCGCTCCTGCAGTCGCCCATCAATTCCGCCCGTCGCTGGATCCCCGTGGGGCCGGTCATGTTCCAGCCGTCCGAGTTCCTGAAGGTGGCGCTCGTCGTCCTGCTCGCTTCGCAGATCGCGCGCAAGACGCTCGCCTTCGGAGATCCGGAGAAGGCGATCCAGCCGGTGCTCTTCTTTTCGCTCGCCTCCGCCGGGGTCGTCCTGCTCGAGCCCGATCTCGGCACCGCCGCGTGCTACGTGATGCTCGGAGGGGTGCTTCTCTGGATCGCCGGAGTCCGCGCAAAGCTCTTCCTGATCCTGGGCGCCGGCGCGCTGCCGCTCGTCATCGCGGCCGCGTTCGCGGCGAGCTACCGTCGGGCGCGCGTCCTCTCTTTCCTCCGCCCGGAAGCCGACCCGCTCGGCGCCGGCTTCCAGGCCCTCCAGTCGCTGATCGCGGTCGGAGCCGGCGGCCTCTTCGGCAACGGGCTCGGGGCGAGCCGGCAGAAGCTCTTCTTCCTGCCGTACCCTCACACCGACTTCATCTTCGCGATCGTGGGCGAAGAGCTTGGCTTCATCGGTTCGGTCGGGGTGATCGCGTGCTTCGCCGTGATCGCCTGGCGCGGCTTTCGCGCCGCGCGCCGGGCGCCCGACGCCTTCGGGGGCCTTCTCGCGGCGGGGGCCACGGCGATGCTCGTGGTGCAGGCGGCAGTGAACGTCAGCGTCGTGCTCGCGATCATGCCGACCAAGGGCATCCCGCTGCCTTTCGTCTCGTACGGCGGGTCTTCTCTCGTCGCATCGTGGCTTGCGGCCGGGTTGATCCTGAACGTGTCCCAGCACGAAGTGGAAACTCGTGAGACGTGAGACCAGGGAAGGTGCATACGTGATCGCGGCGGGCGGAACGGGCGGGCACATCTTTCCCGCGATCGCCCTCGCGCGCGAAATTCGCGCACGCAGGCCGGAGGCGGAAATTCTCTTCGTGGGAAGCCGGCACGGGCTCGAGACGAAACTCGTCCCCCAGGGCGGATTTCCGCTCGAGCTCGTCCGCGCCTCCGGGTTCGCGGGCAAGAGCGCGGGCGCGAAGCTCTTGGCTGTCGCCGAGCTCCCCGTCGGATTCCTCCAGGCGCGGCGGCTTCTTGCCCGACGTCGCGCGTGCGCCGTCGCCGGCGTCGGAGGCTACGTCACGGTGCCGGTCCTCGCTGCGGCCCGCTCGCTCGGTGTACCCACGCTCATCCACGAGTCCAACGCCTTTCCGGGAGTCGCGAATCGCCTGCTCAACCGGTTCGCGACCCGCACGGCCGTCGGGATCGCTTCCGCGAACTCGCGTCTCATCCGGCCGGGCGTCGTGACCGGAACGCCCGTCCGCCCCGAGTTTTTTTCGGTTGTCCGCCTCGATCCGTCCGTCCCGACGCGGCGGCTCCTCGTCTTCGGGGGCAGCCAGGGGTCGCGGGTTCTGAACAAAGCGATGGCGCAAGCGGTTTCCCTCCTCGCGGGGGACCGTCTCGAGGTGATCCACCAAACGGGCGAGGGCCAGTTCGAGGACACGCGCGCCCGATACGGCAGAGAGCTGCCGGCCGGCTGGAGACTCGTTCCGTTCCTGCCGCGGATTCACGAGGAGCTCGCCTGGGCGGACCTCGTGCTCGCTCGCGCGGGCTCTCAGACGCTGGCGGAGCTCGCAGCCGCCGGGCGCCCGTCGATCCTCGTCCCCTTCGGCTCGGCCACGCACGGCCACCAGACCGAGAACGCGCTGGTCTTCGCGAAAGCGGGAGCGTCGGTCGCGATCGAAGAAGGCGCGCTCTCGGGCGACGCGCTCGCGCTTCTCGCGCGGGAGCTTCTGGCGGACCGGCAACGGCTCGTGGCCATGGGGGAGAGCGCGCGCTCCTTCGCGCGGCCGGAGGCGGCGAAACTCCTGGCCGACCTCCTTTTCGAGGCCGAGGGGACCCGATGAGATTCTTGAAGCTTCGTCGGATTCATTTCGTCGGAGCCGGCGGCGTCGGCATGAGCGGCCTGGCGGAGATCCTCCTTCTCTCGACCCCGCTCGAGATCTCCGGCTGCGACCGGGAGAGAAGCGAGAACACCGACCGGCTCGCGGCGCTCAAGGCGAAGATCCTCTTCGGCCACGATCCCGGGCACCTCGCCGACGTGGACCTCGTCGTCGTTTCGTCCGCGGTGGACGAATCGAACCCCGAGGTCTCCGCCGCCCGGGAGCGTGGGATCCCGGTGATCCGTCGCGCCCAGATGCTCGGCCAGATCATGCGCCTGAAGCAGGGCATCGCGATTGCCGGGACCCACGGAAAGACCACGACGACCTCCCTGACCGGAATGGTCCTGACCGAGGCCGGCTTCGATCCGACGATCGTCGTCGGCGGGCGGGTCCGCATTCTCGGTACGAACGCACGCCTGGGCCGGGGCGACTTCCTCGTCGCCGAGGCGGACGAGTACGACCGCTCCTTCCTCGAGCTGGCGCCCGATGTCGCCGTCATCACGAACGTCGAGGCGGACCATCTCGACTGCTACCGCGATCTGGACGAAATCATCGACGCGTTCGTCCAGTTCGCCAACCAGGTCCCGTTCTACGGCGCGGTCGTCGCCTGTCTGGACGACCCCGGAGTCGGGGCGGTCCTTCCGCGGGTCGAGAAGCGGATCGTCACATACGGCGAATCGCCCCAGGCGCACCTCCGGGCGCGCGACGTCCGGTTGGAGGCGTCGGGCACGCGCTTCGACGTGTGGGATTCGGAGCTGGGGCTCCTGGGCGAGGTGCGCCTCCCGCTGCCCGGCCGCCACAACGTCGCCAACGCTCTCGCCGCGATCGCCGTCGGAGGAGAGCTCCTGATCCCGTTCGACGTGATCGCCCGCGCCCTCGCGGGGTTCACCGGGGTCGTCCGCCGGTTCGAGAAGAAAGGCGAGCGGGGCGGCGTGCTGGTCGTGGACGACTACGCCCACCACCCGACCGAGATCTCCGCGACCCTCGCCGCGGCGCGGCAGGTCTACCCGGAGCGCCGGCTCGTCGCGCTCTTCCAGCCACACCTTTATTCGCGCACGCGCGACTTCGCGGCGGACTTCGGCAGGGCCCTTCTCGGCGCGGACGTGGCCGTCGTCACCGACGTCTACCCTTCGCGAGAGAAGCCGCTGCCCGGCGTGACCGGTCAGTTAGTCGTCCGGGCGGCGCGGGAGGCGGGCCACCGGGCGCTCGTCTATATATCAGATAAGAAACGAGTTAGCGAGCGATTGGAGCGCCTCCTGAGACCCGGCGACCTGCTGCTGACGATGGGGGCGGGCGACGTCGTCAAGTTCGGTGAAGGGTACCTCGCCGGCGAGGGAGCCCGGAGGGCGGCCGATGCCGGAAAGTAGCCGCGGTCCCCGCTTCCTGGCGGTCGGCGGACGGAGCAAGGCGTTCCTCCGCCGGGGTGCGGTCGCGCCGCGCCGGCGGAGGCCGGGGCGAACCGTCCGGATCGCACTCTCAGTCGTCGTGCTCGCGGCGGCGGCCGCCGGTCTCGCGCGATTCTTCGGAGGCTCGCTCTTCTCGCTTCAGCGGATCCAGGTCGCGGGCAACAGCCGCGCGCGGACCGAGGAGATCCTGCGCGCGGTCGAGCCGTGGCGCGGGGCGAACCTCGTCGCGCTCGACCTCTCCGGAATCGCGCACGCGGTCGGCGCTCAACCGTGGGTCGAGCGGGTCACTCTCTCGAAGCGACTTCCCGACGGCCTCGCGATCCGCATCACCGAGCGCCGGGCGGTCGCGCTCTTTCGCGAAGGTTCCCGACTCTGGTGGCTGTCGCCGGAGGGAAGACCGATCGCTCTCTATGATCCGCGAACCGACTCGACCGAGTACGTTCTCGTGTCGGGCGATCGCCGCGCTCTGCCCGAAGCGGCCGGTCTTCTCGAAGACCTCCGCTCATCGCCCGCAGACTATTTTTCCGCGCTTTCCGAAATTTCCGCGCTGCCCGACGGGGGTTTCGGTATCATGGATTCGATCTTTCGAAGGCCGGTTCGTGTTCTTCGACGGGACGCTCCCGCGAAGATCCGCGCGCTCCTGGAAGCGCGGGGTTTCATCGGGTCTCGAGGGTGGGAGGCGCGGGCCATCGATCTCCGTTTTTCCGATCGAATTGTGTTGGTCGGTGCCTACGGCGCCGGGAATTCGCTTTGATCCGGCACAATGGCTAAGCCCGAGAACTTCCTCGTCTCCTGCGACATCGGCAGCTCGAAGATCTGCATCCTGATCGGCGAGCAGAGCTCCCACTCCGCT
>Ga0114129_10003875_pt1 | contig 21099 bp, 18 predicted proteins | sample RhiMetdeltSRZDD1_FD_80071 | JGI IMG/M metagenome (GOLD analysis project Ga0114129, IMG submission 80071) | Populus rhizosphere microbial communities from Tennessee, USA - Rhizosphere MetaG P. deltoides SRZDD1 (version 2) (version 2) | ecosystem: Host-associated > Plants > Roots > Rhizosphere >... | reverse complement strand
GTGTTCCAGGTGCTGAGGCGACTGGCGCACTCATACACGATTCTTCCCGAGATCGAGAAAGGCTGGCGTTGGGGAAATTCGATCACTAGCTTGTTGGTGACACAGCGAGGATTTCTGCTCGGAATTCCGCTGACCGTAATTGTGATAACGCAATGGTGGATGGCGCAGAACCAAGGCAAAAGTAAAAAGGAAAAAGGCAAAAATGGCGGACGTTCACACGGGACACCACAGATGAATACAGACGCCGGCGATGGGGATGAGGTGCGAGCCGCGTCTTCGTCCCCTTTTACTTTTTCCTTTTTACTTTTGCCTTCCTCCCGCCGCATGCTCGCCGCCGGCATCATCGCCGGGCTCCTGCCGCTGATTCATGCGCACAGCTTCATCACATTAATGATGGTCGCGATATTTCTCGTGCCCTGGGTTTACCGGCGCGCATGGCTAGCGTATGCCCTCGCGATCCTGATTGCGTTGTTTCTCTTTGTGATTGCCGCGAGGTATGAAGCCTTCGGCTCGATTTGGATGAGAGTCGCGTTCGCGGCAATCGCTTTCGGAGTCGTCGCGAATCTTTATTTTCTCTTGCCGTGGTCGCACCTGCGCCTTTGGCTCTGCTATTTCATCGCCGCGCTGGTGATTGGCGCGCCGCAGATTCTTTGGTCCACGCACCACAGCGCAGTGAAAACGCAAAACTTCATTTCGTGGAAGTTTGGCTGGGACAGCGATCAGGAGCCGCCTCGTCCAAGACAACTCGACCACCAATCAATCGGAGAATACCTCGCTTCGCTTGGCCCGCATGTGGAACCTGTACCAGTGACGACCGTACCGCCGATGCGTGCGTGGCTGAAACGTGCGCCCTATGTCATGTGGTTCTGGCTCAAGAACACGGGTTTGTTCATTCCCCTGCTCATCATCGCGCTGGTGTGGAAGCCCGACGACTACCTCATCAAGCGCAAGCTGCTCCTTTTTTACCTGCCGTTCACACTGTGCTTCTTCGTGCCGAATCTTGTGAAGCTCGCGCCGTGGGTATGGGACAACATCAAGATGCTTTTCTACTGGTGGATTGTGTCGGCGCCGATCGTCGCTTTGTTGCTGGCGCGACTGTGGGAGCAACACGTTGGTCAGAAAGCTTTGGCGGCGAGTCTCTTCGTGATGCTGGCTCTGGCAGGCACGCTGGATATCTTTCCGCTGCTAATCGGCCAGGGCGAATACCAGGAATTTGATCGCGACGGTGCCGCCTTCGCGGAATCGATTAAGCAAACCACTCCGCCCAGCGCGACCATCCTGCACGCGCCGATTCACAACACGCCGATTTTCTTAACTGGCCGGAAGTCGATCATGGGTTACCCGGGCCACATTTGGACGCACGGATTGGATTACGGTCCGCGTGAGCAGGAGATCCAGGAGATTTATTCGGGCGCACCGGACGCTGCCGCCTTGCTCGCGAAATACCGAGTCGATTATGTTGTCATTAGTCCGCAGGAATATGCAGTAGTACGTCCGAACGTCGCATTTTTTGAACGGTATCCAGAGGTGGCAAACGTCGGTGACTACCACCTCTACAAAATCTCGCAATAAGAAGACGCGGAACCCGAATACGTTGGCAACGAAAACAAAGCCCGAGGCGCAAACCGTCACAAACGACGAAATGTCTGAGCGGACGTGGAGAATTTCCGCCGTCGCAATCCTCGCTGTGGGCGCGGTTCTGCGTCTGGTTTGTCTGGCGCTGGTCCCGCTGCATCACGACGAAGGCGTGAACGGCAACTTTCTTGTCTCGCTCGTGCGCAATGGCACTTATACGTACGACCCGAACAACTATCACGGCCCAACACTTTATTACTTCGCCGCAATCGCTCCGTGGCTTGCGCGATTCGTAGGCGGAGTCACAGCGCGCGACAAGTACGGATTGACGACCTTCAATGTTCGTTTTGTCACCGCCGCTTTTGGAGTCGCGACAATTGGGCTCGCGCTGTTGCTGCGAAAAAGGCTCGGAAGCATCGGCGCTTTGTCGGCGGCCGCTCTGATTGCGATTTCGCCAGGGGCGGTTTATCTGTCGCGCTACTTCATTCACGAGTCGCTCTTCGTTTTCTTCACCCTGGGAATCGTCGTCGCGGCGCTGAAGTATTACGACACTGGAGCGGGCGTTTATTTGATTCTCGCCGCGATTTCCGCCGCCTTGATGACCGCCACCAAGGAGACCTGGATCATCAACGGCCCGGTGCTACTGATCGCGCTGATTACGACCAGCATTTATTTCTGGCTGCGACAGCGTTTGTTCGGCAATGAAACATCAGGAGGCGATGAAGATTCCGGAGAGTTTCTGGCCCGCTTCGGTGGCCCAGTCTCAGTTGCGACCATCGCGCTCGTGGCATTCACCGTCTTCATCGTCGTCAACGTTTTGTTCTATTCATCGTTCTTCCAAAATTATCCGAAGGGCGTAAATGATGCGCTGCAGACCTTGAAGCTTTGGTCGCATCGCACACAGGAGCACAGACATCCTTTCCTCCAGTATTTCGAATGGTTGAGACAGGAGGAAGCTCCGGTTCTGCTGCTCGGCGCAGTCGGCGCAATTGTGGCTGTGTGGCGAGCTGATAATCGCTTTGCAGTGTTCGCCGCTCAGTGGTCGTTTGGGTTGCTTATCGCGTACTCGCTCGTCGGTTACAAAACACCCTGGATCAGTTTGAACTTCGTCATTCCCCTGGCCATCACCAGCGGCTACGCGCTCCAACAGCTCTATCAACGATTCGGAGAGCCCTGGGTGCCGGTGTCGATGATCGTGGGAACAATTCTGCTGATTGTATTTGATCGCTTTGTGAAGTTTGAATACGGCGACGGCGGAAAGATTTCACACGTCAACTGGAACTTTGATCCTTCCCACAATGTTTTCGCGCTAGTGGCGATTCTTTCGTTGGCCATCTACGTTGGCTACATTCTGTATTCCACGACGGATCAACCCAGACGTCCTCTCCATCTTTATGCGGCAGCGATGATTTTGCTGGGCGTCATGGGTTATCAAATGTACCAGCTAAACTTTGTGCATTACGACGATGACAAGTATGCGTACGTCTATGCGCACACGCGCCGCGAGACACTGGTGATGCTGGAGCAAATCGATCGGGTTGCGAATCGGTTGAAGACAGGCTACGACACAGGCGTCGCGATCGTCTCGCCCGAATACTGGCCACTGCCGTGGTACTTCCGCGATTACAAACGCGTGGGCTATTACGGGAAGGTTGTGCCCACTTCTGAACCAATCATCATCGGCGAGACGGGGCAAGAAGAAGAAATCAACGCGACGTTCGGCGAACAGTACCAGCAAATCGACTCGAGTAAGCTTTCCGATCCGCGAATCTTTCCAGAGCGCAATCCAAACGGCTGCTTTACTCTAAGACCGGGGGTGGATCTGCTGCTTTATGTGCGACGCGATCTGGCGAAACCCATCGGCGCACAGTAAACTTCAATCCCGTGATGCGTCTTCCAAAATTCGAATACCGTGTGCCGCGCACAATCGCGGAGGCGGTCAGGATTGTTGCCGACGTCGGGCCCGAAGCGCAGTTCGTCGCGGGCGGAACCGATCTCTATCCCAACATGAAGCGACGGCAGCAGATGCCGAAGACGGTAATCTCGGTAATGCGACTGCCGGAACTGAATCAGATAGTCGGCGATGGTCCGTCGGGTGTCGTTATTGGCGCATCGATGACTCTGACCGACATAGTTGAGAATCCAACCATCAAGCGCGACTATCCAGTGATTGCGTCCGCCGCGCGCACGATCTCAACGCCCATCCTGCGCAACATGGGGACGATTGGCGGCAACCTGCTGCTCGACACGCGCTGCAATTACTACGATCAGAATTACGAGTGGCGGAAGGCGATCAACTTCTGTTTGAAAAAGGACGGCGACATCTGCTGGGTCGCGCCGGGCAGCTCGAAATGCTGGGCGGTGCAATCGAGCGATCTCGTTCCGGTGATGGTCGCGATCGGTGCGAAGTTCCGCCTCGTCTCGACGCTCGGTGAACGAATGATTGATGCCGCCGGGTTTTACAATGACGACGGAATTGATTATTTGAAGAAGCGGCCGGACGAATTGCTCGTCGATATTCACCTGCCGCCGACGAACGGCTGGCGCGCGTCGTATCAAAAGCTTCGACGCCGCGGGGCGTTTGATTTTCCAGTACTCGGAGTTGCAGCTTATGTCGCGCTTGACCAGGGGTCTGCGGGCGAGGCGCCCGCGCTCCCAGTTAAAGACGCCAAGATCGTTCTCGGCGGCATTGCTCCTTCGCCGGTCCAAGTCGACGAAGCCGCGCAAGCTTTGATTGGCAAGCCTCTGAATGAAGATCAAATCGCCGCCGCCGCCGAAGCTGCTTACATCAAGGCACGTCCCCTCGACAACACTGATTTCGTCTATCAGTGGCGCAAGCAGATGGCGCGACAATACACGATCCGTGCGCTCGAAGAGTTACGAAACGCCGGTCTTTGACCTTTGGTCTTAGGTCTTTGTGCTTCCATCGAAGAAGAGATGAAAGACCAGCCATCACAAACCAAAAACCCAAGGCCAAAGACCAAAGATCAAATTGCCGCAATCATTCTCGCCGCCGGCCGCTCGCGCCGCATGGGCGAATTCAAACCGCTCCTGGCGTTCGGAAACAGAACCGTTATCGAATCCTGCATCAGTAATCTTCGCGCGGGGGGTACGGATCAAGTCATCGTCGTCGTCGGCCACCGCGGCGAAGACGTGCGGCGGCAACTCGCTTCAGTCTCAGTAACCTTCGTTACAAACCCGGATCCCGACAGCCCAATGAGCGCGTCCATCGCGCTCGGCGGCGCCGCAATCGGCCCGACTGCGAAAGCTGTTCTGATTACGCCAGTCGATCATCCCGCGGTCTCTCCGGAAATCATTCGAGCATTGATTGAGAAATGGCTCGATGGAAACAAGCTCATTCAACCGGAATTTGAAGGCAAGGGCGGACACCCGGTTATGATCGATCTCAGTTATCGAAACGAGCTTCTTAGTCTCGATTCAGGTTCAGGGCTGCGCGGTTTCTTTGCCAAGCACCGCGCCGGCGTTCTGCGGTTGCCGGTCGACTCGCCCTTCGTTGCGCGCGACATGGACACGTGGGAAGATTACCTTCGCCTGCACCAGGCGGTTTTTGGCCACAAACCCAGCGAAAATGCGGCCCTGGACGAGTCAAATGGGTGACCAACTAGAAACCGGCAGGCCTCATCTAAGTAACCGTCAGCCGTCCTTGCAGACGGCGGAGGATGAACAAATGTTGAGCATCACCCGAAAAGTCACCGTAATTGCGGTGTTTATTTTTGCCTTCGGATTCGCGTCCGCAGCTTTAGCGCAAACCGCTCCGGTGGAATTCTCGATGCACGCGATCGATGGCGAAACTGTCACGTCACAGAGCCTGCGCGGCGAAGTCGGCGTGTTGGCATTCGGCGCTTCGTGGCTGCCGCTCTCGCGGAATCAGATGGAGAGCGTGAAGAAACTGGCGGATCAATACGCCGGCCGCGGCGTCGCCGTTTACTGGGTGAGCGTCGACTCAGACAATCAAAAATCCAAGAATTTCGTTTCTGACGATCAGCTTCGCGAACTGGCGCGCAAGTACAAGGTCACAATCCTGCGAGATCCTGATGGCGTGCTGTCACGAAAGTTTGGTGTAGATCAGGTGCCATCAATCGTGATTCTCGACAAGCAGGGCAACATTGCCAGTTCAATCGGCGGCATGGATCCGAATGCGAACTTGACAACTCAACTCTCAGCGCGGTTGGATAAGATTCTCTAGTAATCGAATTTCAAACTGAACTGATACGTTGAATTGTCTGTGCCAACAATTTCCGAAACTCATAACCGCTCTCTACCACCAGAATCCTTTCGCCGGCAGAGTCCACCACCGCTCAAGCCACGCGCACTGAAGATTCCAGCGCCCGTCGAATCAAGGCTCGCTAACGGGCTGCAACTCGCGATTGTGCGCGACGTGCGTTTACCGATAGTCAGTTTTCGCCTCGCCTTTCGCGGCGGCGACTCGAGCGATCCGGCAGAATTGCCGGGGCTGAGCGACATGATGTCGCACTTGTTGACTGAGGGCACGGCGAATCGCACAAGTCTGCAAATCGCCGAACAAGTTGAGCGACTCGGCGCGACGCTAAGCGTCAGCTCGAGCTCCGATTTCGTGACCGTAGGGGCTTCAGCGCTATCGGTTTACGTGGACGAGATTCTCGAGTTGATTGGCGACGTCACTCTGCATCCTTCCTTTCCGCAGAACGAAATCGATCTGGCGCGCGAGAATACAAAGCAGATGTTGATTCAGCAGCGCGCGCAGCCGAATTTCCTCACCTCTGAGCGCGTCGCCGCAGTCATGTTCGGCAAACATCCTTATGCGCGAATCTCGCCAACGTCTGAGTCGCTGGACGCGATGACCCGTGATACTTTCCGGGATTTCCATCGAACGACGTTCACGCCGAACAATGCCGTGATGCTCGTGATCGGCGATGTCGATCCTGACGAAATCGCTGGGAAACTGGCGAACCTGTTTGGATCATGGACTCAAGCTGCCTCGCCCCAGGTAAGTTTTCCGGCGCCACCGGCGCGCACGGCGCGGACTGCCTATCTCGTCGACCGTCCCGGTTCAGCGCAGTCGAATATCGTCATCGCGAACGCTGGCATCACACGGACAAGTCCTGATTATTTTCGCATGCTGGTAATGCACACAATCCTGGGCGCCAACGCTTCATCCCGTTTGTTCATGAATCTGCGCGAAGAGAAGGGTTACACCTACGGTGCGTATTCGAGTTTGGATGCGCGTCGTCTTGCCGGCACTTTTCGCGCGACGGCTGAGGTTCGTACACCAGTGACAGGCGCGTCGCTGCACGAGTTCTTTTTTGAACTTGAACGGATTCGGAACGAGACAGTGCCGGACGAGGAGCTACGGAATGCGAAATCTTATCTCACCGGAGTTTTCCCAATTCGCATCGAGACGCAGGACGGACTAATCGATCAGCTGACGAGTGTAAAGATGTTCGATCTGCCCTCGGATTACCTGCACACGTATCGTGATCGCGTTAATGCCATCTCGGCGGAAGATGTGCTGCACGTCGCGCAGCAGCATGTCACTCCCGATCAGGCGGCGATAGTTGTGGTGGGGGATGCGGCCGAAATAGAAAAACAGATCCGGGACTACTCACCGACAATCGAGATTTACGATACGGAGGGTAACAGGCGAGAAGAGGAAGGCGGAAAGAGGTAAGCGGGTAAGCGGCAAAAGGTGCTTCTTGCTTCTTGCCGCTTGCCGCTTACCTCTTTTGCCGCTCACGCTGCGCCTTGCAACCGTTCGACGTCCAGCACACCCGGAACGCTCTTAATTGAACTTGTCACTTTGTCCAGGTGCTTGACGTCGAAGACTTCGACGGTGACCTCGATGCGACCTTTCTGATCAGGGCCGATTGACGCGCGCGCGTCACGGATGCCCGTCTTCATGTCGGAAATTGCGCCGGTAATGCCGGCAATCATTCCCGTGCGATTCTCAGTCGTCGCCAACAATTTCACCGCGTAAGCCGTCTTCTCGGGCCGCGAAGCCCATTCAACGCTGACAATGCGTTCAGGGTTCACCATCAACTGCTTCACATTCTTACAGCGCTTGGTGTGCACCGCGACGCCCTTGCCGCGCGTGATGTAGCCGATGATTTCCTCGCCGTGCAGCGGATTGCAGCAGCGCGCGCGGTTTACCATCAAATCTTCCACGCCCCGGACGACAATCGCGTCGTCGCCGCCAAGCAGCCGCCGCACGGCGCGCACCCCTGTGCGCAGTTTCGACTCTTTCTGTTGATCGAGTGCGGCAAATTTTTCGGGGCCGAGATACTTCGCGATTATGTTGCGCGGCACAATCTTGCCGTAACCCATAGCAGCCAGCAGATCGTCCGTCCGGCCATAACCGTACTCGCCGGCGATGCGCTTCAAATCTCCATTGCTGTCGTTCAGCACTTTCTTGATAGGCATTTGGAAGCGACTGGCTTCCTTCTCAAACAATTTGCGGCCGATTTCAATGGACTCCGCGCGCTGCTGGTCAGCCACCCAGTGACGAACGCGATTACGGGCGCGCGAGGTGACGACAAAATTCAACCAGTCACGCGACGGATGAGCGTTGGGACTTGTCAGAATCTCGACCACATCGCCGTTTTGAATCTGTGTACGCAGCGGCACCATGCGGCTGTTAATGCGCGCGCCGGTGCACGTGTTACCAACCTCTGAGTGAATCATGTAAGCAAAATCGATCGTCGTCGCGCCGCGCGGCAACTGAATGACTTTGCCCATGGGCGTGAACGCGTAGACGTCCTTTGGATACAGGTCGAGCTTCAACGCGTCGATGAACTCGCGCGAGTCTTTCACTTCCTGGGTCCACTCGATCAGCGAGCGTAGAACCTTCAAAGCCTCGTCGTCATCGCGTGGCCCGCGCTTACCCTCTTTGTATTTCCAGTGCGCCGCGACGCCCTCTTCCGCGATCAGGTGCATCTGCTCGGTGCGAATTTGCACCTCGAATGGTTGGACTTTCGATCCAATCACGGACGTGTGCAGCGATTGATAGAGATTATCTCGCGGCGTCGCAATCCAATCCTTGAACCGCCCCGGCACGGGTTTCCACGCATTGTGAATGACGCCCAGAGCAGCGTAACAGTGGCGAATTTCGTTCGGCGTAATCACACGCGCCGCGACGAGATCGTAAACCTGATCGAGATCGATGCTTTGGGTCCGCAACTTTTTCCAAATCGAGTAAATTCGCTTCACGCGTCCTTCGATGCGGACGAACGGAACGTCAGCTTCGCGCATGTTCTGCTCGATCGTGGCCGTAACGTCGTTCAGGAAAGCTTCGTTCGCGGCGCGGCGCTTTTCCAGTTGCGCGCTAATCTCACGGTAATCGTCCGGATGCAGATTGCGGAAAGCAAGATCCTCCAATTCGCCGCGCAACTTTCCCATGCCGAGTCGATGCGCAATCGGTGCGTAGATGTCCATCGTCTCCTGCGCGATACGCCGGCGCTTTTCCGGACTGAGGTACTCGAGCGTGCGCATGTTGTGCAGGCGATCGGCCAGTTTAACCAGCACGACGCGCACGTCATCAATCATCGCCAGCAGCATCTTGCGAACGTTTTCCGCCTGTTGGTCTTCACGCGAAACGTTGCTGATATGCGCAATCTTCGTGAGGCCTTCGACCAGGTGAGCTACTTCGTCGCCGAAATATTCGCGAATGGTTTTCGGGTCGGCGAGTGTGTCTTCCACCACATCGTGAAGCAGTCCGGTTGAAACTGAGACCGCATCCATGCGCATGTCGGCAAGAATATTCGCGACTTCCAGCGGATGTACGAGATAGGCTTCGCCCGACGCGCGCTTCTGACCTTTGTGTTCGCGCGCGGAGAACAGATAGGCACGGCGCATCAAATTCAGGTCGGCCTGCGGGTGGTTACGCCTTACCTTCGCGACGATTTCTTCAATGCGAATCATAAAACAGTGGTCAGAGGTCGGTGATCAGAGGTCAAACAAAGAGACTGACCTCTGAACTCTGACTTCTGACCTCTGCCATTATAGCAAGAGGTGACGCTCGACCCGAACGAGTCTTACGTCACCTCAAGATTCAAATCAAATCTGCCTATGGGCGTCAGGGAGTTGGTGAGCCGGCGGCTTTCTCAGCCTCTTCTTGTTTCTTACGCTCTGCTTCGGCAAGTTCCGCGTCGCGTTTCTGGGCGACTTGCGCCTGTCTTTCGTATTCCGCCGCTTTGGCGGCATCGCCATTCATCTTTTCGATTTTTGCAGCTTCCATTAACAGGTTGGTTTTGTAGGACCAGGCCTTCTCGTTATTGGGATCGTACTTAATCGCCGTCTCCGCTTCCTGGAGCCCGCGCGTAACACAACGCTGGATGGTCTCGAAGTCCTTCGGATCTTTCGGCTTTTGATAAGTCACGGCGCCTTCCCCGGCGATTACTTTCACCTCAGGCAGTTCGGTGACCTTGTAAGAGCAATCCCAGTCTTTGCCGGCGAGAATGGCGTAAGCGTCAGCGCGTTTTTCGTTTGTCTCGTTGGGATCATTGGCCCGTGCCGAAATCCATTGACGCAAATTGTCGTCGTCCTTAATCGCCGCGTACAGATATGAAATCGCCTGGAAAGCCTCTTCGCTCTTGGGATCGATCTGCAGTAAACGTTTGTAAGCTTCAATTGCCTCGCGTGCTTTTTGGATGTTGTCTGGCGCGTCCACACCCGGCTTGTATTGCTGGTGAACGATGCGCGCGATGAAGATAGTCGCTGTCCTGTTATTGGGATCGAACGCCAAAGCACGGCGGGCATGTTGTTCGGCGTTTTCGAAATGGCCTTCTTTATAAGCTTTGGCCGCTTCGTTCAGTTCGTTTTTGGCTCGCACTTTGCCGATCAGCGAGCAGCCGGCGCCCACGCCGACAAACAAAGCCAGGATCGCGATAGCGCAGATCCTGGATCGAGACAATCTCATTTTCGGTTAACTCCGTTTCGGATTATGGTAGATCGTCAACCTGCAAACCGACTGGGCTGGCTCCCGCGCCCTTAATGGCGTCAATGACCTTCACCACGTCGCCGTATTTCAAGGCCCGCGGGGCTTTCACAAACACTGTCTTTTCAATTTTCTGATCTTCGGGAAGGTTCGAAGTTTCCATGCCGACTTTGTAAGCATGCTGTTCCTTGCGCAATTGAAAAGTCTGCTGGAGCTTTTGCGCCAACTGGCTCGGATCGTTCACCGAACCCATCGGGTCCTGGTTCAGTTTTAGCTGCAAATCCTGACTTATGGTCACTACAAGCGTCAGCGGATTTGGTTTCAACTTGCTGACGTCTTCGTTCGGATCTCGCTGCGTAGGAATGTCCGCTTTGAAGCGGCTTGGTTTCAACGGCGTGACCACCATGAAAATGATCAGCAAAACCAGCAGCACGTCAATTAGCGGTGTTACGTTGATATAGGGAACAGCCCGGTTCCCGCCTCCTGCCATTGCCATAAACTTACCCTCGAATCAAACGAATTCTGATGCGCAAACAGCGCGTTTACGTTTTCGCGGCGCCGCCCTTCTTCTTGTCGGCGACCAGCCCAATTTTGTCGATGCCTTTTTCACGAACGGCGTTAATTACCTTTACTACTTCGCCGTAATTCACGTTGACGCCGCTCTTCACGTAGACGATCTTATCTTCCTCTTTCTTGTTTGCCAGGGCTTTTTCTACCTGGGCCTTTAGCTCGTCCAGATTGACCTTCTTCTTGCCCAGATAGTACTCCGTCATCTCAGGCGTGCACTGCGGCGCATCCGGCGGCCGGCAAACAACCGACACGATAACGGACGTTTCCTTATTGATCGCCTGATCCTCATCCGGGTTTCGCATGTCACGCGGAATCGGAACGGTGATGCCCTGTTGCAAAAACGGCGTAACCACCATGAAGATAATCAACAGCACCAACATGATGTCGACCATGGGGGTTACGTTAATTTCGGACTGTAACCCGCCACCGCCGCCAGCCTGCATTCCCATGGTAAATCTCCTTTCGCCGCGCTAATCCGCGGCGCACCATCAGCGCGGACATCGCCGCGCCGATTCCTGCTTCAGCAAAACTTCGGACTATGGATTGAGCTGCTTCGTGCGGTTCTTAATGAAATAGTCAACCAGCTCGGATGCTGAGTTGTCCATCTCCACGACGAAACCGTCAACCTTGCCGGTGAAATAGTTGAATAACCACACCGCCGGCACCGCGACTACCAGACCCAACGCGGTCGTGAACAGCGCTTCCGAAATACCACCGGCGACCGCTGCGATACCAGCCGATTCGGCGTTCTTCATGCCGCGGAACGCGTTGATGATTCCGAACACCGTGCCGAACAATCCGACGAACGGAGCGGTCGAACCGATGGTCGCCAACCCTGACAAGCCCCGGCGAAACTCTGCCGTCTTAATCGCAATGGCCCGCTGCAATGCGCGCTTAGAGGCCTCGATCTCATCGCCAGAAATTTCGGCAGATTGCTCATGCGCGCGAAATTCCTGTAAGCCGCTGTTCACAACCATCGCCAAGTGTGACTTGCGATGCTTGTCGCTAATGTTGATGGCCTCTTCGATCCGGTTGTTCTTCAACGCCTGCGCGACCCGCGGGGCGAATTCGCGCGACTGCTTCTTGGCCGCGGTATAGGTCAAATAACGCTCGACCATGATGGCGATCGAATACACCGACATAATCAAAAGAATGATGACGACGGTGATTGCAACGGCTCCCATGTTTTTGACCATTTCGGTCATGGTGAACTCGTTGCCGCCGGCGGCTGCGGACGGAGACGGGCTGGCCTGCCAAAGAACGAAGAGCAAACTAAGAGCCTTCGTTCCGAGGATGCTTGTTAGAATAGTCACGGTAGATCCTCCAAAAAGGTAAGTTACAAATTGAACTTCTTACAGCAAGTAGCGGCCACAACCTTCTTAGAGGCAGCGGCCGCTTTTATTACTGCGCCACAAAGTTGTAGATGATGACGCCGGAAACCTTCACGGGCATGCCCGACAGCTTCGTTGGCGTGAACTTCGATGCCCGCGCGGCGGCTGTGGCTGCACCCTGCAGGAGCGGATGACCGGAAACCGGCGTCGCCGAAATGACGTTGCCGTTTTCATCGATCACAATCTGCACGCGCACTTGTCCCGACGCGTGAGCGCTACGAGCGATCGCCGGATATGGCGGTTGCACCAGGCGCACAGCCTTGCCGTTCAGCACGCCTCCGGAAATCGGAGCTTTTGGCGGCGTTGGTTTCGGCGGGGGAGGCGGAGGCGCTTCACCCACATCAACCTTAGCTGGAGCGGAGATGATGTTGCCTGTACCGGCTCCAGGCGCAACGGGCGCAATCGCATTCGAGTTCGAACTGCCAACCATCGTCACGACGCCTTTGCGAACCGGCGGAATGTCACTCGCCTTTGCTGATACTTCTTTTGGCACCAGATCGGCGCGCGTAACGTCGGCAATTAACTCCTTGCGCACGTCAACGTTTTTGGTGATTTCGATTTTTTCGGGCTTGGCCTCTTGCTTTTGCTGCGCCTGCACCGGCACCGGCGCAATCAACGCCGTCAGTTCGAGAGTTTGCGCATCAATATTAGCGGTCGCGTACCAGATGCCCGCCACGAACGCCACTGTGAGCAGCACAATATAAATTCCCGTGAAACCGAGCAGGAACGAGCCCTTTCGCTTGATATCTTCTGAGTGCGAGCCAGACTCAACCAAATGTTCGAACATCTTCAGTCCTCCCTATGCGGCGCCAAAAGGGTCAGATTAGAAGCAATTTCGACAACAAAATAATTGCGATTTCAAAATATCAAGTAATCGATTCCATTAGACCTGCGGAAAGAAAGGAGGCCGTACTGTCGGGCCAGTTAATCCGCGAAGACACAAATAAACTGGCCGCTTAACGTACTAGGCCGTCGTGCTTCCTGCCACCTGGATCTAGATTGCACGATTACAAGCGTATTTAATTGGCCAGCAACGTCCGCAGTCTATGCCGCAATTACAGGCAAAGTCAAGAGTAATCACGGCCGCAAATCCGCGTTCGTTGACCACTCTCACGAGGCGTCACTCGCAACAACACTCCCATTAGAAACCGCCGCTCAAGCAGAAGTTCCCACGAGGCGCTTCACACGGCGCGAGACGGTTTACCGACACCCTTGTTTGACCCGGCCACTGATTTCGATTGAAATCCGCTTTCGCGCGCCGTCACCGCCGGCAACCTGTTTGCAGCTTCAAGCTTTCGTTCCCACCAGACCATAATCGGTCCGGCGACCGCGATCGTGTCGTATGTTCCAAACAAAATACCCATCAACAGCGCGAGCGAAAACGGCCGCAATGTTTCACCGCCCAGCAAAACCAGCGCAACAACCGAAAGGAAAACCAAACCCGACGTGATGACCGTGCGAGACAGTGTCTGATTAATCGAAAGATTGGTGACGTCGTACAGGCTCATGCGGCGATGGAGCTTTCGGTTCTCGCGGATTCGGTCGAAGATCACGATCGAGTCATTCACGTCGAAACCTACCAACGTGAGTAGTGCCGCGATCACTGTCAAGTTGATTTCGATTTGGAACATTGAAAAGAGTCCCAGCGTCACCAGGACGGTGTGAAACACTGCGATCACGGCGGCTGCGCCATACGTCCATTCAAAGCGAAAAGCGATGAAGATCAGCATGCCAATCAGCGCGGCAATGGTGACAGCAATCGCCTTGGTACGAAGTTGCGAACTGGCAACGGCGCTGACGGCATCGGTGCCCTCAATTTTGTATGCGGCGTTTGGATCCTCAGTGAGGCTGCTGCTCGCCTGTGCCTCGGATCCGAAGGTACTCAGTGCCTGTCGTACTTTCGCGCGCGCCGCATCAACTCCGGTCTGTGTTTCGGGGACGTTCTCGGACGTGCCTTGCTGTGGAACTTTGATTAGAAATTCACCCGGCTTGTCCAGCACCGGCTGGATCACGGCGTCACTAATGCCCGCGTGATTGATCGCAGATCTCAAGGTGTCAACTGGAGGGGCTTGCCTGAAACGAACCGTAACAACTGTCCCGCCTTTGAAATCAACGCCGAGGTTGAAAGCTTCAGTACCGTGCGGATGGAACTTGTGCCGGTAGAGCGCCGTGCCCATGCCCGCGAGCATCAGGGCGATAGACAGGCCGATGAAGAACTTTCGCTTGCCAAGCCAGTCGACGTTAATGTCATGAAATATTTGAATCATTACTAGATGCTAAGTGACTCTGCCCGCCTGCCTTTCCTGGTCAGGAGCCAAATAAAGATCGTGCGCGAAACGTAGACCGCCGAGAACAGGTTAATCAGCAGTCCGAGAACAAGCGTGACGGCGAATCCACGCACAGGCGTTCCGGCGCCGAACACGTACAAGAAGAGAGACGACACGATGGTCGTAACGTGCGTGTCGATAATCGTAACAAAGGCGTGGCCAAAGCCTTGTTCAACGGCTGAGGGCACGGTCTTGCCGGATCGCAATTCCTCGCGAATGCGCTCGAAGATTAGAACGTTAGAATCGACGGCCATGCCAATGGTAAGAATTATTCCGGCGATTCCAGGCAAAGTCAGCGTCGCGTTAAATAGCATCAGGCCGGCAATCATCAAGATCATGTTGAGCAACAAGGCCACGACGGCATTGATTCCGGAGCCGCGATAATAAAGCAGCATGAAAACGACGACCAACGCCAAACCCAACAAAGAAGCGCGCACGCCGGAACGAATCGAATCCGCACCGAGACTGGGTCCGACGGTACGCTCTTCCTGGTATTGAATTCCCGCTGGAAGCGCGCCGGAACGCAAGGTCAAAACCAAATCATCCGCTGACTGTTTTGAGAATCTTCCGGTGATCTCGCCGCTGTCGTAGATCTGCGATTTAATGAACGCGATCGATTTCACTTCGTCGTTGAGCACGACGCCCATGTACTCGTTGATGTTCGCGCCAGTCCACGCGCCGAATTTGTCGGCACCGTTTTTCTTCAACGAAAACTGGATCTGGAAATCATCCGAGCCGCCGCCCGCCGACTGCACCGCATTCGCATTGCGCAACTCGCTGCCGTCAATAATTGCGGGCAACTCAACCACGACCCATTTCGTTGGCTTGGGCGCGTTAGCATTGTTCTGATCAGTCTTGAGTTCGGCACGTTCAGTGTACGGAAGCACGCGCCGGTTCGCCGGAATGTTTCCGCCGCTGTTGAGCGAAGCAACAGCCTCTTCTTTTGTCGCATAAGTTTGCGCCGACGACGGACTCGGTGGACTAACCACATGCACAAGTTCCAGCCGTGACGGATTACCCAACATCTGCTTGACGTGTTCAGGATCCTGGATGCCCGGCATCTGCAAGAGAATCTCGTATGATGACGAGCCGCCGTGTCGTTGCAACGTGGGTTCAGCCACGCCAATCGAGTTAATGCGACTGTCGATGATCTTCAGCGCCTGCTCAGTCGCTGAATCTGCCAGCGTGCGCTGCGCCGATCCGGTCAGCGTCCAAACCAGATTCGCTCCGGATTGCGAAAATGACCATCCGGCGTTGCTGCCCAAATCAACTTTCTTTTCGACGGCAGCCTCGATGTCTTTCGCCTTTGCAGGATCGGCAGGAGTCAGGACCACGCGATAATTGCCACCTGTGGTTTCGGCGTGCGCTTCTTTTATTTCAAATCCCGCATCCTTCGCGGCGTTTTGCGCCGCCGTCGCGCTATCTTCGGCGAGCCGCTTCAGGTACTCCTCAACCTTCACACGCATCACCAGATGCGAGCCGCCTTTCAGATCGAGACCGAGATGAATGTTCTGTGCGAGGTTGGCTTTGATTCCTGACCATGTGAAGTCGTGGCCGTGAGGACGCCGGCCGTGCGGTCCCATGACGATGTACAGCGAAACGATCGTGACGATGCCGCTGACGATTGACCGCTGGAGCAGATTCCGTTTCTTCATAAAGCAACTGTGGTTCAGAGTTCAAGCTTTAGCTTGCTCTTGCGAACGCGCAGCCTAAAGGCTGAACTCTGAACTTTGTTCTATTTCTTTTCTTCTGTGTCGATCCCTGCCACAGCCGATCGCGCAATTTCCAAAATTGATTTGTCGGCGCTGCGCACGAGGAAGCTCGTATCTTTCACCGCCGTAATCGTCGCGATGATGCCGCCCGTCGTAACGATTTTGTCGCCGGCTTTCAAGTCAGCAATCTGTGATTGCAGTTGCCGCTGCTTCTTCTGCTGCGGCCTGATTAACAACAAATAGAAGACGCCAAAGACGAGCAGCATTGGAACTAAAAACCCAAAGCCGCCAGCCCCCTGAAACAGAATTAGAAGCAACATAATTTTCATTCGAAACAAGCTTTCTTGACCCGCTCGCTACCGCTCGCGGTTCCGTCCGCGCTATTCCAAACCGAAGCTGAATTGCTCAGTGAACTCTCGCCGAAATTTCGCGAATTGGCCAGACCGGATAGCTTGCCTGACGCGTCTCAGAGTGTCAAGGAAGAACACCAGATTGTGGTGCGTCAAAAGAATACTGGCGAGCATCTCGCCCGCGAGATACAGATGCCGAATAAATGCGCGCGAGTGCCGACGACAAACCGAACACGAACACGCTTCGTCAAGCGGTCGCGTGTCGGTCGCAAACCGGGCATTTTTGATGTTCAGCGTTCCACGCGAAGTGAACGCCTGACCGTTGCGACCATTGCGCGTCGGCAGCACGCAGTCAAACATGTCAACACCGCGTGCGACTGCTTCGATCAAGTCCTCTGGGGTTCCGACGCCCATCAGATAACGCGGCTTATCAGCCGGCATGCGCGGCGCGATGTCTTCGATGATGTCGAGCATCAAAGGTTTCTCCTCGCCCACGCTAAGACCCCCAACCGCATAACCATCGAAACCAATTTCAACCGTCCGCTCCAAACTCTCGCGACGCAGATCGAGATGCGATGCGCCTTGAATGATTCCAAACAGCGCTTGCCGGTACCGCAAATTGTTAATTTGCGCTCCTGAATCTTGTGAACCCCCGGCACGCAAGTTAGCAACTTGCGCTACCTCAAACGCATCTTTCGATCTTCTCGCCCATCGCAGCGTCAACTCCATACTTTGCCGCGCAACTTCGGGTTCGATTTGTCCGGGCGGACACTCATCGAAAGCCATCGCAATTTCAGCACCGAGCGCCGCCTGCACTTCCATCGAAATCTCAGGCGACAGAAAACACAGCGCACCATCGATGTGCGAACGAAACTCGGTTCCTGCTTCAGTGACTTTCCGAATTTCCGCGAGACTCCAAACCTGAAACCCGCCCGAGTCTGTGAGCATCGCGCGCTCCCAACCGATGAAGTTGTGCAACCCACCGCACGCTTTAATTACTTCGATCCCCGGCCGCAGCCAGAGGTGATACGTGTTTCCGAGGATTATTCGCGCATTGAGATCGGGAGCTTCTAACGATTCAAAGCGAATGCCTTTGACGGTTCCCGCGGTTCCGACCGGCATGAAGACCGGGGTTTCAATCTCGCCGCGGCGAGTTGTGAGGATTCCGGCGCGGGCATGATCTTCGGTGGCAACGACTTTGAAATCGATCGGTTTTGTTTCCATCACACGACTGAACCGCAGAGGACGCAGAGGCTTTCGCAGAGAGCGCAGAGACTTGTTTTCCTCTGCGTCAACCTCTGCATCCTCTGCGGTCAATTCTTTCCACGTCTTGACTTGTGTCGTTCGACAATCCTGATCGGTGTTCCGAAGAAATCGAACTGTTCGCGAAGTCGATTTTCCAAATGGCGCAAGAACGAAAAATGCAGGCCGGCCTTTCCGCCCGCCGTGAACACCACAAATGTCGGCGGACGCACGCTGGTCTGCGTTATGTATTGCACGTGCAGACGTGAACCCCGAAATGTCTTTGCCGGTGTGACGCCTGACTTCTGCCTGACTTCACGTTCGAAAAATTCGTTGAGCCGCGAAGTCGCAATGCGGAGACTTCGCGCGGCGTGCGCGCGCATCGTCAGTGGCAAAAGTTTCTGCACGCGCTGACCAGTCAAAGCAGAAGTGGTGACGATCGGCGCCCAGCTCAGAAATTTCATGTGCTCGCGCAGCTTGCGTTCGAATCTCGCACCGGCGCTCGTGTCTTTGTCCATCAATAAATCCCACTTGTTCAGCGCAAGAATGATCGAACAACCCGCCTCGACTGCGTATCCGGCGATGGCAGCGTCCAGCGCCGTGAGTCCCTCTTCGGCATCGAGCAGAACGATCGCCACGTCGGCGCGCTCCAGACTCTTGCGCGCCATCACCACGGAAAGCTTCTCAGCCATCGCTGTCGGTTTGCCCTTGCGACGGATGCCGGCGGTATCGATGATGCGAAATGTTTGCTCGTCAGTCTTCAGCAAAGTGTCGACACTGTCGCGCGTCGTTCCGGCCACGGGCGAGACAATCGCGCGCTCTTCGCCGAGCAGACGATTCAGCAAAGATGACTTACCGACATTGGGACGGCCGACGATGGCGAGCTTGATTTCGCGCGTTGGGAGCGCAGGCATCCCTGCCTGCGGTTCACCGGCATCCGTGTCGGTTAATTCCAGGCCCTCCTTCCCGGTCGGGCTACCGTCCCGTGTCTCCGCGTCTCCGCGTCTCCTCGTCTTGATTGCTTCGACGAGCGCGTCCAGCATCTCGCCAATTCCGTTGCCGTGCTCAGCGGAGATCGCAAACACTTCATTGAATCCAAATCGATGAAACTCGCTCGCGTCGCTCTCCAAACTCACAGCGTCAACCTTGTTCGCCGTCACGAACACGGGCTTGCCTGTCTCGCGTAACAGCCGCGCCAATTCCTGATCCAAAGGAGTGACCCCTTTGCGAGCATCGACAACCCAAACTAAAGCGATGGCCTCGTCGATCGCGACCGCCGCTTGCTTGAAAATATTCGCGGGAATCACGGCATCATCGTCGGGAACAATTCCTCCCGTGTCGACTAACGCGAATCGTCGGCCATTCCAATCCGCTTCGCCGTAGATACGATCGCGTGTGATGCCCGGCTCGTCACCGACAATCGCGCGCCGCTCGCCGATGAGCCGATTAAACAGTGTAGACTTCCCGACGTTCGGACGGCCGACGATGGCGACCAGTGGTAGCTCTCTTTGTTTGGATTTGGCCATCGTGGGTTGAAGCTTGATAATACCCCGACAACGCAGACATGACTGAATCGTCTTCAGCCCTAACCAAAGCTAACGTTGACGCGAGCCCGATTCGTCAATTCGAACTCTGGTTCCAGGAAGCCGGCGCGAGTGGCATGTCTGATCAGGACACGGTCTCAATGACGCTCGCCACCGCAAGCCGCGACGGTCGTCCCTGCGCGCGGATTGTCTTGCTGAAGAGTTTCGATGACCGCGGATTCGTCTTTTTCACCAACTACAACAGCCGCAAAGGACAGGAGCTAGCTGAGAACGCCCGCGCCTGTCTTCTCTTTTATTGGTCACCACTCTGGCGGCAGGTGCGTATTGAAGGCACAGTCGAGAAAGTTTCTGAAGAAGAGTCCGACGAATACTTTCATTCACGGCCGCTCGGCAGCAAGCTGGGCGCGTGGGCATCTGACCAAAGCCAGGCGATCAAGAGTCGCAACGAACTTGAAGACCGATTCGAGGAATTTGGCTGGAAGTTTGCTGACAACGTGCCGCGTCCGCCGCATTGGGGCGGCTATCGCGTCAAGCCGGAACGCATCGAGTTTTGGCAAGGCCGCGAAAATCGTCTGCACGATCGGCTGCTTTACACCGTGCAGGCGGATGGAAATTGGCTGCTCGAACGGCTGGCGCCGTAAATCTGAGTGGCACGGGCATCCCCGCCCCTGAAATCACGCGCAAGCTGAGCGCGCCACCTCACAACTCAGCTTCGGCAAAACCATTGGCTAACTGCGTCCACGAAAGGTATGGCACGGCGCGACGGATTACGAGGATAGGCTTGCCTTGCCACTGGTCTTTATCAATATAATACGCGCGAGTTAATGGCGGCTGCGTGCCCTCGTGACCGATTCATCTGCGACCAAACTTCCTGACGCCCTCGCGAAATGCGCCGAACAGGTGGACGGCATCTACGCGCAATGCGCGAACGCTCATCCGGAGTTTGGCGTGACGAAGGAAGAATTCGGCGTGGCGCTCGCCGGCGCGGTAGAGAAGTTCGGCGACTGCTCCGGGGCAGCCAACCGCCGCCCGTCCGTGCGAAAGCTTCGCCGGTTCCTTGGCGAGCTTCAAACTGATGATGTTTATCTCGCGCTGGGGTGCGCGCGCGGCAACGAGGGCGCGTGGTGGGAATTTGACCGCCGTTATCGATCGTTCATTCAGAGACTCGCGCGGCACTTATTGACGACACGTGCCGACGCCGACGAAGTCATCGATCACATTTATGCGGAATTGTTTGGGACAAAGATCGTCAACGGCGTGCGGCAATCGAAATTCCGAACCTACACTGGCCGCGGAACTTTGCAGGGCTGGTTGCGCGCGGTAGTTTCACACGCCGTGATCGATTTTTATCGGCGGCGTCAGGATGAAGTTTCTTTGGACAAGTTAGAGGAGACCGGTGAAGACGTCAGACTGCGACACTCGCGTTCGGCGCATGCCCACCGAGCGGAAGAATCAATGT
>Ga0114129_10003874_pt1 | contig 21102 bp, 14 predicted proteins | sample RhiMetdeltSRZDD1_FD_80071 | JGI IMG/M metagenome (GOLD analysis project Ga0114129, IMG submission 80071) | Populus rhizosphere microbial communities from Tennessee, USA - Rhizosphere MetaG P. deltoides SRZDD1 (version 2) (version 2) | ecosystem: Host-associated > Plants > Roots > Rhizosphere >... | reverse complement strand
GGCGACAAGGTGGCGCGGACCGGGATCCGGGTCCAGGACCTGTTCGACCCCGGCATCTTGGGGCAGAAGCTGGACCTCGTGCTCCGGGAGAAGAACCAGGTGCTGACCAAGGTCTACAACCGGCGTGGCATCGACGCCGCCGTCGTTGCGGCCGAATATCTCGGCTACGGCGAGCGGATGCGGCCCTACGTCGCCGACACGGCACTCGTCCTGAACCGGGCCCTCGACGGCGGCCGGACGGTGCTGCTCGAAGGCGCCCAGGCGACCCTGCTTGATGTGGACCACGGCACCTACCCGTTCGTGACCTCGTCCTCCCCCACCGCGGGCGGCGCCTGCGCCGGCTCGGGCATCGGCCCCACCCGGATCACGAAGGTGATCGGCATCGTCAAGGCCTACACCACCCGGGTGGGAGCGGGGCCATTCCCCACCGAGCAGCTCGACGAGCAGGGCGAGTGGCTGCGGAAGGCCGGCGGCGAGTACGGGGTGACCACCGGGCGGCCGCGCCGCACCGGGTGGTTCGACGCGGTCATCGCCCGGTACGCGACCAGGGTCAACGGCATCACCGACTACTTCATGACCAAGCTCGACGTGCTGTCCGGGCTGGAGAAGGTGCCGGTCTGCGTGGCCTACGACGTGGCCGGGACCAGGCACGACGAGATCCCGATGACGCAGACCGAGTTCCACCACGCGACACCGGTGTACGAGTACCTGGATGGCTGGTGGGAGGACCTGTCCGGGGTGACGGAGTTCGCCGGGCTGCCGCGCAACGCCCAGGCCTACGTGCGCGCGGTGGAGGAGATCATCGGCGCGCCGGTGGCCGCGGTCGGCACCGGCCCGCGCCGCGACCAGACCCTGCAGCTGCGCACGCTCATCTGAGGCGGCGAGACCACCGGGCCGGTGCAACTGCCCGGCTCGCCCGGTAGGCCGCGGCAACCCGCTCAGCAGGGACTCCCCGGGTAGGCTCGCGCCGTGCGAGTCCTTCTCCTGGGGTCGGGCGGCCGCGAGCACGCGCTGGCACGGACGCTCGCCGCCGATAACGACGTCACCGACCTGCACGCGGCGCCGGGCAATCCGGGCATCGCGGCGGTCGCGGCCACGCATCCGGTGGACCTGGCCGACATCGCGGCGGTGACCGCGCTGGCCCGCTCGACCGCCCCAGCCCTGGTGGTGGTGGGCCCGGAGGCGCCGCTGGTGGCCGGGCTCGGCGACGCGCTGCGGGCGGCGGGCATCGCCTGCTTCGGGCCCGGCCGCCGGGCGGCCATGCTGGAGGGGTCGAAGTCATTCGCCAAGCAGGTCATGATGGCGGCCGGCATCCCGACCGCGCGGGCCCGGACCTGCACCAGCGAGGACGAGGCGGCGGCGGCGCTGGCCGAGTTCGGGCCGCCGTTCGTGGTCAAGGCGGACGGGCTCGCCGCGGGCAAGGGGGTCGTGGTCACGGGTGACCGGGCGGCCGCGCTGGCCCACGCCCGCGCGGCGGGCACGGTGGTCATCGAGGAGTTCCTCGACGGCCCGGAGATGTCGCTGTTCGCGGTCACCGACGGCACCACCGCGGTGCCCCTGCTGCCCGCGCAGGACTTCAAGCGCGCCGGGGACGGCGACAGCGGGCCGAACACCGGCGGCATGGGCGCCTACGCGCCGCTCGGGTGGGCGCCGCCCGGGCTGGCCACCGAGGTGCTCGCCGGCGTCATCCAGCCAGCGATCGACGAGATGCGGCGGCGCGGCAGCCCGTACCGGGGCCTGCTCTACGCCGGGCTCAGCCTGACCGCGGGCGGGGTGCGGGTGATCGAGTTCAACGCGCGGTTCGGCGATCCGGAGAGCCAGGTCGTGCTCGACCGGCTGGCCAGCCCGCTGGGCGGGCTGCTCGCGGCGGCCGCCGCCGGTTCACTGGCCGGCGCCGGTCCCCTGCGGTGGGCGCCGGGCGCGGCGGTGACGGTGGTGATCGCCGCCGAGGGCTATCCGGCGGCACCGGTGAAGGGCGATCCCATCCACGGCATCGATCATGCCGAACGGGTCCCCGGGGCGCATGTCCTGCACGCGGGGACGGCCACCGACGGGGCTGGCCGGCTGCTTTCGGCGGGCGGCCGGGTGCTCAACGTGGTCGGCACCGGCCCCGATCTGGCCACCGCGCGGGACGTCGCCTACCGGGCCGCGGGCGCGATCGAGATGCGGGGCGGCTGGTACCGCCGCGACATCGCCGAAGCCGCCGCGCACTCCCGGCTGTCCCCGCCCCCGCAGCCTCAGACGTCCCCGGCCCTGTCCGAGATGTCCTCCGCCGCGGGCCAGACGTCCGCCGCCGCCCGGGATGCTGGCGGTGACTCCCCGGCCTCACCTACGGGTCCCTGACCGGCAGAACCGTGCCCGACACGCCTAGCCACCTGCCCGACCGGCCGACCAGTCCCCCATCCGGCCGGCCGGCCAGTCCTACCCCCGGCGAGTCGCCCAGTCCCCCGCTTGGCCGGCCGCCCAGCGGCCGGTTGCGCGGCGGCGTTCCGCTGCGGGTGAGCACCCTGGAGCTGTTTTTTGACCTGGTCTTCGCATTCACCCTCACCCAGCTCACCGAACTGCTGGCCCGCGATCTGTCGCTGAGGGGGGTGGCGCAGGTGCTCCTGATCTTCGGGGTGCTGTGGTGGATGTACGGGGGCTACGCCTGGCTGACCAACACCCGCACCCCGGACCGGGCGCCGGAGCGGCTGCTGCTGCTGGTGGGCATGGCCGGGTTCCTGGTGGTCGGGCTGGCGATCCCGCACGGGTTCGGCCCGGAAGACGCCGACAGCGGGGCCGTGCTTGGGCTCGGCTATCTCATCGTGGTGCTCGTGCACACCTCGCTGTACTACCGCCTCAACCGCAACATCATGCGCATCGCGCCCTTCAACATCACCTCGGCGCTGCTGGTCATCCTGGCCGGGGAGGTTGACGGCCCTCCCGTCTATGCCCTGTGGGCCGCCGCGCTGGCCATCCAGGTGCTCTCGCCGCTGATCGCCAGTCCCGGCGGCCGGTTCGAGATCCAGCCGGCCCACTTCGTGGAACGCCACGGGGCGCTTATCATCGTCGCGCTCGGCGAGTCGGTGGCCGCCGTCGGCATCACCGCCTCCCGTGAGGACGTGACCGGCTCGCTCGTCGCCGCGGCCGTGCTCGGCCTGGCCCTGACCGCCTGCCTGTGGTGGGCGTACTTCGGCACCGGCGACGACGACCGTGCCGAACGCGCCTTCACCGCCGCGGCCCCCGCGCAGCGGCCGGGCCTGGCCCTGTCGGCGTATTTCTTCGCGCACATACCGATGCTCCTCGGCGTGGTCGCGATGGCCGCGGGAGTGTTGCTCACGATCGGTCACGCGGCCCAGCCCCACCCCGTGAGCCAGGCGATCGTGCTGTCGGGCGGCGTCGCGCTGTTCCTGGCCGGTGACGCCTGGTTCCGGGCCTCGCTGCGGATCGGGACCCCGTGGCCCCGGCTGGCCACCGCCGTGTTCGCGCTGGCGGCGACCGCGCTCGGGGCGACCGTCGCCGTGGAGGCCCAGCTGGCGGTGCTGCTCGGCGCCCTCGTGGCGATGCTGGCCGCGGAGCGGTACGCGGGCGCCAGCCCGTCCCGGCTCCGGCGGGTGCGTAAGAGAGGATGGGAGGCGTGATCAGGCGGTACACCCTGCCGGAGATGGGCCGGGTCTGGGGCGAGGCCCACAAGTATGAGCTGTGGTGCCGTGTGGAGACGCTCGTTCTGGAGGCGCAGGCCCGGGCCGGGACCGTCCCGGCGGATGCCGTGGCGCCAGTGCAGGCCGCGCCGCCGCCGGCGCCCGAGGCGGTGGCGGCCTACGAGGCGGTGACCGAGCACGATGTGATCGCCTTCCTCAGCGCATGGGCGGACAACACCTCGCCCCGTGAGGCGGCGGCATTTGTGCATTTCGGGATGACCTCGTCCGACCTGCTCGACACCGCCCTGGCGCTCCAGCTCACCGAGGCGACCGATCTGCTCATCGCCCGGGCCGACGGCCTGGTCGCGGTGCTGCGCGAGCATGGCCTCGCCCATTCCGGCACGCTGCGGGTGGGGCGCACACACGGCGTCCACGCCGAGCCCGACGTGTGGGGGCACCGGGTGGCCGACTTCGCGTTCGCCGCCGCCCGCTGCCGGGACCGGCTGCGGCGGGCGCGGGACGCGGTGGCGGTCGGCAAGCTGTCCGGGCCGGTCGGCACCTACTCCAACATCGACCCGGCCATCGAGGCCACGGTGCTCGCCGGGCTCGGCCTGCGGCCGCCCGAGGTGGCCACCCAGGTCGTGTTCCGCGACGGCATCGCCGAGTGGGTGAGCGTCCTCGCGCTGCTCGCCACCGCCTGCGAGGCGATCGCGCTTGAGGTCCGGCACGGCCAGCGGACGGAGGTGCGCGAGCTCGCCGAGCCGTTCTCGGCGGGGCAGAAGGGCTCGTCCGCGATGCCGCACAAGAAGAACCCGATCCGGTCCGAACGGATCTGCGGCCTGGCGCGGGTGGTCCGGGCCTATGTCACGCCGGTGACGGAGGGGATGGCGCTCTGGCACGAGCGGGACATCTCCCACTCCAGTGTGGAGCGGGTGGCGCTGCCCGACGCCGCCATCGCCACGGACTATCTGCTGCACCTGACCACCGGCCTGGTCAGCGGGCTGGTCGTGGACACCGCGCGGATGCGTGCCAACCTGGAGCTGACCGGAGGGCTGATCTACACCTCGGGCGTGCTGCTCGCCCTGGTGGCGGCCGGGATGTCCCGCGAGGACGCCTACGCACTGGTCCAGGCCGCCGCGATGGAGACATGGGAGACCGGCACCGGATTCCGCGAGGCGCTCCGGAAGCAGGCCGCAGGCCAGGGCCTGACCCTGGACGAGGCCGCGCTGGATGAGGTGACCCGCCCCGAGCGTTACGTTGAGCGCCTCGGTCCCGTCTTTGACCGCCTCCGGGCGCTGCGGTGACGCCGCCGCCCGACGGCCCGGGCGCCGGTCCGCTCCAGCACGTGTACTCGGGGAAGGTGCGCGACGTCTACCAGATGCCCGGCGGGCTGCTGCTACTCGTCGCCACCGACCGCATCTCGGCCTACGACCACGTGCTGCCCACGCCCATCCCGGACAAGGGGAAGATCCTCACCCAGCTCTCGCTGTGGTGGTTCCGTCGTCTCGCCGGCCTGGTGCCCAACCACCTGGTCGACGCCCCGGTCCCGGCCGAGTTCGCGGGCCGGGCCATGGTCTGCCAGCCGCTGTCGATGATCGCCGTGGAATGCGTCGCCCGCGGCTACCTGGCCGGGTCGGGCTGGCACGACTACCGGCGGACCGGGGCGGTGTGCGGTGTGGCGCTGCCGCCGGGCCTCGCCGAGGGCTCGCGGCTGCCGGAGCCCATCTTCACGCCGGCGACCAAGGCGCCGCGCGGGGAGCACGACGAAAACATCCCGGCGGCGGCGGTGGCCGGCCTGGTGGGCGCCGATACCGCCGCTGAGCTGGAACGCATCACGCTGGAGGTGTACCAGCGGGGCGCGGCGATCGCGGCGAGCGGCGGCATCATCGTCGCGGACACCAAGATCGAGCTTGGCCACGACGCGCAGGGGCGGCTGCTGCTCGCCGACGAGGTGCTCACGCCCGATTCGTCGCGGTTCTGGCCCGCCGGGCAGTGGCGGCCGGGCCGTCCCCAGCCGTCGTTCGACAAGCAGTTCGTGCGTGACTGGCTGGACTCGCCGGAGGCGGGCTGGGACCGCCACCAGAGCGGCACGCAGCCCCCCGAGTTGCCCGGCTGGGTCGTGGAACGCACCAGAGCCCTCTATATCACGGCATTTGAGCGCATAACGGGCGAGTGCTGGGCCTAGAACGCGCCCGAGGGCCACGCCGCGCCGGAAACGCGAAGCGGGTTTCCATCGTGTTCTCTATTGGCGGGCCCAGCAGCGGTGTGCTCTCGGACCCGGCCCGTCCCGCCGGCCGGGAGCGGTCCAGCGCATCCGCTCTGGCCTGGGAAAGCTGGCGCCATGGAGCATGGATGGGGGTAAGGACGCATCGTGACCGCGCGGGGTGGTCTGATCGGGACGGTCCTGCCGCATGCCACCGGCGAGATGCCCTCAATGACATGTGGAGTGCGAGCCCGGTGGAATACTGGAGCGCGCGTACACGACGCCTTCCGCTCACGACATAGCCGGCGGGCCGTTCACGCCAGGCTGACCCGTCGCACTGTCCGGCCGCAGCCTCGCCCGGCCGGCGCCCGAAGAACAGGAGCAGCGCGCCCATGACCGTTGGCCCCGAGACCTGCTATCGCGTGCAAGGCGGCGTACCGCTGCAGGGCACCGTTTTCGTGCAGGGCGCCAAGAACGCCGCGCTCAAGATGATCGCCGCTTCGCTCCTGGCGTCCGATGGCCGGACGGTCCTGCGGAACGTACCCCCCATCGAGGACGTGCGCAGGGCTGTGGAGCTGGCACAGGCGGTCGGCGCCGTGGTGAAGTTCCACGAGGCGGAACGCACCCTGGTGGTGGATGCGTCGACCCTGACCAGCCCGGTGCTCCCGGCGGAGATCGCCCGCCGTTTCCGGGGCTCGGTCGTCTTCGTGCCCGCCCTGCTGCACCGGCTGGGCGAGGCGGTCATCGAGGGCATCGGCGGCTGCAACCTGGGCAGCCGGAACCTCGACTTCCACTACCGGGGGTTCGCCCGGCTGGGCGCCACGGTGGACGAGATGGGCGACAAGATCTACATCAAGGCCGGGAGGCTTCGCGGCGCCCACCTGTACCTGGACACTCCCTCGCACATGGGCACCGAGAACCTGCTCATGGCGGCGTCCCTCGCCCCCGGCACCACGGTGATCGACAACACCGCATCCGAGCCCGAGGTGCTCGACATGATCTCGTTCCTGACCAAGATGGGGGCGCAGATCAGCGGCGGGGGCACCGGTTTCATCACGGTGCAGGGGGTGGGCAAGCTCGCCGCCACCGAGCACACGGTGATGGCCGACCGGATCGACGCCGGCATGTTCGCCATGGCCGCGGCGATCACCGGCGGCGAGCTGAGCCTGGTCGGGGCCAATCTGGAGCACTTCGGGGTGGCGCGCTGGAAGCTGGAGCAGATGGGGGTGGAGTTCGCCTCCAACGGCGCGGTGCTTCAGGTGCGCCGGGAGCGCCCGCTGCGGCCGATCAACGTGATCACCAGCCCCTACCCTGGGTTCGCCACCGACCTGCAGTCCCCGATCATGGCGCTCAGCTGCCTCGCGGACGGCACCAGCTACATCCGCGAGAACATCTACGATGGCCGGTTCACCCTGGTGGGCGAGCTCACCAAGATGGGTGCCGAGGCAGAGGTGGACGGCAACGTGGCCATCGTGCACGGCCCGTCCCAGCTCCGGGGGACCAAGGTAATCGCGCACGACCTGCGCGGCGGCATGGCCCTCATCCTGGCCGGGCTATGCGCGGAGGGCGAGACGGTGGTCGCCCCCGGCTACCTGATCGACCGCGGGCACGCGGCCATCGCCAGCCGGCTCGCCACCCTCGGTGCCGACATCTCCACGGAGGAGAGCGCCTGACGCAGCGGGGCGGCCGCCGCCCTGGGGCACCGGCAACGACCCCCGCGAGGCGCGCTAATGGCGGCGGGGGTAGGCGCGGGCAACGTCCAGGAACGCCTCGCTGTCCTCCTCGTCACCGACCGAGATCCGGGCACCCTCGCCGGCGAACGGCCGGATGCTGACGCCGCTGCGGGCACAGGCGGCGGCGAAGTCCGCGGTGTCCTCGCTGAGCCGCAGCCAGACGAAGTTCGCCTCGGTGGGCGGCACCGACCAGCCCTGGGCCAGCAGTTCGTCGCGGACCCGGGTCCGCTGCTTCACCACCTGCTCGACCCGGGCCAGCAACTCAGGCTCCGCGGCCAGCGAGGCGATCGCCGCGGCCTGGGCGATACGGTTCACCGCGAACGGCAGCAGCGTCTTGCGGGCGGCCTCGGCAACCGGCTCATGGCCGACGAGGAAGCCGACCCGCAGCCCGGCCAGCCCGTAGGCCTTGGAGAAGGTACGCAGGACGGCCGTGTTCGGGCGGTCGCGGTAGAGCTCCAGGCCGTTGGGCATGTCCGGGTCGCGCACATACTCGGCGTAGGCCTCGTCCAGCACCACCAGGCAGTCCGGTGGCACACGGTCGAGGAAGTCCTCGAGCTCGGCCCGGTGCACCACGGTCCCCGTCGGGTTGTTCGGGTTGCAGACGAAGATCACCCTGGTCCGGGGGGTGACCGCCGCCGCCATCGCGGCCAGGTCGTGCGTCTCGTCCCGGATCGGCACGCGCACCTCGTCGGCGCCGGCCAGCTTGACCAGTAGCGGGTACGCCTCGAACGAGCGCCACGCGTACAGCACCTCGCCGCCCGGCTCGGCGGCCGCCTCGAGCAGTTGCTGGGTGACGCCCACCGAGCCGCAGCCCAGCGCGATGTGCCCGGGCGGGACGCCGTAGCGCCTGGCGATCGCCTCCGTCAGCGCGACCGCCCCGTTGTCCGGGTAACGGTTGACGTCCGCGCATGCCTCCGTGATGGCCTGCACCACCGATGGGAGGGGGCCGAACGGGGACTCGTTGGACGACAGCTTGAAGGAGCGGCCGTCGGGCCCTGCCACCGCTTGGCCCGGCCGGTAGGGGGCGAACTGGTCCAGGACGCTGCGGAAGCGTGGCGATGGTGCGGTCACCTGTCCTCCCGGGCATGGGGCATGGATCCACGAGACACGCCCTCGTCGGCTCGTTCCAGTCTGCCATCGGGCAGGCCCGGGCGTGCCCGGCGGATCCGCTCCCCGCGCCGGGCCAGCCTCGGGCTAGCCTGGTTCCAGCGAGGCGAGCACGCCGCTAAAAATCGCGTGCATGCCGGGAGTGAACAGGACGAACCGGGCCTCCTCGACCTGGCACGATGCCCCGCTCACCGTCATCAGCGCGATCCGCGCGGCGTCCTCGTGCGGCCATCCGTACATTCCGGCCGAGACCGCGGGGAAGGCCACGGTCTTGGCCCCGAGCTCGTCCGCGACCCGCAGCGACTCGGCGTAACACGACGCCAGGACCGCCGACCGGTCCTCGGAGGCGGAGTAGACCGGGCCCACGGTGTGGATCACCCACCTGGCCGGGAGCTCGCCGGCGGTGGTCGCCACCGCCTGGCCGGCCGGCAGCCCGTCCGGGTAGCGGGCCGCCCGCACGTCGCGGCAGGCCGCCAGGATCGCCGGGCCGCCGCGACGGTGGATCGCCCCGTCCACTCCGCCGCCGCCGAGCAGAGACGAGTTCGCCGCGTTGACGACGGCATCCGCGCGCTGCGCAGTGATGTCGCCGACCTCCAGGGTGATCCTCATGTGTTGTGACTTTTCACGTTAGTTGGCGGGTTTTAGCCAGTATGGCGGGCGTCTGCCGCTGACTGGAGTCAGCTCCGATCTCTACAGCATCGCGCATCTGATGGACCGTCGCTGTCGCGACCGGAATGCTCAGGCCTGTTGAGGATCCGCTGGGCGGTCACCGAAAGCCACCCGACCAACTTTCTCATCCACAGCCCGCTCCGACGACACGACCCATGATCAACGGGCTTGACTCAGAGCTTCACGGCCTTCGCCGCGCCTCTCCAGCCAGGTACTAAGCTGGCCTTCTGGGAAAAGGGTGGCTGTCGGTCCCGCACGGCAGGAGGACGGCAATTCTTCATATGCTCGCCGACGCGGTACGGACGCGCCATGTTTCGTCCCGTCAGCTGGTCGAGCGGGTGCTTGAGCGTATCTCTGGTCTCGACGGCCATCTGAATGCTGTTGTCGCCCTTCGGGCCGATCTCGCGCTCGGCGAGGCGCAGGAACTCGACGTACAGGTAACCGCGGGCGGCGATCCCGGCCCTCTCGCGGGGATTCCCGTGCTGGTGAAGGACCTTGAGGACGTAGCAGGGATGCGCACGACCCGGGGTTCCGCGCTATTTGCCGATGCTCCTGTGGCCGCGCGGGACGGGCTTGCCCTTTCCCGGCTTCGGGCGGCGGGGGCAGTCGTAGTCGGCAAGACCAACCTTCCCGAGTTCGCGACCGAGGGCTATTCGGCGAACCTCATCTTCGGTGTAACCCGCAACCCCTGGGGCCTCAAGTGGTCACCGGGCGGCTCGAGCGGGGGCTCGGGTGCGGCGCTGGCCGCCGGCCTTGCCCCCATCGCTACCGCGACCGACGGCGGGGGTTCCGTCCGGATCCCTGCGGCCCTATGCGGGCTGGTAGGTATCAAACCCACTAACGGCTTGATCGCCCGGCAGCCGATTCCTGACTGGATCGATTACTCTACCGACGGCCCACTCGCGACGACGGTAGCGGACTTGCGACTCCTGCTCACCGTGCAGTCCGGGCCCGCTCCGGGTGATCCCACCGCGCTCCCCAGCCCGCCCCCCGTAGGGCCGACTCGTCCGGGTCGTCTGTATGCCGCGCCTCGGTTTGCCCCCTGGGACTGTCCCCTGCCCGACGTCATCCAGTCGGCGTTCGACGAAGCCGTGGCGGCGTTCGGCGAGCTCGTCGGACTGCCCATCGAGTGGCTCGACCCGGAGACAATCTTCGCTACGGGTAATCCCGACACCGACTGGTTCGTCGTCACCACGGCTGAGCATGTTTGCTCGCTGGGCCGGGGAGTGGTGGAACGGAACCTCGACCGTCTGCATCCCGGGGCCCGCTGGTTTCTGGAGCAGGGCCTACAGGTGACACTGGACGACTATCTTGATGCGAGGCGGCGCCGGTTCGGTTACGTCCGAGAGCTGGACGAGATGCTAGGGGAGGAGGGCGTGGTCCTCTCGCCCACGATTGCTGCCGAGGGCTGGCTGGCCGAGGGGCGCCTGTCCACGAGCGATCAAGTTGGCCCCCTCCCCGCCGAGGTGTACAACACCTCGCTGCAGAACATGACGGGCCATCCGGCGCTTTCGCTTCCGGCGGGACGTCTCCCGAACGGCCTGCCATTCGGGCTGCAGGTCACTGGCCCACGGTTCCGCGACCAACTGCTCCTAGCTCTGGCTGACTCCTGGGAGGAGGCTTGGCCCTGGCCCCAGGTGGCTGACGGCTACGAACCGTTTGACGCCGGTATCGCGGAGTAGATGCCAGGCCGCTTGCCTTGGTCTGACGCTGCCGTTAACCTGCCCGGGAGTATCAGAGCACAACTACGAGTCGATCGAACGGGCTTAGCGCCGCTCGATCAAGGAGAACTGGCCGGCGTGGGTCACTCGATCGGCAGTATTGATCCCGCGTTCGCGCGCGGGCGCGGCCAGCCCGAGGCGGGCAGCTTGCTGTCGGCCCACGCCTTGAAGTATCCGCAGATGCAGCAGCATCGATGCCGCGGTCTGCCAGCGCGGCAGAGGTGATCCCAGGCGATGACCCCTTGAAGTGACCGCGACGCATGCCGCTGGGCTCACGTACCGACATGGCGAGCCTGGTGGCGGCTTCGGCGGCCGGATGCAAGACGGAGGCAGAATAATGGCAAGCTGGGACGATCGGTACAGCCGTCGGCAGTTCATTCGGGGAGCCGCTGGGGTGGCTTCCGGCGCAGCGGCGGGCAGCCTGCTCGCGGCCTGCGGCGGTTCGACACCTGTATCGACGAAGCAGAAGGCAACGGGGCCGGCGCTGAACCGCGATCCGGGAACGCTGGTCGTAGCGATGGACGCATTCACGGCCGACTTCGACCCGGCGTCGTATTTCCTGCTGTCGGCCATCGTGCCCAACTTCGGGATCTACGACTCGCTGATGCGCATGAAGGGAAACAGCGCCACGGAAACGAAGCCGTGGCTAGCAGAGCGAATCTCGACGAACGCCGGCAAGAGCGTGTGGACATTCACGCTGAGGCATGGCGTCAAGTACAGCGACGGGACGCCTTTCGACGGCAACGCGCTCAAGGCCGCCTACACCCGCACCATCACGGCGCAACTTGGGGCCGGCTCGACCCTGTCCACCTATATCACCGACCCGGGCAAACAGATCACCGTGAAGGATCCGCACACGGTCGTGATGGACCTTGGCACCTCCGTGCCGCGGTTCGACCTGCTGCTCGCCTCGCAGTACGGCACCGGCATCGTGAACCCGAACGTGAGCACCAAAAGCAAGAATCAGGGGCACGTCTACCTGCAGTCGCACTCGGCCGGGACCGGCGCCTACATGGTCCAGAGCGCGGAGCCCAACAACCAGATCGTGCTGGTGCGCAACCCGCACTACTGGGGCGGCTGGAACGGGTCGCACTTCAATAAGATCATCATCCTCCAGGTCCCGCAGAACTCGAGCCGCCGCCAGGGGATGGAATCGGGCGACTTCGACATCTCCTTCCCCTCGACGCCCCAGGACACCGCAGCGCTGAAGAAGACACCCGGGATCTTCGTCGGGAACCAGAAGGTACTGGGGATGGACTACGTGATCCTCGGCACGTACGGGGCGCTCGCCTCCCCGCTGGCCCGGCAGGCGGTCAACATGCTGTTCCCGATCGATCAGTTCGCGTCCTCGGTCATGAAGGGGACCATCGAGGCGCCGCACAGCGTCCTGCCGGACCTGATGCTGTACTCAGACCCCGGGACCTACAAGGCTCACGTGGACGTGGCGCAAGCGAAGTCCCTACTGCGCCAGGCGGGGGTCAAGCCGGGTACCCAGCTGACGTATGAGTTCTACACGGGCCAGGGGGACTCGGCAGGGCTGCTATTGCAGAGCCAGCTGGGGCTGGCCGGGCTTCATGTGAAGATCGTGGAGAAGGCCTACCCGGCGTTCGTCGCCGACATTTCCACGCCCAAGCCCGTGTCGCAGCGACCTGACATGGCGTACTGGTTCTGGTGGCCCGAGTTCAACAGCCCGTCGGACTTCTGCTTCCCCATCCTGTCGAACCAGGCGACGCCGCAGCAGCACCTGTTCAACGGCGGATACTACGACAACGCTAAGGTGAACACCGCGATCAACAAGGGCTTCAGCGAGGCGGGTGACTCGAAACTGGTGACGAACCTGTGGCACCAGGCGCAGACGGTCATGGGGCAGCAGGATCCGCCGTGGCTCCCAATTGGGCAGATCATCGACACCAGCTACCTCCGGACTGACGTGAAGGGTTATGTAGCGAACCCGGTCTACGTGCAGTCGTACGATTTCTACGCGCTGTCGCGCGGCTCGGCGTAGCCAGCCCGGGCGGGGCACCGGAGGGGCCGGGCCATGGGCATGCTCATCGCGAGGCGCCTCGCGTTCATGGTGTTCGTCTTGTGGGGCATCACGCTGGTGACGTTCTTCCTCTCCCACGTCGTGCCGGGCAACCCCGCGCGGCTCATGGCCGGCCCGCAGGCGAGCCCGAGCCAGGTCGCTCACATCAGCCGCATCTACGGCCTGACCGACCCGCTCTTCGTTCAGTACGGCCGCTACATGCGTGACCTCAGCCAGGGCAACCTTGGATTCTCGTTCGTCACCCGGCGGGACGTGCGCACCGATATCGCGACGTTCCTGCCGGCCACGGTCGAGCTCGCGGGCTACGCGCTGGTGATCGGGTTCGTGCTCGCGGTCGTCACCGGCACGGTGGCCGCGTACCGGCGGGGGACGGCCGCGGACGCGGCCGGGCGTCTCACCGCGATCGCCGGGCTCTCGCTCCCGGTGTTCTGGCTGGCGCTGCTGCTGCAGCTGCTGTTCCACACCGAGCTCGGCTGGCTGCCGCTCGGCGGCCGCCTTGACCCCGGGGTGACGCCGCCGCCGCACATCACCGGCCTGCTGACCGTCGACAGCCTGCTCACCGGGAACATCAGTACCTTCGTCAATGCGGCCGAGCACCTGGTGCTGCCGGTGGTCGTGCTGGCGGCCGGCGTCTATGGGCTCATGGTCCGCATCATGCGCACGAGCGTGCTCGACTCCCTCGGCGAGGAGTACGTGCGGACCGCAGAGGCGAAAGGGCTCAGCCGCTGGCGGGTGCTCCGCCGGCACGTGCTGCGCAACGCGATGCTCCCGGCCGTGACCGTGCTGGGGCTGGAGTTCGGGCTGCTCGCCGCCGGCGTCTTCGTGGTCGAGTCGGTGTTCCAGTGGCCTGGCCTCGGCAACTACGCCTTCCAGGCCATCCAGGCCAACGACTACAACGCGACGCTGGGAGCCACGTTCGTGATCGCCGTCATGTATGTGGTGATCAACCTGATCGTGGACATCGCCTACCTGTACCTCGACCCCCGGATCCGGTACGCATGACCGGCCAGATGCCTCGACCCCCGGATCCGGTGCGCATGACCGGCGAGAGCTCGGCGGAGCTGGGTCGCCCCGCCGAGGGGGCCGCGGCACGGCTACGGCAGACGCCCGGGGCGGTAGGGCCCTTCCTCGCCGAGTCGCGGCTGAACGTCGCCGGGGTCGCGATCGTCGCGCTGGTCCTGCTGCTCGCGGTGTTCGGCCCGCTCATCGCGCCGCAGAACCCAAACCAGGTCAACCTGCTCGCCGTGCTCCAGCCCCCCTCGGTGCACTACTGGTTCGGCACCGACAACCTCGGGCGGGACCTGTTCAGTCGGGTGCTGGCCGGCACCCGCATCTCGGTCGAGGTCGCGGTCATTATCCTGTCGCTGTCGGTCACGCTCGGGACGGCGCTCGGGATCGTGTCGGGCCTGGCCGGCGGCCTCGTCGACGAGATCGTCATGCGGGTCACCGACCTGTTCCTGGCCTTCCCCGGGTTCATCCTGGCGGCGGCGATCGCGGCGACGCTCGGCCCGAGCCTGCCGCACACCGTGCTCGCGCTGGCGGTGGTCTTCTGGCCCTGGTACACGCGCCTCATCCGCGGGCAGGTGCTGTCGCTGCGGGAGCGCGAGTTCGTCCTCGCCGCCCGGGTGGCCCGCGCCGGGACGGTGTGGATCGCCACCCGGCACGTGGCCCGGAACGTGCTGGCCATCCTGGTCGTCCAGGTCTCGCTGGACGTCGGCTACGCGATCCTCGCGACATCGTCGCTGAGCTTCCTCGGGCTAGGGGCGCAGCCGCCGTCGCCCGAATGGGGGGCGATCATCGCCGAGGGCCGCAGCTACATCCAGACCGCCTGGTGGTGGTCCACGTTCGCCGGGATCGCGCTCGCCCTGACAGTGCTGGGATTCAACTTGCTCGGAGACGGCCTCCGGGACTGGATCGACCCGCGGCTGAGGGGGAGCATCGGGGGGCTGCAGGAGTGAGCGCGGACAGCCGCGCGCAGGCGCCGGGCGATGCGGTGCTCCGCGTCCGCGACCTCGTCGTGCGCTTCGACAGCGGCAGGAACGTCGTGCACGCCGTGAACGGGGTGAGCCTCGAGCTTGAGGCCGGCGGCGCGCTCGGGCTGGTGGGGGAGTCCGGCTCGGGCAAGAGCGTGACCAGCCTGGCCATCCTCCGCCTCCTCCCGCGCCATGCGGCGAGGATCGCGGGCGAGGTCTGGTTCGGCGGGCGCGAACTTATCCAGCTCAACGATAAGGAGATGCGCGGCCTCCGTGGGAAGGAGATCTCGCTCGTCCCGCAAGACCCGATGAGCGGGCTGAACCCCGTGCTGACGATCGGCGAGCAGGTCGTCGAGACGATCCAGGCCCACGAGGACGTGCGTCGGGGCGAGGCGCGGCGCCGGGCCGCGGAGCTGCTGGGCGCCGTCGGCATCCCCCGGCCGGGCGACCAGCTGAGCCGCTACCCGCACCAGTTCAGCGGCGGCATGCGCCAGCGCGTGCTGATCGCGATCGCGCTGGCGCTCCGGCCGACGCTGCTGATCGCCGACGAGCCGACCACCGCCCTCGACGTCACGGTCCAGGCCCAGGTGCTGGAACTGCTCCACGAGCTCACCGTCGAGCGTGGGACCGCGATCCTGCTGATCAGCCACGATCTGGGGATCATGGCGCGGATGACGCGGCGGATCGCGGTGATGTACGCGGGCCATGTGGTCGAGTCCGCGCCCACCGCCGAGGTGTTCGCCCGCCCGTATCACCCCTACACTGTCGGGCTGCTCCGCTCGATCCCCCGCGTCGCCGACGTGGGACGGCCGTTGACCCACATCGCCGGCGCGCCGCCCGACGCGGGCCGTCTTCCGCCCGGCTGTCCGTTCGCCCCCCGGTGCGCCTGGGCGCTGGCGACCTGCTGGGAGGAGATGCCGCCGCTCGCGCCGGTGGAGGCGGCCCTGCTCGGCGGCGAGCCGCGGCCCAGCGCCGGCACGCACCTGCTCGCGTGTCACAACCCGGTCGCGCCGGGCGAGGCCGAGGCCGGAGAACCCCTGCGGCCCGGGTTCCGCCCGGCCCCGCCGCCGCCCGAGTACGGGCCCGTCACCGAGGAGTCGGCGTGACCGAGGCCCCGAGGTCCGCGGGTGAGCCCGCACCCCAGTCCGGGAGCGGGCCCGCGCTGCTCGACGTGCAGGACCTGCGGGTGCACTTCCCGGTCACGCGGGGCACGGTGTTCCGCCGGACGGTGGGGCATGTGCACGCGGTGGACGGGGTCACCCTGCAGCTCGCGGCGGCCGAGACGGTCGGGCTGGTCGGGGAGTCCGGTAGCGGCAAGACCACGCTGGGACGCGCCATCGTCGGGCTCATCCCCCCGACGTCGGGGACGATCCTGTTCCGCGGGCGCGCGCTGGACGCGAAAGACGGCGGATACCGGGCGGAGCGGACCCAGCTCCAGATGGTCTTCCAGGACCCGATGGCCTCGCTCGACCCGAAGTGGCGGGCCGGTGCGAGCATCGCCGAGCCACTCCGCGTCAACCACATCGGGACCCGCGCCGAGCGCCGTCAGCGCATCCGCGACCTGCTCGAGGTGGTCGGGCTGTCGCCGGCGCACGCCCGGCGGTACCCGCACGAGTTGTCCGGAGGGCAGCGCCAGCGGGTGGGGCTGGCGCGGGCGCTCGCGCTCAACCCCGCGGTGATCGTCGCCGACGAGGCGGTGAGCGCGCTCGACGTGTCGATCCGGGCGCAGATCATTAACCTGCTGCAGCAGCTGCAGCGCGAACTGGGGCTGTCTTATCTGTTCATCGCCCACGATCTCGCGGCCGTCCGCCACCTGAGCGACCGCGTCGCCGTTATGTATCTGGGGGAGATCGTGGAGCAGGGCGGGGCGGCCGATCTCTATGCCGATCCCCGGCACCCCTACACCGTGTCACTGCTGTCGGCCGTGCCCGTGCCTGACCCGTCGGCCGAGGCGCGGCGGGAGCGGATCATCCTTCCCGGCGATCCGCCGAACCCCGCGTCGCCGCCACCGGGGTGCCGGTTCCACACCCGGTGCTGGCTCCGGAGGCAACTGGGCAGCCCCGAACGGTGCGCGGTGGAGGAGCCTGCCCCCCGGCACGTCTCGGCCGGCCACACCGCCGCCTGCCACTTCGCCGACGAGGTGCCGGGCAGGGCAGCGGGAACGGAGGCCGGGCAGACGGCCGGGCCGGCGTCGTGAGCCGGGCCCCGCGCCTTACAGGGCAGCTGGGCGGCAGCTAACCGCTGGCCAGCTTGCTCACGCTCAGCGGGGTGCTGATCACCCCGGTTACATACATGAGGTCGGCGACCCGCTGTACCTGGCGGACGCTCAGCGACGTCGGAAAGGAGCCGATGGTGATAAGGGAAGCGTTCTGCGTGCTCATTCCTGTGAAGCGCGGCAGCATCGTCTGTAGCGACCCTCCGGCGGCGGCGCTGGCCTGCGCCGATCCCAGCGCGGCCCGGAATTGCTGAAGCTGCGCGCGGTGTGCGCTGGCGTAGGCGGTGAGGCTGAAGTACCCCGATAGGGGCAGGCCGGCGGTCTGGCCGCTGCACGCGTCCATGACCTCGACCGCGCCCAGCTCTGACTCCGCTTCTGTGATGTAGGGCTCGGTGGCCAGGATCGCGCTCACCTTCCCGCTGCGCAACTCGCTGATCATGTTCTGTGCCGGCGTAGGCTTCCACGTCACATCTGTGGGAGTGACGCCGCCGCTGTTCAGGACCGACTGTGCTGCCAGCGTCTCGATGCTGTAGGGGACGCCGGTGCCGGACGGGATCAGCTGCGGCTCGGGGGTGGCAACCACCTTGTGCACCAGACCTTGCGGAGTCCTGATTCCGGAGCTAGGCAGGCTGAGGACCTCCATCACGTTTGGCGTAGCGTCGTAGCCTGCGGCGACCAAGCGCACGGACGCCTTGCCCACGGCAGCTTCATAGAAGAAGTCGGCGTAGTGGCCGGCCGCGATATCTACGCTGCCGTTCTTGAGCGCCTGGAACTCGCGCTGGAGCGAACCATAGGTCTTGACCGCGACGTTCAGACCGTGATCACGGAACAGCCCTTCCTTGATGCCGATCATGACGGGGGCATTGTCGGCACCGGGGACGACAGCCACCGTGATCAATGGGCCCCCGGCGGTAGCGCTGGAACCAGCAGCCCGCGTGCAGCCGACCGCCAGCAAGGTGACGGCCAGGAACCCTAGCAAGACTCGCCGGGCCGTGCCGCCGGCGCGGGCCTGCGTTCGCCACATGGGGTTTCCTCCGCGGAAAGGGCAGCAGCGCAACACGGTGTCCTAGTATCGCCCAGTTGCCGGCCGACTGTAGCCGAACGCTAATTTCCAGTCACAGATGCTCCGAATACCCTGCGGCGTTGCCCGGTCACACGTTAGGGTTGCCACCGGCTGGGCGTGGCATCATGCACGATGATCGCCAGCGGGGAAGGGAGCACGTTATATCGTCGCCGCCACCCCCGCATCCGAGCGGGTGCCCAGCGGCCCATGAAGGGTACCAGTGCTGTGTGGTCCAGGAGCGGGAAGGCTCGCACTGCGGCAGGCGTCAGCGCGCGCCGGAGAGCAAGCCGCAGTGGATGAGCGTGCCGCCTCAGGCGGCCTGCCTTCGGATGACCCTGCTCCGGTCTCGGCTGATGGCCAGCACGGGGCTGCCAGCCAGCACCGGGATGACCCTGCGTCCCGGGCACCCGCCCGCGGCTCACCGAATGCGCTGAAGAACTGGAAGGTCCGCTCCCGGTTGCTCCTGCTGGTCATCATTCCGGTGCTGGCCGCTACCACACTAGGCGGCATCCGCATCGCCTCGTCGGCGCAGAGTGCTTTTGCGTATCAGCGGGTGGTGCAGCTGGCCAATCTCAATGGGAAGATCATCGGCCTGGAGCAAGCGCTGCAGAAGGAGCGCCAGGACACAATTACATTCATCGCGCTGGGCGCTAACGGCGGCCGGGAGGCGCCCCGGTCGCCGAGTTCCCGGCTCCAGCTGACGGTTCTCTCCCATGGAGACTACGCCGTCTCATCCCGGTGGGCTGCGCAGGTGAAAAGCCTGCTCGGGGACATCGGCAGCGGATACTCCGAACTGACACAGCAGGATGCCCGTGCTGCGGCTGCCGCGATCGACGGGCTCGGGCCTCTGCGGACGGCGGCGACTCGCTCCCGGCTGCCCGCCCTGGTGGTGATCCGCGATTACGCCGACAAGATCAACACCCTGCTAGCCCTGGATGACCAGGTCGCGGCAGGCAGCAGCGACCCGGCACTCAACGGGGGGGTGCGTGTGGCCGGCCTGGTCTCCGCCATGAAGGACGAGGCCTGGGAGGAGCAGGCGCTCATCACGGCCGCGCAGTCGAGCAGCCTGATCGGCCTGAACCCGGCCGGATTCTCTGCTGGCATACGGCAGGCGATCACGAACGCCGCGGCGCAGCAGCAAGCCAACGAGGCGCAATTTAACAGCGCCGCCACCGCCAGCCAGCGCCAGTTGTTCGGCAGTACCCTGTCGGCACCGACCGTGGCCGGTGCCCAGGCCCAGGTGCAGCAGGCCCTCTCGCTGACTCCAAGCTCGTCGCCGGGCGCCGAGGATCCGGTGATCGCCAACGCCAAATCGTCGCTCTACGACGTGGTCAACGGCATGTCCTCGGTGGAAGCACAGCTGGTGACGTCGGTGATCGACAGGAGCACAACGCTGCGCAACAGCGCAATCCGCGATGTGATCATCTGGGGCTTGGCGGTCGTGCTGGTGCTCGCCTTCGCGTTCGCCGCCACGGTAGTGGTCGGCAGGTCCATGATCCGCCCGCTGCACCGGCTGCGCAGCAGCGCCCTCGATGTGGCCGGAAAACGGCTGCCCGAGGCCGTGCGCCGGATCAACCAGTCCGATGGTGAGGCAGTGCCCCAGGGGATCGTGCCCATCGACGTGGACTCCACCGACGAGATCGGTGAGGTGGCGCGCGCGTTCGACCAGGTGCACGAGGCGGCGCTCGGACTGGCATCCAACGAGGCGGCGCTGCGCGGGAACATCAGCGCGATGTTCGTCAACCTGTCACGGCGCACCCAGGCCCTGGTGCAACGCCTGATTCACCAGATCGACAATCTGGAGCAAGGCGAGCAGGACTCCGAGCGGCTCGGAAATCTATTCCGGCTAGACCACCTGGCGACCCGGATGCGCCGTAACTCGGAGAACCTGCTCGTGCTGGCTGGCCATAAGGCCTTGCAGCCCTCGAGCGAACCCGTCGCCCTGGTCGACGTGTTGCGCGCTGCGGTGTCGGAGATCGAGCACTACGAGAGGGTTTCGCTGAACGTGCAGCCGGGGATCTCGGTCCGCGGGCATGTGGTCAACGACGTCGTGCACCTGCTCGCCGAATTGCTGGAGAACGCCACCTCGTTCTCTCCGGCTGAGGCCTCCGTTACCGCGGGCGGGCACCTGCTGACCGGTGGCGGCGTGCTGCTCGATATCACCGACCAGGGCATGGGCATGCCGGCCAACGAGATGCGAGACGCGAACAGCCGGCTGGACAACCCGCCGGTGGTGGACGTGGAAGCGTCTAGGCGGATGGGCCTGTTCGTGGTGGCGCGGCTGGCTGCCAGGCAAGGGATCAGGGTACGGCTGCGCCCAGGTCCCGCAGGCGGCATGACTGCCCTCATCTGGCTGCCTGATGACACCGTTACCTATCAGGCGTCCGAGGCCCCGTCCGGGTCGCAGCGGTTCCAGGCTGGCCCCGGGGCCGCAGGGTACCCACCGGCCGATGCTGCCGCCCGCGCCGCCTCCGCGCGCGCGGCTGCCGTGGCCGCCGCCCTGGTGCCACGGTTCAGCGCGGATGGCCCCGACACCCCTGAAGGCCAGCCAGAAAGCACCGGAGAGCTGGCCGATGACGGTGCGGCAGTCCCATCGCCCGGTGCCCGGGCCACCGGAACTACAAACGGCCCCGGAGCTGCGCAGTCTGCCTCTGGCGGAACTGACCAGGCTGATCACGACCAGTGGGACGGCGTACGAGCGCGAAGCGATTCGGAGGCGCGGTCCGGCCTGGGCCCGAGAGCGGGCTCCGGGGC
>Ga0114129_10003873_pt1 | contig 21104 bp, 20 predicted proteins | sample RhiMetdeltSRZDD1_FD_80071 | JGI IMG/M metagenome (GOLD analysis project Ga0114129, IMG submission 80071) | Populus rhizosphere microbial communities from Tennessee, USA - Rhizosphere MetaG P. deltoides SRZDD1 (version 2) (version 2) | ecosystem: Host-associated > Plants > Roots > Rhizosphere >... | reverse complement strand
TCGAAGTATCCCGTCAACGTGTGCGTGTTGCAGCGAACGAGGCCGCCCGTCCCAGCCGTGGCGTGCAGGTTCACTTTCGAGGTGATGGCCATTGCTCCACCTGGAACGTTGAACTGCAGGACGACGGTCGGATTGTTGGCATCAGTGCTCGTGATGGCCGTGTTGTTCCCGGGGAACTTGAAACCGTCGACGGCCGATGACGGTCCCCGCGGACCCGTCGGTCCGGTCGGTCCGGTCGGTCCGGTTGGTCCAGGCGGTCCCTGAATCCCCTGCGGTCCCTCCTGGTTCCACGAGATCGGCGTTTCGCTCGGCAGACACGATCCGTCCGTCACACGGAGCTGACCGTTCTGCGTTTTGAAACACCCGTTGATGACGTTGCCTCCGGACGCGAACAGAATCCCCGCTCCAGCCAGCGCTCCAACGAGCGCGAAGCCGCCGGCGACGAGCGTATTTCGTACGGACATCCTCATCTCGCACCTCTCGCTTGATTGTGGTGGGGTTGCCTCGGGCGACGCGCGGCCGCCCGGAGCGGGATGCTCACTGGCATCCCGCTCTAGACAAATACAGGATTTTCGAGAAAAAGTTGGTGTGCCTACGTTCGTGGATACGACTGGCGATGCGGATTACGATTTGGGCAGCGCAAAGCTGAGAATCAAATCGCCGCCGCGACGCCCGCGGTCGCCGCCGCCCGATCCGACGGTGATGAATTGCTCGCCGTTCACCATGTAGATCGACGGTGACGAGAACACGCCGGCACCGGTGTTGTACTTCCACAGGATGTCGCCGTTCTTCGCATCGAACGCATAGAAATATCCGGCCGTATTGCTGCCGGTGCCGACGAACACGATGCCACCGGCCGTTACCACCGATCCGGCCTGGCCCCAGCCGTCGAACACCTGCTGCCACACGCGGTCACCGGTCGTCGGATCCCACGCCGAGAAATATCCCTTCGCCGGACGCTGGATGCCGCTCGGCTGATCGATCGCATTGACGTACAAGTAGCCTGTCCGCGGACTGTACGACATCGGCCCGTAACTGGCGCCGCCGCCGGTTCCCGGCGCCACGATCCGCCCGCGGCCTGGAGGCGTGAACATCGGCATCGGCTTGGCGTCGCCAAGCCGATCGAGCGGAAGGTCGACCGGCTCCATCGGCGACACGTTCATCATCTTTCCCGAGGCCGAGTACGGAATCGGCTGCGTCGGCCACGGCTTGTCCGCCGGGTTGATCGCGTTGGTCGGCACCGGGACTTCCTTTATGGTGTGCACCGGCTTGCCGGTCTCGCGGTTCAGGATGTACAGCAGTCCGTTCTTGCTGGCCTCGGCCACCGCTTTGACGCGTTGCCCGCGCACCGTCATGTCGAAGAGGATCGGCTGCTGGCCCGAGTCGTAGTCCCACAGATCGTGATGCGTTTGCTGGAAGTGCCACTTGAGCGTACCGGTGTCGAGCGTGAGCGCGATGATCGAATTCGTGAACAGGTTCGTGCCTTCGCGCTTCGTCGTGTCGCCGAACGGATTGCCGACGGCCGCGTAAAGCATGCCGAGCTCGGCGTCGATCGCCAGGGTTTCCCAGATGCCCCCGCCGTTTCGCTCACCGCCCACCCACGTGGGACCGGCAATGTCCCAGCCCTGATCTTTTTCGTCCTGCGGGATCGTGTTGAAGTGCCAGAGGACCTTGCCGCTCTTCGCATCGACTGCCAATACGTGGCCGCCGGGGATGTGGCTCTCGCTGCGCGTGCTGCCGATGTAGATCACGCCGTTGTAAATCTGCGGCGCCGTGGTGAACCAGTAGCCCATGCTGATTGCCGTCGTGACGTCCGGGTACCGCTGCTTGACGACGTCGAGGATCACGCTGGCCTGGCCGTTCTTGCCAAACCCGGGCACCGGCTTGCCGGTTTCCGCGTCGAGCGCGAACAGAAACGATCCAGCAGCCGTATACACCACACCGTCGGCGTAGCACACGCCGCGCTGACGGAAGATGTAGCCCTCGCGCCGGCCGCCGCCGATGAGGTCGGTGACGTCGAACGACCACAGCAAATGGCCGTTGGCCGCGTCGACCGCATACACGCCGCCCCGCGGATCCGTCAGATACATCGTCCCGTTGACGATGACGGGCGTCGTCTGGTTGCTGACGCCGTCGATGATGCCGTACTGGAACAGCCAGCGCGGCGTCAGGTTTTTCACGTTGCGGGTATTGATCTGATCCAGCGTCGAGTATCGCGTCTGGGCGAGATTCAGGTTGTGAAGCGGCCAGCCCGCGTTCGGTGAATTATTTCGTTGTTGCGCGCCGAGATCGGAAGACGGTCCCGAGAGCGAGAGCGCGGTCAGGATGACTGCGCTCGCGACGAACATCAATCGTTGTCTGCTCATTGTTTTCGCTCCACCAGGGCGAGGCCCCAGGGTCCCCTCCCTACCGGGATTTTCTTGATGACTTCACGTTTTTCGACGTCAATCACCGAGACATCATCGGATGGCCCGTTGGCAGTGTAGACGGTCTTGCCGTCCGGCGAGAGCGCAATGCCCCACGGCCGCTGCCCGGCCTCGATCGAGCCGACGAGTGTGTTGCTCTTCGTGTCGATCATCAGAAGCATCTTGCTGCGGCCGGTCGTCACATAAAGCATCCGGCCATCCGGCGACATGACGGTCCCCATCGGCCGCATGCCCTCGCCCAGCGCGACCTTGCCCGTTACCCGAAGTCTTCTGGCATCGATCACCGTCATCACGCCTGTGTTTCAGACGGGACGTAGGCGCGTGAACCGTCCGGCAGAAACGCAATCGAGCGCGGCCGCGGCGCGACCTCGATGGATTTCACCACCTTCCGTGCGCTCAGATCGACGACGGTAATCGCACTGTCTTCCTCGGAGGTGACCCAGAGCTGCTTGCCGTCCGGCGTGATGGCCGTGCCCTCGGGCTCGCCGCCGACTTTGAACGTCTCGGCCACTTTCCCTTCGTTGAGATCGATCACACTCGCCAGGCCGGTATCTTCGTTGGCAACGAACAGCAGCTTGCCGTCCTGGCTGACCGCCGACGTCTCCGGATCGGATCCGCTGGGCAGCACCTTCAACAGCTTGTTCGTGCGGACGTCGAAGACGCCGATGCCGTCGGCCTTCTTGTCGGCCGGCGGCAGCGTTTTTTCGTCGACGCCGGGGCCTCCGATTGGCGATCCGCTGAGGGCGACGTAGAGCTGCGAACGATCAGGGCTCACCGTGATGCCGCGCGGACGTTTGCCGAGCTGATCGGTCACGAGCGGAGTCAGCGTGGCCGCGTTGATGATCGTGATCGTGCCGCCGACTTCATTGGACACGTACAAGAGCGGCACGTCGTCGGGGATGACGACCGGCGCCGGCGCGGCCGGCTGTGCGGGAGGCGGAGTGCCCGACGAAGGTGGTGACTGACCGCCGCACGAAGCGAGGACCGCCATCGCAATGATGAAAACGAAGAAGCGTCTCATGACGGCTCGCATTATAAGCGTCGGTTGTGCTTGACTTTCGCTTTTTATTTGCCTTAAGGTACGGGGCTTCTGGAGGTTGTCAAATGGATGAACGCGGCCTGTTTCTGAAGTTCTGGGAGCAAGAGAAGAAGGCAACGCGCAACGTGATCGCCAGAATCCCTGAAGGGTCCACTTACAAGCCCGATCCCAAATCGCGAACCGCCAAAGAGCTCGCGTGGGTGATCGTTCGCGAGGAGGCGTCGCTGCTCGATGGACTCGAGAAAGGCACGCTCGAGTGGAAAGAGCTGCCGGCGCCGGGGACGGTCAAGGAAATCCTCGCCGAGTACGACCGCGTTCATCAGAACGATCTCAAGCGGCTGAACGCGATCCCAGCGGCGCAATGGGTCGCGCCCGTGCCGATGACCTACGAGGGCAAGGAAGTCATGAAGCAGCCGGGGCACGAGACCGCGTGGGGATTCCTCGTCGACATCATCCACCACCGCGGTCAGCTGTCGACGTATCTGCGTCCGATGGGATCGACGGTGCCGCAGATCTACGGTCCGACCGCCGACGAACCCTGAGGAGGGCTGACGTAGGGCGGGTCTTGCTTTCTAGACCCGCCTCACGCCGATCTCGGGCCGGGTCCAAAGGACCCGGCCTACAAATTGAGCTATCGCGTACCCTGTGGCCGCGCGGCGAGGAGGCGTTCGACCTCCGCGGTGATCAGGCGCTTGTTCTCTTCGTGGAATTTTCCACTCGCCTTGCTCGCGAAGCCGGCGTGAACGCTCTTCACCTTGCCGTCGCGTCCGAGCATGAACGTCGTCGGGAATGAGTTCAGGTTGACGGCCTGCGGCAGCCTCTCGGACGCCTGGTCCGGGCTGCCGCAGAGCAGCATCGGGTACTCGATGCCGTACTGCGCCACGAATCCACGCACACGCGTCGGATTCTTCATCTGATCGGCTTCTTCGAACGACAGGCCGACGATCTCGAGCCCTTTGCCGCGGTACTTCTTGTAGAGCTCGGCGAGGAACGGCGCTTCGTCGTGGCAATTCGGGCACCAGCTTCCACTGATGCTCACGAGCACCACTTTCCCCGCGAAGCGAGCGTCGCCGTCCGAGACGAGCTTGCCATCGAGATCCGGGAAGCTGAAATGGAATCGCTCGTTTGGATCCTTGACGCGCGTGAAGAGCGCCGGATCGGTCGGCTCCGGGATCTCCTTCGCCCGCGCGTCGTTGACCCGAACGGCGACCATTTTGTTCGCCCCGTTGTTCTGCGCGAGCTCGAGTGTGCCGTCCTGCAACGGCGTGACGATGTACAGCGCGGGACGCGCGCCGGAGAAATGACTGATCACGAACTTGCCGTCCTTGAACGAGCCGCTCAGCGTGCCGGTATCGCCGTCGACGCGGAGGATCGTCGCTGAGACCTGCGGGCCTGACTGGCGCACGATGAAGCGCCACGCCTCCTCGCCCTTGCTGCTCTTGACGGGAATCTTCCACTCGCCTTCGATCGACGGAACCTTGCCGGCGGGAGGCCGTACGGCAACCGCGCGAGCGGCGCGGAACGGATACGGCGCGCCGCGAGTGCCGCGGCTGTAGCTGCCTTCGAGCTGCCCATCCTTCGGCGTCGCGGTCAGCGTCGTGCCGAGCTGCGAGAACTCGAGGACCAGCGTGCCGTCGGGTTCGACGCGCCCACGCGTCGACGACATTTTCAGATCGCCGTCGAAGAACCAACCGCGGACGCTCGCGCCGTCGCCCGCGATCTCGAACCGGAACGGGATCTCGACTTTGTTGACGACGACCGTGGCGTCCCAGGTGCCCGCCAGCGGCGTTGCGGCCATCGCGGCCGCGGAAGCGCCAAGGACCAACGCGCCGAGAAGGAGTACGTAGGCCCGACCTTTAGGTCGGGCGCCGAGTACGTAGGTCCGACCTTTAGTTCGGGCGTTATCGAAAATCATTTTCAATACTCCTGCGCCCAGCCTAGCGGCTTTCCGGCTAGAGTCAAGCCTGAACCCTTCGACGGCCGCAGGGCGTCGTATTGCGAGGGAGCATATAAATAATGTCCGTCCGGCCCATCAAACAAGTCGTCCAGTCCAAACCCACCGTCGAAGGCGCCGGCGTCAAGCTGCGGCGAGCATTCGGCTTCGGCAACACGGCTGAGTTCGACCCGTTCCTGCTGTTCGACGACTTTCGCAACGAAAACCCCGGCGACTATGCCGCAGGGTTCCCGTGGCATCCGCACCGCGGCATCGAAACGATCACCTACGTTCTCGCCGGCACGGTCGCGCACGGCGACAGCCTCGGCAATCGCGGCAACCTTGGCGCCGGCGATGTGCAGTGGATGACGGCGGGCAGCGGCATCCTTCACCAGGAGATGCCGCAGGGTGACGAGCGCGGACGCATGCACGGCTTTCAGCTCTGGGCGAACCTTCCGTCGTCGCTCAAGATGACCGACCCTCGCTATCAGGACGTCGTGTCGAAAGACATCCCCGACGTGGTTGACGATGATGGGACGCGGGTGCGGGTGATCTGCGGAGACTTCTGGGGAAAGTCGGGGCCGGTGGACGGGGTGGCGGCCGATCCGCGGTATCTGGACGTCTCAGTGCCACCGGGAGTCCGGAAGCGTCTGCCGGTCGAGAACTCCCGTCACGCGTTCGCGTACGTCTTCGCCGGATCGGGAACGTTCCGTGATGCGTCGGCGCCGCGGCCGGTGCAGACCGAAACGGTCGGCGAAGCCGCGACGTCCGGGCCGGGCGAAACAGGAAATCGATCGCTGGTGCTCTTCGACAGCGGCGACGAGATCACGGTTCAGGCCGGCGACGAAGGCGTGCGCTTCCTGCTCGTCTCCGGCAAACCGATCGAGGAACCGGTCGCGTGGTACGGACCGATCGTGATGAACACCGAGGCAGAACTGCAGCGGGCCTACACCGAACTTCGCAACGGCACGTTCATCAAGAAACGCTGACGCCGCGGCCACGAAGGCACGAAGAAGGGACAGCCACGAAGACGCGAAAACACGAAGAAGATCTTAATGGGTTTTCTTCGTGCCTTTGTGACTTCGTGGCTGCCTTTGGCAGGCGTATCATCAGCGCATGAGCGACGCGGGCGCGATCGCGCCCCGGTGGATCGTCAGCCGCGGATTTGACCTCACGCTGTTCTTCGGCGGCGCCGCGCTCAGCCTGATCGCTCTCGCGCTCTTCGCGCTCGGCACGCCTATCGTCGCCCTGTGGTGGATCTGGCTGCTGGCGTTCGACGGACCGCACATCGGCGCTGCGTTTACACGCACCTACCTCGACCGCCAGGAATGGATCCGTCGGCCGGCGCTTCTCGCAGGAAGCCTCCTCACGTTCGTCATCGGTCCCCTCTTCCTCCTGATCGGCATCGCCCTTCGCTCCGACGATCCCTTTCTGCTGTATCTGGGACTCGCGACCTTCTACGGCTACTACCACGTCGTCAGGCAGCATTACGGATTCGTGGCGCTCTACAACGCCGCGAGCCGCGAATTCGATCGGCAGACCCTCACACGCGATCGCTGGACGTTGTATCTGGGCTCATGGCTCCCATACGCGTACTTTCTGCTGTCGCATCCTCGAGCACGCGTGCTCATCGGCATTCCGGCGTCGAGCGGCGTGGCGATCGTGCGATCGGCGCTGGTGGTTGCCTGGTGCGTCACTGTCGTGTGGTTCGTCTGGTCAAATCTCCGCCGGCGTACGTTCAGCCAGCCGAAGGTCGCCTATCTTTTGACGACCGTCACGCTCCATGCAGCGATTTACTTCGTCATCTCGCGATTCGAGCCGGTCTACCGAGCCTCAACCGGCCCGGACCAGGACTTTCTGCTGATTTCGATTCTCATCGTCATCTTTCACAACGTGCAGTATCTCGGCCTGGTCTGGTTCCACAATCGGAATCGGTACGGCACTTCAACCGGCCATGGCGTCGCGCAGCTCGTCAACAGCTCGCCGATGTTCTTTCTCGCCGCTTGCGCACTCTTTTCTTCGGTCATTTACCTGACTTTTGCGTGCTCGACTGGTGTGTTCCCGGGTTGTGCGCCTTTGTCTGACCGCCGTTTCGGTCCAGTGACCTGGAATCAGATTGGTCTCTGCCTCTGGTGGGGACTTGCCCTCAATCATTACTTCCTCGATCAGAAGATCTGGCGAATCCGCGGTGACCAGGAACTGAAACGAAATCTGCGGCTGGCGTAAGGTCCGCCGCCCTAAAGCGAGCGCGACCCACTATTCCGCTTGACCACGCGCGGCTCACGCGCGAACAATTTCCCAGCTTGTTCAGTGGATTAGGGATTAGGGGTTAGGGATTAGAAGCTTCCGCTCTTACGAATCCCCAATCCCGAATCCCTGTAGATGCACAGCAGCGTCCCACCAACTCGGGGAGTCGTATGCCAGACGTCGCCACTGCCCCTCCCGAACGACGGTTCACGGCCCATGTCTACTACTCAATGACCAAGAGCTTGTGCGGCACGTGCAAGCGATCGGTCGACGCCAAAATTCTCTTTCGCGACGATCGCGTCTGGTTCCACAAGTTCTGCCCGGAGCACGGCCACCAGGAGTGCTGCGTGGCCTCGTCGGTCGAGTGGTATCTCGACGCGCTCTCGTTCGTTGCACCGAACACGCCGCCCAGGCGCATCAGCACGCAGGTCTCGGAACAAGGGTGTCCGTTCGATTGCGGTGCGTGCCCGTCGCACCAGCAGAAAGTCTACCTGCCCGTGGTCCCGATCACCTCGTCGTGCAATCTCGAATGTCCGATCTGCTACACGATCAACAAGAACAACGGAGCTCACTTCACGTCGACTGACGAAATGGCGACCATCCTCCGCCACCTGGCCGAGGATCACGACGAGCTCGACATCATCAACTTCACCGGCGGCGAGCCGACGCTTCATCCGCAACTCCTCGACTTTCTCCAGATGTGCCGCGACGCCGGCATCCGGCGGCTGACCATCTCGACCAACGGCCTCAAGCTGCGCGACGAGTCGTACGTTCGTAAGCTCGCGGCTCTCGACGCGCGAATCGTGCTGTCGCTCGACACCTTGCGGCCCGAGATCGACCGCATCCTCCTCGGCGCGAACACCGTGAAAACCAAGCTCGAGGTGCTGGATCTGCTGGAAAAGCACGATGTCGCGACGACGATCCTGCCGGCGGTCGCTGCCGGCGTGAACGACGATGAGGTGGGCCGGCTCCTGGAAATGGTGCTGTCGAAACCGCACATCCGGTCGCTCGAGCTGCACACGCTGACGTTCACCGGCCAGGGCGGCGTCGGATTCCAGCGCACCGCCCGCATCACGATTCCCGATCTGCATCGCCGCATCGAAGCAGCAACCGATGGACGGATCGGCTGGCGCGACTTCGTGCCGTCGCCGCTCGCCCATCCACACTGCTACTCCATCTGCTACGTGCTATGCCTCGACGATGGCGGTTGTGTGCCGTTTGCGCGGCTGCTCTCCCGGGCGGCGCTTTTCGGTCTGCTCGAGGATTCGCTCTACATCGAGCCGCGCGAAAAGCTCGAGACGGTATTCCGCGATTTGATCGACGACCTGTGGAGCAATCCCGGCCGAATTGCCGAAAGCGATGCCGTGCTGAAGACGCTCAAGCGTCTTCTGAAGGACATGTTTCCGTTGGATCGCACGCTCTCGATCCTCGAGCGCCAGAAGATTGCGGAGCGGACCGTCAAGGCGATCTACATCCATTCGCACATGGACGAAGAGAATTTCGACGTCGCGCGCGTGATGAAGTGCCCCGTCGGCGTGCCGCGGGAAGACGGCGGGAACATTCCGACCTGCTCGTACAACGTGCTCTATCGCGAGCGCGATCCGCGTTTCGCCGATCCGCAGATGCTGAAACAGATGCTTGAATTTAAGAATTTGAGGAGTTGAGGATCTGAGGATTAGACCCATCCTCACATCCTCAAATCCTCACATCCTCAAATAACACGTTTTTTGGGGGCCTTGTGAAACTGCCTCTGCTCGAGACGCCGTTCACGATGACGCCGGACGCGGCCGCCCGCGACGTCTTTCACTCCTACTCGAAAGGGATGTGCCCGACCTGCCGCGCGCTCGTTGACGGCGTGCGGATCATTCGCGACGGCAAGGTCTACCTGCGCAAGCAGTGCCCCCACCACGGCACAAGCGAGGCGCTGATCTCCGGCGATGCGGACTGGTTCCTCCGCTCCCTGACCTATATCAAGGAAGGGTCGGTGCCGCTGAAGCACTCGACGAAAGTGGAGGAAGGCTGCCCCAAAGACTGCGGCCTCTGCCCCGACCACGAGCAGCACAGCTGCCTGCCGATCATCGAGATCACCAACCACTGCAATCTCGAATGCCCGATTTGCATCGTGCAGAACCGCAACAACTACAACATGTCGGCCGCCGAGTTCGTGGACACGATTGACGGGTTAATAGAAAAAGAGGGGTTGCTCGACACCGTGAATCTGTCGGGCGGCGAGCCGACGCTCCATCCGGATTTTCTGCAGTTTCTCGAGCTCGCGAGACGGCCCCAGATCTCTCGTGTCTCTGTATCGACCAACGGCCTGCGTATTGCGAGCGACTTCGCGTTCTGCCAGGAGCTCGCCAAACGCAAGGTCTACGTCAACCTGCAGCTCGACGCGCTGCGCAACCCGGAGCTGCGGACGCTCCGTGGCGCCGGCGATCATCACGCCGTCAAAGAGCGCGCGCTCGCCAACCTCGAGCGCGCCGGCGTGAGGACGACCATCGTCGCCACCGTTGCCAAAGGCGTGAACGATCATCAGATCGGCGACTGCGTCCGGCTGCTCTTCGAGCGCGACTTCATTCTGTCGCTGATGTTCCAGCCCGCGTCGTACACCGGCTACGGGGGGGCGCACTTCGGCCCTCACAACCCGCTCGACATCATCACGATCCCCGACGTCGTCCGCGCAGCCGAGGAGCAGACGGGCGGGCTCCTCCGCCGCTCCGATTTCCTGCCGCTGCCCTGCTCGCACCCGGGATGCTTCGGGCTGACGTACCTGCTCAAGACCGACGACGGCTTCATGCCATTCCCGCGGTTCATCGATCTCGAGCACTACCTCGAAATCATCGCCAATCGCGGCACGATCCGGCCGGACGCCGGGTTCGAGAACGCGATCAAAGCGGCGATCGACGAGCTGTGGTCGAGCTCCGGGCAGAGTCCGGACAACGACCGGGTGCTGCGCACGCTGCGCAAGGCGATTCGCTGCATGTATCCGGAGGACCGCGCGCTCGAGCTCGAAGAGCGCCTGCACATCGGCGAAGGGCTCGTCAAAACCATCTTCATCCACGCGTTCATGGATGAGCACACCTTCGAGATCGATCGCATCAAGAAGTGCTGTACGCATTACGCGATGCCCGACGGACGGTTGATGCCGGGCTGCGCGTACAACATGTTCTACCGACACAAGGATCCGCGATACGTCGGTCCCGTCGGCCAGCCGCTCATCTGGGGCAAGCCGGCGAACGGCGCGCCGGATCCCAAGGACCCGGCCTACTCGTGACCGCCACGCGCCTGCTCGAAGGCAAGGTGGCGCTCGTCACCGGCGCCTCCCGGGGTCTCGGTCAATCGATCGCCCGGGTCTTTGCAAGCGAAGGCGCCCGGGTCGCGTTCACCTACACACGCGACGAGCAGGGCTCGCGGACCACGCTCGAGACGTGCCGCAAGTCCGGCGACGCGCGCGCGTTTCAGGTCTCCGTGCTCGACGCGGCCGGCACCGAAACCATGGTCGCGGACCTCGAGCAGAACTGGGGCTCGGTCGACATCCTCGTCAACAACGCCGGCATCAGTCAGAACATGCCGCTCGCGTTGATGGAAGAAGAAGACTGGGACCGGGTCATGGACATCAACGTGAAGGGAACGTTTCTGACGTCGAAGGCCGTCTTGCGCGGAATGATTCGCCGCAAGCAGGGCGTCGTCCTCAACATCGGGTCGTTGGTTGCCGTCCGGATGCTCGAGGCGCCGATTCACTACTGCGCGAGCAAAGCGGCCATCAAGGGGCTCACCGAGGCACTTGCGAAGGAAGTGTCGCGCTACGGGATTCGCGTCAACTGCCTCGCGCCGGGACTGCTCGAGGACGGCGTCGGCCGCAATCTTCCCGAACACCGTCTTGCCGACTACCTGAAGCACTGCGCGCTCGGCCGCGTCGGGCGCCTGGAGGAAGTTGCGCGGCTCGCCGCGTTTCTGGTGTCTGACGTCAACGGCTACATGTCAGGCGAAACGGTCGTGATCGATGGAGGCGTCTGAGCGCATGACCGTCGACGCTCCCAGCTGCATCGTCATCGGCGGATCCGGAATCGTCGGCCGCACGGTGTGCCGGACGCTGGCCTCGCGCGGCGCGCGCGTCGGATTTACCTTCCTGAAGAACGAGGCGGTGGCACACGAGCTGACCGCCGCGCTGCCTGGCGCCGTGGCACGACGTCTCGACGTCCGTGACGTTGGGGCCATCGATCGCACGCTCGGTGAATTCGTCGAGCAGTTCGGCCGAATCGATGCGTTGATCAATTGCGCCGCGGTTGGATTCGGCGGCGGCGGGAACGGATCGAACGGACACGAAAAGATGGCCGACGTGGCTGAGGACGCGTGGGACGCCATGCTGTCGGTGAACACCAAAGCGTCGTTCTTCGCCGTCCGTCAGATCGCCAACCTGATGCGCGGCCGCGGCGCCGTCAACGTCGTGCTGCTCGGATCGGTCGACGGCGTGAAGCCGGCGCCGGCCCCGGTGCACTACGCCGCTTCGAAGGCGGCGCTGGCCGGAATGATCAAGGCGATGGCCAAAGAACTGGGACCTCAAGGCGTTCGGATCAACAGTGTGGCGCCGGGGGTCCTCGAAGGTGGACTCTCGCGCACGCTGCCCGAAGATCTGCGACGCGAATATCTCAAGCACTGCGGGCTGAAGCGGCTCGGAAAAATAGAAGAAGTCGCGAGCCTCGTGGCGTGGTTGGCGACAGAGAACACGTTCGTGACGGGCCAGACCGTGATCCTGGATGGGGCGCTGTAATGCTGCGCTCGGAGATTCTGGGCTCGATCGCTATTGCCGGTTACGCCATCCACGCGGGAGTGCATCTGACGCGGGGCGAACCGCAGGACTTGCTCTGGGCGTGTCACATCGCGGCGCTGCTCGTGGGTTTCGGACTGGTGTTTCGATCGCCGACGCTCAACGCGATCGGGCTCTTGTGGTCGTGCTTCGGCACGCCGATGTGGCTGCTCGATCTGGCAGTCGGCGGCGAGTGGATTCCGACGGCGCTTCTCACGCACGGCGCAGCGATGGCCTTCGGCATCGTCGGGGTGAGAAGACTCGGCCTGCCTCGGGCAGCCGCGCTCAAAGCGATGGCCGCCTTCCTTCCGCTCTGGGCGATCACGCGCGCGGTGACGCCGGCGCCGGCCAACGTCAACGTTGCGTTCTCGGTCTATCAGGGCTGGCAGCAGTGGTTCACGAGCTACCCGCCGTACTTCGTGATGCTGCTTGCCGTGGCGTTTGTGACCTTCATGGTTGCCGAGCAGCTGTTGACACTGATGGCGCGAAGGGAGCGAACCGCGTGACCGACACCGTCGAGCGCTACGCGCGACATATCGATCCGGCGTTCACCAAGCTCCTGGGAGTGCTTGGCTACGGGCGCGTGTACGCGCGCGCCGAGGATGTGTACGTCTGGGATGAACAGGGCCGCCGCTATCTCGACCTGCTCGCCGGATTCGGCAGCGTGAACATCGGCCACAATCATCCGCGGCTCGTCGCCCGCCTGCAGGAGTTCCTCGGCACTCGGGCGCTGAATCTCAGTCACACCGGGCCGTCTGCACACGCGGCCGCTCTCGCCGAGCAACTGGCCAGGGCCGCGGGCGGCCCGCTCGACATTTCGCTCTTCTCGACGAGCGGCGCCGAGGCCGTCGAAGCGGCGATGAAGCTGGCGCGCGCGGCTACCGGCCGTCAGCGGGTTGTCGCGTGCGACAACGGCTATCACGGCCTGAGCTTCGGCACGCTCTCGCTGTCCAGCTCTGCCCGCATGCGTGCGCCGTTCGAGCCGCTGCTCGAACGCTGCACGATCGTGCCGTTCGGCAATGCGGGCGCCCTCGAGCGCGAACTGTCCGCCGGTGACGTCGCCGCGTTCATCGTCGAGCCGGTGCAGATTGAGGGCGGCGTCCGGTTCGCGCCCGACGGGTATCTGCAAGCGGTCCGGTCGCTCTGCGCGCGGCACGGCACACTCCTCGTGCTCGACGAAGTGCAAACCGGATTTGGACGGCTCGGATCGCTCTTCGCTTTTCACCAGGAATCGATCGTTCCCGACGTCCTGGTGCTCGGCAAAGCGGCCGGCGGCGCGATGGCTGCGATGGCCATCACGATGACGACGGCAGCGATCCAGCGGAGAGCCTATGGATCGATGCGCCGGTTCGATCTTCACGGCTCGACGTTTGCCGGCAATGCCTTCGCGTGCGCCGCAGCCCTGGAGACGCTGCAGATCATCGAGGATGAACGGCTCTGCGCGAACTGCCGTGAACGCGGCGACGAGTTGCTGGCAGGGCTCAGGCAACGGCTCAACGGCCATCCTTTCGTCCGCGATATTCGCGGGCGCGGCCTGCTGATTGCCATCGAGCTGCAGGCCGGCGTCGAAAAGCTCGCCGAAGTCCTGGCCGGCCAGTGGCTGAGCGTCGTCCTGCTCGAGCGCGGCGTCATCGTGCAGCCCGCGTCTCAGGCCTGGAACGTCCTCCGCATCGAGCCGCCGTTGACTCTGACGCGCGAGCACGTCCGCGAATCGATCGCCGCGATCGGCGCCGCGTTCGACGAGCACCGGTCGATGATTCCGCTGCTCGCGCGGGCCACCTGGCGAATCGGCGCACAGCTCGTATCCGGAGGCGCATTCCGATGAGCCTGCGCGAGCAGCGGCGGGATGCGCGGTTCGCGCTCGGCGTTCTCCGGCGCAAGCCGTTCCAGGTCCTGCTGCAGGTGACCAATCGCTGCAATATGAAGTGCGACTTCTGCGACTTCTGGCCCAACGGCGTGGCGCCCGGCGAGGAGCTCACGCTCCGCGATTTCGAGATGCTCGAAGCGCAGCTGAGCGAGATGGGCACGTTTCTCGTCTCGATCGAAGGCGGCGAGCCGTTCGTGCGGCCGGATCTCGTCGACATCGTCTCGGTTTTTGCCCGGCGGCACATTCCGCTGCTCTACACGAACGGATGGTATGTCGACGCCGCGAACGCGCGGGCGTTGTGGAACGTCGGGCTCGCGCAGGTCGGCGTATCGATTGATTACGCGGACCAGGCGCGGCACGACAAACGGAGAGGACTCTCCGGCGCGTGGGCGCGTGCATGGCGCGCCGTGGACGTTCTGCGCGACTCGGCGCCGCACGGTGGCAAGGCGGTCCACGTGATGACGGTCCTGATGGACGACAACACCGCGGATCTCGACGCGCTCCTCACGCGTTCGGCGAAGGCTGGCGTCGGCCACTGTGCGACGCTGCTCTCGACCGGCGGCTTTCGACGGGCGCCCGGCGCCTCGTTGCCGTCGCGTGAGCTGGCCGCTGGATTGCCGGATTTGTGGGCGAAGCATCGCCATTTCCGGATGTTGGGCGAGTACATGCGGGCGATCGAACCGTTCCTCGGCGGCCGTGAGATGCCCGAGTGCCATGCCGGTATTCAGAGCTTCAACGTCGATCACGTCGGCAACGTGTCGCCGTGCATCGAGAAGATCGATCGCCGGTTCGGCAACGTGCGGACCGAGCCGTTGCACACCATTCACCAGCGGCTGATCGATGCGGATGCCGGCCACGGCTGCCAGCAGTGCTGGACCGCTTGCCGAGGCTTCGCGCAGGCGCTGGGCGACGGCGGGGGCATCGGCGCTTGGCGCGACCTGGTGTGGCGGATGCGATCGGTCTGATGCGCTACTACCTGCTCGATAAGGTCACGAACCTCGTCGCGGGCGAACGCGCCAGGGGCGTCAAGTGCGTCACGCTCAGCGACGAGGTGCTGCACGACCACTTCCCCGACTATCCGATGCTGCCGGGTGCCTTGATCGTCGAAGCGGCGGCGCAGCTGGCGGGATTCCTCCTGGAAATGTCGTTCAACGGCCCGGAGAAGCCACTGGTTCGCGCGCTGCTGGTGCAGATCGAGCGTGCCAAGTTCTACGACCCGATCGGTCCCGGCGACACGCTGATTCTCGATGCGCGGCTCGAGTCGACGCGGGAGTCGGCGGCGCAAGTGGCGTTCGAGGGCCGTGTCTGCGAAAAGGTCGCGGCCCGCGGCACGCTGACCTTCGTCCTGCGCGCGATCGAATCCGACAGAATCCACGAGCAGCGGCGATACGTGTACGGGCTCTGGACGAAGGAGTTTTCACCGCCGCTGGTGCTTCCATGAGGAGCGACATCCCCGTCGTCGTGACCGGCCTCGGGCACGTGGTCGGGCGCGATTGCGACTCCACGCGGTTTCTGAAATCGCGAAAGCTCAGAAAGTTCATGGGCCGGCAGGACGAGCTCGCGGTCGTCGCGGCGGCACACGCCGTCGAAGCCGCGGGGTTGCCGCCGGCGCTCGGCGAGCGCTGCGGCCTTTACCTGGCGGTCGGCTTCATCCCGTTCGAGCGCGACGATCTCGATCTGCTCGTCAATGCCTCGATGGAGAACGATCGCTTCTCGATGGAGCGATTCTCGACCACGGCGTTCCGAGCGCTCAACCCGCTCCTCACGTTCCGCTGCCTGCCGAACATGCCGGCGTTCCACGTATCGCTGAATCTCGACATTCAGGGCCCGTACTGGGTCGGTTACCCCGGCGTCGGCCAGTTTTATGTGGCGCTCGAGGAAGCATCCGCTGCGCTCGCCTGCGGCGCGATCGACGTCGCGCTCGTCGGCGGCGTTGCCGATCAGGACAACTTCCTCGTCCAGCACCATTTCAGCCGAATCGATCACCCGCTCGACGCGGATGCGCTGACGAGCGCCGCCGGCTTCATCGTGCTGGAGCGACAGCCCGACGCAGCCCGGCGAGGCGCCGCCTTGAAGGCGCGGATGGTCGGCGTCGATCTCCGTTACTGCCCCGCCGATCCGTTCGAACAATCGTCAGCCCACGAAGAGAGCACGACGGTCGCAGGCGTAGCAGGGTTCGGCCCGGCAAGCCTGGCGGTCGCGCTGTCGACCGCTCCGCCCGGTGTGTTCACGCACGCCGTCCGCAGCCGCGATCGTTTCCTCGCGTCGAGCGAGTGGGTCATCGAATGAAGCATCGCGTCGCCGTCACCGGCATGGGGGTCGTCGCGCCGACCGGCCAGAGCGTCGCCGAATTCCTCGAGAGCCTGCTCTCCGGGCGTTCAGGCGCGGGGCCAATCTCGATTTTCGATCCTGGCTCCCTTCCCACTCGCATTGCCGCCGAAGTGAAATCGACCAGCAGTGCGGCGGCACATTGGAGCGTAGGCGCGGAGCTTGCTCCGCCCTGTCTGCGGGATCGGAAAATCTCTTTCGCGTTCGAAGCGGCGCGCCAGGCGTTCGACGCGGCCACCGCGTGTGGCACCGTGCCGAACGGCGAGGGCGGCCTCAGTCTCGGCATCGGCCTCGAGCTGTTCTCGATGGAAGACGCGGTGGCGAAACGCCGCGGCGACCGCCTGCCGCTCAACCGGCGCGATCGGCTCAGTTTCCTGCAGACGCCGTCCGATCTCTCGGTGTCGATGCTGACCGCGCGGTTCAATCTCACCGCGCCGCCCGCGACGCACGTGTCGGCCTGCGCCGCGGGCACCGACGCGATCGGCAGCGCGGCGCGAATGATCGCGCAGGGACGACGGCGTTGGATGCTCGCCGGCGGCGCCGATTCGATGATCAACCCGCTCGGCGTCGCCGGCTTCTGCAGCATCGGCGCGATGTCCACATCGAACGACGACCCTGCCGGTGCGTCGCGGCCGTTCGATCGCCGGCGTAACGGTTTCGTGCTCGGCGAGGGCGCCGCCCTGCTCGTGCTGGAGCGGACGAGCGACGCCGAAGCGCGCGGGGCCACCATTTACGCGGAGATTGCCGGGTACGGCACCTCATTCGATGCCCACGGGATCAGCGAGCCGCATCCCGACGGACGCGGCGCGTTCCAGGCGATGCGGCGGGCGCTCGATGACGCCGGCGTCGAGCCGTCGGCAATCGACTGCATCAACGCCCACGGAACCTCGACGCCGAAAAACGATGCCGTCGAAACGCTCGCGCTCAAGCGGCTCCTGGGACCGCGCGCCCACCAGGTCCCGGTGTGTTCAACGAAATCGATGATCGGGCATCTGATCTCAGCGGCTGGCGCCGTTGAAGCAGTTGCTGCGATCGCCTGCATGAACCAGGGCTGGGTGCACCCGACAATCAACCTCGACGAGCCGGACGCCGCCTGCGATCTCGATTACGTGCCGCACACCGCGCGCCGGCACGAGCAGGAGTACGTGCTATCGAGCTCGTTTGCGTTCGGCGGGCAGAACGCTTCGATCGTCATCCGGCGTGCAATGCAACGACGAAGGCACGAAGCACACGAAGTCTTCTCTTGGAAAGAATGATCTTGAACGGCAAGCGTATCCTGGTCACCGGCGCTTCGCGCGGCCTGGGGCGGGCGATCGCGTCTGCCTGCGCCGCCGGCGGCGCGCGCGTCGGCATCAACTATCACCGTTCGGAAGCGAACGCCCGGTCGTTGTGCGACGAGCTCGGGCCGTCGAGTCTGGCGATCCGCTTCGACGTCGCCGACGGGACGGCAGTGGCACGCGGCGTCGACGAATTCATCGAGTTCGCAGGCGGCGTCGACGGCCTCGTCAACAACGCGGGCGTCAACCGGGCGTCGCTCCTCGTCACAGCGAACGACTGCGACATCGCCGCCATGGTGACGACGAATCTCGTCGGATCGATTCACTGCACGCGGGCGGTTCTGCCCGCGATGCTCAAGCAGCGAAGCGGCGTGATCGTCAACATCAGTTCGGTAGCGGCCGAGCGGCCCTCGCGCGGCCAGGCGGTCTACGCCGCGACCAAGGGCGCACTCGAATCGTTCGCGCGCGCCGTGGCGTCGGAGTACGGACGGAAGGGGATCCGCTGCCACGCGGTCCGTCCCGGCGCCGTCGACACCGACATGCTGGCGACGACCAGGGCGCTCGCTGAAGAAGATCTGGTGTCGAGAATCGCGTTGCGGCGCGTCGCATCGGCAGACGAGATTGCACCCTTCGTGGTATTCCTCCTGAGCGACCAGGCGGCATACGTGACCGGATCGATTCACGCCGTCGACGGCGGGTTTGGCGCCGCATGATCACGCACGACGAGCTTTACGAGCTGATGGCGTCGCGCCGGAGCGTTCGGCGATTCCGGGCCGACGCTCCGGCGCGCGACCTCGTGGAGCGCGTGCTTCAGTCCGCGGTCACCGCCCCGTCGGCGAGCAACCGCCAGCCGTGGCGGTTCCTCGTCGTGACGAAGCGCGCCACCATCGACGCGCTCGCTGCGGCCGTGCAGGTCGCGGTCGACCGGATTGCCCTGTCCATCGAGCACGAGTTCGAGGCCTCGTTTCGCGCGTACGGCGATTACTTCAGGCGCTTCGAGGCAGCCCCGGTCGTCATCGTGCCGCTGTTTCGCGAGATCACGACGCTGTCGAACCTGACCGGCTCGCGGCTTGGAGACGACGACCGACGCCGGATCGCCGCCATGGAGCGCGATTCCGGTTTAATCGGGACGTCGCTCGCCCTGCAGAACCTGCTGCTCGCCTGTCATGCAGCGGGCCTGGCCGCATCAGCAATGACCGGTCCGCTCGTGGCCGTTGACGGGATTCGAGCGATGCTCAACGTACCGCCGTCGTGGCACGTCGCAGCGCTGGTCCCGATCGGCTACGCAGACGAAACCCCCGTGCCCACGGCACGCAAACTCGGAACACAGGTGACGCAATGGCTGGAGTAGACAAGCTTGCCCTGCCGCGGACCGAGATATTTTCCCGGATGCGCTCGATGATTGCCGACAGCCTGGCGGTGCCCGAGAGCGATGTGACGCTTCAGTCGAGGCTCATTGACGATCTCGGCGCCGACTCCCTGGATTTCGTCGATCTGGTGTTCGCGATCGAAAAGGAATTCGGCACGAAGATCCGCGAGGCCGACTTCAATTTCCTCGCTCGGCTCGACTTCAGCTCGCCGGCCGTGATGCGCGACGGTTTCCTGACGCGCGAGACGATCGACCGGCTCCTGCCGCTGCTGCCGGGACTGGCGGCCGTCCCGGATCAGGGCCGTGTCACGCCGGGCGAGCTGTTCTCACTGATGACTGTAGAGTCGCTCTGCATCATGATTGAGCGTGAGCAGAGACGTAGTGCGGACCTTTAGGTCCGCCGATTGTAGTGCGGACCTTTAGGTCCGCCCCGGCGACAAGCAGCCCACTACAAAGTAACGATGAAGCTCGCTTGAGAATGTGGAATGGAGGACAGAGCGATGGGTTGGGCACGGACGTTACTGTGTGGATTCATCGTGCTGGTTTGCATCTGCGGCGTTCACCAGCGAGCCGCCGCCGGCACGGCTGCCGATGACGGCCAGCAGTTGCTGACCGTCGATCACTACGTCAAAGTCCAGTCGAAGGTCCCGGCCATCGCCGGTCAGACGACGCAGATTTACGTGCGGGAGCGGGTCAAGGCGGGCAACGGACTGCGCGGACCTCAGTCCTCCGACTCGGTCGTCCTCTTTATTCACGGCGCGGGCACTCCTGCCGAAGTCGCCTTTGACGCGCCGTACGAGGACTACAGCTGGATGGCGTACCTCGCGAATGCCGGCTTCGACGCGTTCTCGATGGACACGACGGGCTACGGACGATCGACCCGGCCCGCGCTGATGAACGACCCGTGCAATCTGTCGGAGCAGCAGCAGAAGCTGTTCATTCCCCGGCTGCTCGCCGCGCCCTGCGCTCCCACTTACGCGCACTCGGCGACGACGATTGCCTCGGACTGGGAGGACATCGGCGCCGTCGTCGATTACATTCGCGGGATCCGGCGCGTCGACCGCGTGAACTTGATTGCCTGGTCGCAGGGAGGCCCGCGGTCCGGCGGCTACACGGCGCTTCATCCCGAGAAAGTCCGGCGCCTCGTGTTGCTCGCGCCGGCATATAACCCGACTGGTCCCGCCGCGGCGCCGGCCGCTTCCGCTCAGGCCACCGCGTTCAACACGCAGTCGCACGCCGAGTTCGTCGCGAATTGGGATCGGCAGGTTGGCTGCAGCGATCAGTATGTTCAGACCGCCAGCGATGCGGTCTGGGCAGCGATGCTCGCCTCGGATCCGGTTGGCGCCACGTGGGGTGACGGCGTGCGCCGGGCTCCGAACACCGCGACGTGGGGATGGAATTCAGCGACCGTGGCAAAAACGACGACGCCGACGCTGATGGTGTCGGGCATTCACGACAAGCAGGTTGCGCCGGATCGCGTCCGCCAGCTTCACACCGACCTCGCCTCGACGGAGAAAGTCTTCGTTGACCTCGGGTGCTCGTCGCACAACGCGATGTGGGAGAAGAACCATCTGCTGCTGTTCCGCGCGTCGCTGGAATGGCTGACCGCGGGATCGGTGAACGGATCGAAAAGCGGAATCCTCAAGATCGGCTACTGAGCTGAACCTGTTTAGGGATTAGGGATTAGGGATTAGGGATTGGAAGTCAAGAATCAGGAGAATTTCTCGATCAGTTCCGCCGAAGCGAACGCTTCCAGCATCTTCTGCTTCGACGGCGGGTTGAGAATGTTGGTCTCGGCAAACTCGCGCGCC